>Ga0209728_1001872_pt1 | contig 11698 bp, 12 predicted proteins | sample RifGroD1_FD_183997 | JGI IMG/M metagenome (GOLD analysis project Ga0209728, IMG submission 183997) | Groundwater microbial communities from Rifle, Colorado, USA - Groundwater D1 (SPAdes) (version 2) | ecosystem: Environmental > Aquatic > Deep subsurface > Groundwater | place: Rifle, Colorado... | reverse complement strand
AGAAGAAAAATATGGTATAAAACTTAATTTAATAGATAAAATGAAATATAATAATATTAATGTATATATTTAATTAATTATTAAAATAAATAATAAGGAGAAAATTATTATGTGGAAAGTAGTACCTCTATGCAATAAACAATTAAGAGATATAAATAAAAATGATATATTACATAATGGATATTTTAGAAAATGTAATACATATAAATCTGGTGGAGGTTATGATAAATTTCCTAAAATAGCAGAGAAAAGATTAAATATGAATGGTAATAATCAATTTGTAGTACAATTATATGGGTGTTCATTATCATGTCCATATTGCTATGTAACAAGGGATGGTATATATGGTGAATATAAAACATTTACAACTAATGAATTAATTGATTGTTTTATAGAATCTAAACAAGATGTATTTCATTTAATGGGTGGAAGTCCTGCTTTATACATAGAAAATTGGTATGATATTATTGATAAATTACCTAAAGATAAAATATTTCATAGTGATTTATTATTAGTAGAAAAGAAATATGATATAGATACTTTAAAATCTATTAGTAAAAATAATTGTTTATATGCTGTTAGTATCAAAGGATATGATGAAGAAGATTTTTATAGAAATACAAATGTTAAATTTAATAAGAAATTATTTTGGAATAATTTTGATGTAATAATAAACGTATGGATAAATTTTAATTTAGAGTTTTATTTAACATTTATTAATTGCAATAAAGATAAAAAAGAAATGTTTTGGCATAAATTATGTATAAGATATGGTTGTGATATAGCAGATATGATATTAGAAGATAGTTTTGAGATTGATTTGATAGATTATGATGCATTAAAAGAATGATAATATAATTATATAAATAAAAAGGAGAATCTTAATTTGAAAAAAGCATTAAACCAACACAATAAATTAGTAGATATTATTGAATCTACAAAGGATGATATATACATATGTCCTGTTTGTAAAGAGATATTAACTAGAAATTTTGGTGTGAGTAGGCAGTTTTATTCTCATCCGAGTAGTAAAGGTGATGAGTGTGAGTTGAAGTTAAAATTAATGGTTAAAGATGGAGATAGGGAATTTGATGAAAAAGAAATAGATATTCTTAATAGAGAATATTATAATAAGACATTTGATGATGTAAATATTGAATTGTCTGATTATATGTCTGAAGAAGGATATTATTTAACTCAAGAGCAGAAAAATATTATATTTGCAGAAGAGGATAGAATTAAGATAGCAGCACTTGCTGGAAGTGCCAAGACAAGTACATTGTATTACTATGCTAAAGAAAGAAGGTTTAAAAAGATATTATATCTGGTTTATAATAAAGCAATGAAGGATGAATGCGATCAAATTTTCAAAAATATAAGAAATACAGAGATTCGTACAATACATTCATTAGCTTATCAGAGGTGTGGTAAGTTTTACAAAGATAAATTAACATTAAATTACGGAGTTGTAGACGTAATAAAAGATTTAAAATTAAAATGGAATAAAGATATGGAAATTGCAGTTAAAATTCATGAAATGATGAAACAATATACTTTATCTGATGTTTTAGATTTTTCTGATATTAATTTATTTAAAGACCAAAACGGCAATACAACAAAAGAAAGAGAATTGATAATTCAATATTGTCGTAAACTTTGGGATTTACAATTAATATACGATAACAATTATAAAATAACACATGATACATATTTAAAAATGTTTCATCTTTCAAAAACTACACTTGATAATAAATATGATGTTATAATGCTTGATGAATGTTTACCTAAATCACAATTAGTTAAAACAGATAAAGAAAGTATACCAATTAATAAATTATATGATTGGTATATACAAGGTAAGTCATTGCCTAAAGCATTAAGTTATAATATTGATAAAGATATATTTGAATATAAACCTATTGTTTGGGCAAAGAAATCTAAGAATAGACAATTATTAGAAATAACTACAGAAGGATTAAATAAACTTCAATGTACAGAGAATCATAAAATATTAACGCAAAGAGGATATGTAAAAGCAGAAGATTTAATTATAGGAAATGATTCTGTAATCTTAGATGGGATAGAAAATCAAAAGACAAAATATAAACCAAATAAAGACCAAATTCAAATTATATTAGGCTCATTTTTAGGTGATGGACATTTACAAAAAATGAGTAAATTTAATACATATAGATTAAGTTTTACACAAGGAGAAAAACAATTTGAATATTTTAAATCTAAAATTAGTGCATTTGATTTAGATTATCGTCTTATTGAAAGTGGATATACACATGAACTATCAATTTATTCTTCTAATCCAACAAAAGTATTTTTATTAGAAAAAGATATATGGGAATTAATGAATGATATAAATGAAATGGGGTTAGCAATATGGTATCAAGATGATGGCAGTTATACTAATAATAGATGTACTATTAATTCTAATCAATTAACTTATGAAGAGACAGAATATATGCGTAATATATTAAAAGATAAATATGATATTAATTTTATAACAAAATTATCTAAAGGTAAATATTATTATTTAAGAGCAGATAAAGAAAATAGTGATAAATTTATTGATTTAATACATAAATATATGCATCCAATTATGCAATATAAATCATACATAGATATATCAAATAATATTATTACATATAATAATAAATACTTAAATCATGGTGGGAATTATATAAAATCTATAGAGAAAATACATAGTGAAGATGTATATGATATTGAAATTAAAGATAACCATAATTTTGTAACTACAAGATCAAGGTCAGAATATAAAAATAAATCTGGTGTAAGTTCTTCAGGTATTGTTGTACATAATTGTCAAGATTCAAATTTATTGGTATTGGATATTCTTAAATCATCTAATGTTCCTGGTGCAGTAATTGTAGGTGATCAATACCAAAACTTATACGGTTTCAGAGGTGCCACTAATATAATGCCTTTATTTGAAGGTAAAGAATATCAATTAACTACTTCATTTAGAGTAAGTCAAAATATTGCTAATATTGTAAATATAATGATTAAGGATATGTGTAAAGTAGATATTGATATGAAAGGATTCAATACTAAACAAAAAATAGTAGATAAAATTGACAAGAGTAAACCATATGTATGTTTATGCAGAACAAATGCTAACATTTTTGGAGAAGTTGTTGATGTAATTGATAGGAATCCTAATATAAATATTTTCTTTGAGGGACATTTTCAATCTTACCAATTTAATAATATACTTGATGGTTTTTATTTCTATAAAGGACATAAAGTTAAAAATCCATTATTTAATAAATTTAAAGACTATAGTAATATGTTAGAATATGCTAAGAAAATTACTGATTTAGAACTTTTAGCAATTGATAGAATGATAGAAAGATATAGTAGTAGAATACCAACCATCATTGAGAGTATAAAAAATAATATAGTTAAAAGTAAAAGTATGGCAAATGTTATATTTTCTACCTGCCATAGAGCGAAAGGCCAGACATATTCTATTCCAGTATATATTAGCGATGATTACTTTAACATCAACGATGTATTTAAGAAAGAGTATATAGATACAGAGAATAAAGATAATTTTGATATTATAAAGTTTCAAAATGAAGTTTACGTTCTATATGTGGCCATAACCAGATGTGCAGCAGAAATTGAATTAAATGATAAACTTAAAGATTATTTAATAACAAGATATAATTATTTTAAAAATAATAAATAAACCATAAACTTAAAATTATAAAAGGAGGACTACACTATTGCTACAACTAAATAAAATCTACAACCAAAACTGCAAAGAAGGTATGAAACTACTACCAGATAATTCTATATCATCTATCGTCACAGACCCACCTTATGGATTATCTAAAGAACCAAATATAGTAGAAGTTTTAACTAATTGGTTAAATAATGAAGAGTACATACATAATTCTAAAGGCTTTATGAATAAGGATTGGGATTCATTTGTTCCCAATCCTTCTATATGGAAAGAAGCATATAGAGTATTAAAACCAGGAGGATATTTATTATGTTTTGCTGGAACACGTACATATGATTTAATGTGTATAAGTTTAAGATTGGCAGGATTTGAAATTAGAGATCAAATTGACTGGATTTTCTCGCAAGGATTTCCTAAATCAATGGATATAAGTAAACAAATTGATAAAAAGTTTAGTGCAGAAAGAGAAATTATAGGTGAAGGTAAATATTTTAATCGTCAACCAAATGGATTAGTATCGTGTAATGTTACAGGATTTTCTTCTGAAATAGGTAAAAGACATGGTAGTAATGGTTATATTACAGAACCTTCCACAGACGAAGCAAAACAATGGTCTGGATATGGTACTAATTTAAAACCAGCACATGAACCAATTATAGTATCAAGGAAACCTCTAAGTGAAAAAACTATAGTAGATAATGTTCTAAAATGGAACACTGGTGGAATTAATATTGATGATTGTAGGATTGAATATATTAAGAATGATGATCCAAGAATAGGTAAAAATTATCAACATAATGCTAAAGCAGGATTAGAAATAGGTAATAATAAAGATAATTCTAGTGGTGAAAAACAGCAATTACATAATAATCAAGGTAGATTCCCTGCAAATATAATTATGGATGAAGATGCAGGTAAAATATTAGATTTACAAAGTGGTATTACTAAAAGTGGAAAAGTAAAAGAAAATAAAGATGCATACGAAGGTAAATCTAATACTGGATTTTTAAGAGGTAAATCAACATTACAAAATCAACATGGGGACACAGGTGGAGCAAGTAGATTCTTTAAACAATGTAATTATGATGATAGTGATTATGAAGTTATTAATTTTATGTATTGTGCTAAAGCAAGTAAAAAAGAACGTGGTGAAGGTAATAATCATCCATGCGTAAAACCATTATCATTAATTAAGTATTTAGTTACATTAATTACTCCTCCTAATGGTATATGTTTAGACCCATTTGAAGGTTCAGGTACAACATTTCTTGCTTGTCGAGAATTGGGTTTTGATCATATAGGTTTTGAGATGAATAAAGATTATTGTGATATTGCAGAGAAAAGATTAAATAATAATGATGGTATATAATAATTTAATAAATATTTAACAGAATATAAAAATAATTATTGACTTCTACCTTACTATTATGCTATAATACAACTAGTTAATAAACAAATACATAAAGCAATCAAAAAGAAACTAAATTTTATAAGAAAGGAGGTCTACCCTATCCAGAAATACTTAGGAATTTACAACATCTTTACAGAAAGCTATTATAAATCAAATGAACCAATAATAGATAAAATTACAAATGAAAAGAATCAATATCTTCAAGGAAATTCAGGTACACATATATACAGATATTCTAAAGATACACTAGCAATCTATTTTCCTAGTAATCAAACTATAGGAAAATTAAATGAGCAAAATATTGAATATACTATATTGGCACAAGGCGATACAGAATCTATTTTATTAGTAGATGAAAAATACATAGATAAATTAGATTTAGCACTTAAATTTAAAGTAAAAGGACGTTTAGAGCAATTAAAAGAATTTAAACGTCAACAAAAATTAGAGAAAAAGTTAGAAAAGGAAAGTAAGAAAATAGTAAAATAAATTAGTATTATTATTTTTTAATTTTTGTTAGAAATTTTCATATTGATCTAAATTCAATTAATTTTAAAACTGCGATAAACCCTTATAAATCAGTAGTTTGTGGTAATATGCTATAAAGTCAATAATATTAATGGTTTGTGGTACTTTTTATAAATATTTTGATTTTAAATTGAATTTTAGAGGGCATATTTAAGAGTTGTAAAAATTTTTGTATAGTTATGAGTTTGGTTAAATATGAAGTGAATTTGAACGATAATTTTGCGTTTATTTTAATTTTAAATAATATAAAAAGGAGAAATTCACATGAAATTTTATTATGAAAATAATATGGGTGACAGTGGATATTTCATAGAAGATAATTTACCTAAAGCAATATACACATCATGGAACATAGAAGCGAATTTATACATATTAGATGAAGAAACTAATCAAGAAAAGTTAGTATTTGCTCCATATGAAACTAATGAATTTAATTCAGATATATTAAAGGAATATGGATATATGATGATAGACGGAGATTATTATAGAGAGATTGTTGATATTAAAACAGGTGATATTATTAGATATGATTGGGATGAAGTTTTACAATTAGTTTAATTACATATACTAGTTACTTAGTTAAATTATAATAATAATATAAAAATAATAAAAATAGAAAGAAGGAAATTACATATGAATAAAACAAATAAAATAATAAGTAAGAATTTACATACATATAGTGGGAAATTATCTTACAACGAACAAGCAAATTATATTATCTATTCCCCTACTACTAAATCAACAACAAACATATCAGACATACTATATAATATATGTTACTCTTCTAACAATTACATAGAAATTAAAATTATGAAAGGTTGCAAGATACTATTTAATGAATCAGGCAGACTTTTAAATAAAATTGATGATAAAAATGGATTACTTAGTTATCATGTTAATAGTGAGGATTTAGAGTCTGTGTTGTTTAATAATTGTGATGATTTTATAGATATTGAGATATTTAGTGAAGTTTTAGATGAGATTGATGGTGGGCAAGGAGTAGAGAATTTATATGGGACAAAATAAAATTACAATAGATTTTAATAAGACTTATAATAATGATAATATATTTGTAAACAATACGGGATATTGTACTAAATGTTTGAAAGAATTAGGTGAAGATAGAGTTAAAGACCATGAAGGTAATGAATTTTGTGATCGTGAATGCAAGGTCGATTTCTATTTAGAAATAAAACAAGATAAGGAGATAACTAATATTTATGTTTGAAGATACTAATTTTAAACCTTTACCTAAAGGTTATTATGAAATAAATATGTATGTAAATAATTATAGTTCTTTACTAATAAATTACATAAAAGAAGAAGGTTATGATCATTTTTGGTACAATAAAAGAAGATATATAGCAAATGGAAATTACTACATATATGATATACATACTGATTGCACTAATTTCCCAAAAGATAAATTAATAGAATTAGTGAAAAATTTAAAAATTGAAGAAGATATAAAAAAAAATAAAATGTCAAGAGGTTGTAAGAGTTAAAGAAATAAATAGACAATACAATGATGATACTTTATGTTTTAAGATTAATAAAAATGACTTTAAAAATATTCATAAAGAATATAATTTAAATAAAATACCAGAATATTTATTAACTGATTATGGTAATTGTATATATTTAAAATTTTGTAGGTTTGAACCTAACACGTTACCATTGCTATATTCAAATGTATTTTATAGATGTATTTTTGAATTAAAAGAATTTTACAATAAATACAAAGATAAAATATTATTCGATAAAGATTATATAATTTGGGATAAATTTTTATCTAAAATAGAAAACTTTTATAATAATAAATATGAATATATAGATACAGTTGATTGGGGATCTAATAATAAATATAGAGGTATGCGTCGATTAGATAAAAATTTTTATAAAGATAAAGAAGGTTATAATTGGCTAAGAGTTAGGACTAATAAGGAATTAGAAAATGAGTGTGAAAGTATTAATTTAATAATGGATAATTTTAAAGAAGAATGTGGTTTAATTAGGGAAATTAATAACCCAATAATAAATATTAAAGATATAAATTGTTTTAATATTATTAATCATAATAAAATAAAAATACCTGAATCATGGTCAAAAGATATGTCTGAATATAACTTATATTTTAAAGATATTGTGATATTTAATAATAAAAATATTGTTGGTATAAATTATATAGGTGGATATGTTGGTTATACTTCTAATTGGAGTAAAAAATTTATAGAGAAGATACAATATTTATTAGATAATAATGAGGTATTAAGTATTGCTGAATACCCAATATCTGATAAACAGTTATTAATTGTTAGAGAATATATAGATAAAATAGATGAATATATACATAATATATATATTGATAAAAATATAAAACTAGAAAATACACTTAATATTAGACCAATAGATAAAGAAGTAGAAAAATTTTTAATAAAGGAGCATAATTATGAAAAATTTAAAATTTAATGAAAAAGGAACAATAATATTATGTAGTAATAAAAGTTTTATTAATATTAATAAATTAGAAGAAAATATAAAACAATTAAAAAATGAATATCAATATAATAAAATATCCTTATATTATAATTTTAATGATATATGCAAAGATACTGTATCATATTTATCTAAGCAATTAAATATTAATATAAATGGCATATTAGATACTAAAGAAGATATAATAAATCCATTTATATCTTTTGAAGATTATACTTATAGAGACTTATATGAATGTTTGATGAATTTAAATAAAGCAAAAAATGGCAAAGGAAAACCATTATCATATGAAAATATAGAAAAAATTATGATATTTTTATATGATAAAAATGGAGCTATTAATGATTTAGATAAACAAATTAGTATTGGAGAATTAAATTCTTATATATTTAAATTAGGAGAAATTAAAAAAGAATATGCAATGTATATACAAAATAGACATATGTATGGTGGTGAAAAAGAAAGAGAATTAAAAGAAATAGAATCTGGAGATGATATTTACTCAATACCAAGATGGTATCTTAATACATTAAGAGAATTAGTAAAAACTAGAGATGAATATTCAGAATTAAATTCAATCATTAACCAAGGATTTCATTATAATATAACAGCAATAGATTTAATATTTTATATTTATCAATATAAGAATGGTACAAGAGATGAATATAAAGATATATTTGTAGAATTATACTATAAGGTTAATAATATAAAAATAAATATACCTGATGTATTTATTCCTAATGTAAATGAATTAAAAATATATTGCGGAATGTTAGATGATGTTATTACATTAGGTATTAATATGAAGGTAGATACTATGAGCGCAGATATTATAGAAAAAAAATTTGATAAAACTAAAACTAATATGTTACATAGTATGAAAAGTGTAAGTGCTGATATTATTAATAATGGTTTTGTATATTATGTATATGATCATTTGGCAAGAAGATATTTTAAATAAATAAATAAATAAATATAATTATAAAAGGAGGTCTTACTATCTCAAAAATTTTATTAGATAAATATTACACTCCATCAGACTTAGCAGAATACATAGTAGATAAAACAAAAGAAATCATAGGAGAAGAAAATATTACTGAATACATAGAACCATCAGCAGGTGCAGGAGTATTTTTAGATTATTTAGATAAACCATACTTAGCATATGATATTGAACCAGAAGATGATAAGTGTAGGATTGTGAAGTGTGATTTCTTAGGATTGGATTTAGAATATAAGAAAGGTAGATGTGTGATTGGTAATCCACCTTATGGAAAAGGCAATTATACATCAGTAAAATTCTTCAAGAAATCTATTCAATTAGCAGATTATGTAAGTTTTATTTTACCAATAAGTCAATTAAATAATAATATGTATATGTATGAATTTGATTTAATACATAGTGAGGATTTAGGGAAGAGACTATATTCAAATATAAAAGTACATTGTTGTTTGAATATTTATAAAAGATCAATAGAAGGATTAAATAAAAAACCTAATTATGATTTAAAAGAAGTTATATTAAAAGGTGTAGCAAGAGGAAATTCTAGAAATGATAAAGTACCTGAAAAATATGATTTTTCTATTTGTGGATTTGGTTCTCCTGTTGGTAAATTATGTGATTATGAATATCAATATTGTCAACAAATTTATATAACTATACATAATGACAGTTATAAAGATAAAATAAAAAATATACTATCTGATACAGTAGGTAAATGGGAGAAATTATATAGTATGACTGCTACACCAAAATTAAAACATTGGATGATTAATAAATACATAAAAGAAATGATACCTGAAGTTAATTAGTTGTTTAGAATATGATTATAATATATTAATATAAAAGGAGAAAAATATTATGAAAAAAGAACAGACAAGTATAATCCAAGGTACATTTTATGAAATTAATCTTGAAGGTTTAGGAGAATTTAAGTTTTTATTCTCAGAGAACAAAGAATCTAAATCTGTAAAGGATAAATTCTTTGTTGAGTCGTTTTGGAATCCTCCGAATTATGGACTAGTTGATTTTATTGTTGGTTATTATTGTGAAAGTATTGAATGGGAAATTAATAGAATTATTGATGATATGAGCTACTTTATTGATGGTGCTAGAGTTTCTTGTTTATGTAGAATTGATGATAATAGTGATAATGAAGGAATTTATCAAGGTATATTAGATGAATTTTTTAGTGAGGATGATGACAAAGAATTTGAAGATGATTTTTGTAATTATGATGGTGATATAAGTGATTTTGATTGTACAGATAAAGAATGTGAGAGTTGTGAATATTACATTGGATTTAATATTGTAACTACAAATGATTTTGATGAAGAATATAATTATTATGGTTATCCAGAATTTATAGGGCAAGTATTACATAGTTTTGATGATAGAGATAAGTATGGATTGATTGGTGAAATTAGATTGATTGATGCTGAACCAAGTAAGAGAGTATTTATTGAAAATGAAAATGATGATGAATTTACGGTTAGGTATTTTATTAGTGAGCAAAATGAAAATGGTTGGGAAGCAAGTTATATATTATATAGAGATGGAAAGGCAATTGATGAAGGTTTTGCTGGTGCTAGGTATGTTGTGGGTGATGGAGAGTAGTAGAAGTAAAAATAGTACAAGAGATTTATTTTCTCTTGTACTAAGAAAATAATAAATTATAAGGAGGATAAATTTATTGTATAATAGCAATATCAACCTATGGTTCGCCAAAAATACAAATAATGATATTGTAACCATTAATGAATTTGAAGCAAAGGAAAATAAAGAAAAATATTATTGTCCTTTATGTGGATCAGAAGTAATACCCAAAGCAACAAAATCAAAGTTAATAACTGCTCATTTTGCACATATAGATGCTAGTAAATGTTCAAGCGAGAGCATGATTCACTGGTGGTTCAAACATAAATTTCTAGAATCAGGTGATAAATTTAGAGTAGTATCTGATAAGGAAAGAGAATATGTTTGCAAAGAAGTTTTAATTGAGCAATCTTATACTGTTGGAGATAAGATATATAGACCAGATGTAACTATTAAAACTGAATGTGGGAATGTGATTTATTTTGAAATGAAGTTTAGCAATGAGAAAAAGTTAAAAGATTACATAGATATTTGGTTAGAATTAAAGAATATTGTTGTTGAAATTGATATTAAGAGTTTGATAAGTAAGGATAAATTACCTGTGTTTAATGCGTTGTTTTATGATGGTAAATGTTTTAATGTTAAGAAAAGAAGTGATGATGGTAAATATCATGATATTATTGGAAAATATAAAGAAAATATATTACGTAAAGTATATAAAATTGATGATAAATTAAAAGAAAGATTACAGAAATTAGATTGGTTTTGGGATGATGTGTTTAGATATAAGAAAGGTGAAAAAGATATTGAATATATGGTAGATTTAATTGATAGTATTGATGAGGAAGATAAAGATATAGTTGAAGATATTTTAAAAAAACCAAGATGTAATAATTTATATAGAAAATATGAAGATTTTAAATATAATAAGTTAAAATTACGCAAT
>Ga0209728_1001871_pt1 | contig 11700 bp, 21 predicted proteins | sample RifGroD1_FD_183997 | JGI IMG/M metagenome (GOLD analysis project Ga0209728, IMG submission 183997) | Groundwater microbial communities from Rifle, Colorado, USA - Groundwater D1 (SPAdes) (version 2) | ecosystem: Environmental > Aquatic > Deep subsurface > Groundwater | place: Rifle, Colorado... | reverse complement strand
TTAGACATCTTATCTAAAAACTTTGACATCCTCAAAAACTCAATATATAAAACAAATCGAGAAGAATATGCTAAATTCAAACAATACATTTTCATTGCTCATCTCAAACGCCATCCTTATGACCTCTCAAATGCTCTACAAGCAATGGATTTCACTAAACAGTACAATGAAGTAAAAGAAATAATCTTATCAGAACCAGAATTTAATCTCAGACAATACAATATATATCAATCAATGAATTATCCATACATCGACTATGATACAGCAAAAGAAAACAATAAATATACTGAAGCTCCTGAAACTCATATTAGCAAGAATGATTCTATTTGGAAATGGGTTAAAGGAATTACTGAATTAAAAGATTTAGGCGAAGAGAAGTTGGTTGTTCCTAAACCATTAAAACTAGGAGAAATTAGTAATCTCTTAGCATCAGGAATGATTAATGGAGAAATATCATTAGAAGATGGTACTGGTAGGCATGTGGCTATTGGAGGAACAAAGAGCATTGAAAAGAAAGAAATAAGCAAATATAAAGATGATAATGGCGAAAGTATTACAGAAACAAAGATTATCAAAATGAGTTTGCCTTATTTGAATATTTTATGTTCAGATAATGGTAAATTAATCATAAAAGAACTCGGAGGTGAATAATTATTGATTCCATATCTTAGAACTACAGATAAAAATACTATTAATTGTAATGCTGATTTGGTTATATTAGATTCAGGTAATCCAATATTAATTTCTCTATGTGATTTACATATCAAAAACAGAAAAATATGCAGTGATTTAATATCTCATTCATATTCAATTACATTACGTGATAGAGAAGATATATTCTTTGAACAATCATTGTATGGCAGAGAAAATCATTATAGATATAAATCAGATAGAATGGAAAATGATTTAACTCATACGATAATCTACAATACTAAAATTAACGATTATTGTATTAATTGGAATAATGAAGATAAGAATGAGATTATCACAAAGTATTTAAGGAATATTCATTATTTGCCTGTAACTGCCGAAATTGTAAAAATGATTTTAGATAAAGAAGATATTGAAAACGCTAAACATAAATATAGTAGTTATAGTTGTGTTAGCGAATGTACAGTTTATACTAATAATCCTATGTATGCTAATTTAAAAGTTTATAAAATTAATGTAACTTGGTTTAAGCAGAGTTTAAATGCTTTGACTTTAGAAGGATATGAGGAAGATTTTGATTGGAATGAGATTGACGATATTGAGTCATACATCTTCAAATTTTTAAATCCAATTAAAGAAAGATTGAAGCAGAATGTTAGAGTTTTGTTTGATCCTAAGAATATTAATCAGAAAATGTTTGAAGGAAAGATGAAACCATTTGATGGTCAAGTTCCTATTATTCAGGCTGGATTAGAGGTTTTGAAGAGAAGTAGGTTCGTGTATTTGGCTTGTACTCAGGGTTTCGGGAAGTCATTATCAACAGCAAAAATAAATCATTGTCACTTATACTCAAAGAAACAAAATTATGTTACTTTAATTATGGCTCCGGCTATTACATTGTCTCAATGGGAAGATGAGATTGAAAATAGCATAGGTGATAAAGTTAATATATTTACAATTAAGAAAACTTCAGAATTTATTAAAATTTATAATAAAACTCAACTAAAATTTGACAAACCTACTTATTTTCTAGTTGGTAAAGAAACATTTAAACTTGATGCAAAACGTATATCAGGTGTAAATATTAAGACTATGGAAATAAAGCATAAAAAAGAAGTACAAAGTGGTGGGTATTATAGTTACTCAACAATCAAAGAAGTCAAAGAGAAAATTACAATCGCATGTTGCCCTGATTGTGGCAGACCTCTTCAGAATGAATTGAGAAAAAAGGAAGATGTATTTTTTACTGCTAAAGATTTTGAGGGAAATCCAAAGAAATCAAATTATAAATGCAGTAATTGTAACGCCGTATTGTGGCAGAGTACATATGACAAGACTAAGAAAAGTAGTTTGATAAGATTTATCAAGACTAAGAATATTCACTTTGATTCTGTCGGAATAGATGAGGCACACCAGAACAGAAATGGAGAATCAATTATCGGAAATTCTACAAGAACATTATTTAATTATGCTAAGAAAATAATGTTGCTTTCCGGTTCCAGTAACTCAGGATATAGTTCAAGTTTTCACAGTTTATTATTGGGATTAATACCCAATAAACTTAAAGCAAATGAAGTCATGGAAATGGAACAATTCATTAAAACATATGGAACATTAATGGCAGTATCTAAAAAGAAAGATGGAGAATACTATCGTTCAGGCCGTAGTGAAATCAAGGATAGCGAATTCAAAGAAATCGAGGGCGTAAATTCAATCGTCTATGCTCAATATCTTGCGGAGAATTACATATTTGCCACTCTGGACGATCTAGGAAAGGATTTGCCAGACTTAAATGAAGTTTATGTACCAATCAGTCAAACTCAAGAAATGGAACGCTTAGAAAGCAATCTGTGGCACGAAATTAAATCAGCAAATGCTTTCAATGCTAAAATGTACGAAGATTCAATTGTTAAGCATTATATTAACAATCCTTTTAAATGGGATAGTATACCGATTGAAAAAGATGGATCAACTCACCATATTCAACCTAAATGTATTGCTAATTGTATTTTACCTAAAGAACAGAAGTTGTTAGATATTGTTTTGCAAGAAATTTCTGAAGGTAGAAAATGTTGTGTATATGTTGATTTTACTGGTGGCGGAGAATATATGCAATCTGATACAATTTCTAAGAGGATTGAATCTTTACTAACAAAAAATGGTATTCGGTGTTTTACATTAAAAACATCAACCGCCACTTATGATCGAAAAGAATTATTAGATAAGAAAAAAGATGATTTTCAAGTATTAATCACCAATGCTAAATTAGTTGAGGTTGGATTAAATTTAACATACCTTAGTTCGTTTATAAATTTTATGCCTTCTTATCATTATGAAACTGTTGCACAGAGTAATAGGCGTGGATACAGGGCTAATAGTGTATTGGAAAACAGAATTTATCATCTTTATTATGAAAACAGTTGTGAGAATGGAATTATTAAAAGATATCAAAGGAAAATGGCTGAAGCTCAAGCAATCGAGGGTAAGTTTAATGTATGTTTAGAGAATGATGATACTATTCGGACTGCTAGTAAATTAGGGAAAAAGATTAGTGAAGGAGTTGTATAAATTGTAATATAATTATTTGACAATGTTATTGCACTATGTTATAATATTAACATACCAAGCAGATAAAATATTTCTTTTATTTGACGAAATGAAAGGAGGTAGATTATGGATAAACTAAATTTACTTATACAAGAAATATTTAAAGAGATAAATGCTAATTATGATGAAAATAAAGCAGTTAAAATCGGAGAATTAATAACTGATTATTGTATTGATAAAGATTGGGATCTTTATAACGAATATAATTGAAAGGAAAGGAGATAAAAATACATAATGCAACAAAAAGTTAAAGCAAAAATAAAAGGGATATTTTGGGGAACTGCTACAGTTATTATAGACCATGATGGAACAATTATTGAAGTAGAAGAAGTGGAAGACCTTGATGATTTCGATGATTGTGAAGTTAGAGAAATTCTTTATAAGATTGGAGGATAAAAATGGGATCAATTACTTTATAAGACGTTGTAGAATCTCAATTAATAGAAATTATTAGAGATATGTTTATTGAAAAAGGATTATTAAAATCAACAAAAACTGAGGAGAGTGTTTAATAATGAAAAAGAAAATAGAGTTAACTTATCTAACCCCTTTAGAATTTATTGCTACATACACAAGAGAGGAATTTTTTAGAGGAGAACATGATAGTGAAAGAAAATGGTTAGAAGAGGATGCAGGAATGCCTATATTAAATATTATTGCAAAAATTAGTGGGAAAGATTATTTTGATTTATTAGTAGCATTTGATAAATTTGCTCCAAAAGTAGGGTTTTTGTATTGTGGAGAACATGATATTTTTCATGAATATGAAAAATGCCCATTCTGTCAATTAGGGATACTAATTAACTAATACTTCGAATAGTCGAATTTAAATACTTTGAGAAAGGAGTAATAAATTATGGGTAAGATTGCTGATTTTCTATCGAAACAAGATGAAGAGTTATTAATTTTAGTCCTTTGCCCTAATGAATTCGATTTAAATACGTTCGATGATATAGACTTATGCAAAGGGTCAGATAGTATTACATGTAAAAAATGTTGGGATTACGCTTTAAATACACTTAATAAATAAGAAAGAAGGAAGCAATTAATGGAAAAATTTAATTTAGAAAAACATTGGAATGATTTTCTAAACAATAATATAATGATAAATTGTAAAACACGAGAATTAGCAAAAATATTTTTAAATTATTGTCATATTCAAGGGTTGAAATGGTATTCTGGTAAAAGTTTATTAGATAAAGATAACTGGTCAGAATATAAAAAAGGTACACATTACATATATGATAGAGATGCTTATGGTGATAATGATGGATTATTGTATGGAATGTCTCAACCTGAAGATAATTTGATTGAATTTATGGGATTTAATCAGGATGTAATTTTATCTAAAGAAGAATCTAAAATACTTTCAGACAATATGTATCAAGAATATAAGAAAGATAAAATTCCAACAACCATAACCAAAGAAACAATCGAAGTAATCTATCACAACAAAGAAACAATTGTTTTAATCAAAGCAGATGGTAGATACTATAAAGGCGTTGCCAGTTGTCACTATCAAGATATATATGATAAAGAGCAAGGGTTTATGGTAGCTTATCAGAGAGCAAGAGAGAATCAGAAAAAGTTAAACACGACTAAACTAAAACAAGAAAGCTTGCCTGATGAAGTAATAAGTCTATGTGATACTTGTATACATAATAGTGCTAATTCAGGTATTCCTTGTTATGATCGTTGGTTAGAAATGGGAGGTAAAGAAAATAAATATATTTGTTGGGAAAAATAAGTAGATAAAAATTTTATTTGAGAAAGGAAGTGATAAATATGGACATTGGCATATCTAAATACACTATTGAATTAGATCCTACGGAATTAAACAACTTGACATTTTTACTAGATTCTGTTGTATCAGAAACACGACCTTCAGGTCAATTAAGAGCAATAGCTCATGATTTGCTAGAAGCAATAAGAGATATCAAAAACATGTAAAAATTAACTTATAAAAATAAATAAAAGAAAGAAAGAGGTAATTATTAATGAAAAAGAAATTAATCGTAGGGATTATTGGATTAATGGTTGTATCTATTACACTAATTGGATGTAATCAAACTGATGCACAAAAAGTAATGGAACAGCAAAATACAAATAAACAAACTCAAGCAGCTACTATGATGACTCAAACCCCAACGCCAAATTTTAATCGTAGTCTAGAAAGAGAAAACATTATCAATAGACTTAAAAGTACAAATGATCCTAATCAATTAACATGGATTTATCCCATGAGTGCAGGAAGAGTTATTGGAAGATTTCCAGTTAGAGGGAAAATTACTTCAGGAGGGAAAAGATTGACATCTACGCAACAATATATTATTACAAATAATACAAGTTATGTTGGTGAATCCCCAGATGAAATGGGTGCTTATGGTTCAAGTGGAGATTATGTATTTTGGTTTGATCCTGCTGGAAGAGGCCCATTCCAACATAGAGGGGACTATTTTGTAACTCCTGTACCTTATAAAATTGATTTAGGATATGGAACAATTACCTATGATGTTGATTCAAATGAAGAATCAAAAAGAAGTAATTATGAAGAACAAATTAAAAAGAATCAAATTAAAGGAGGAAATTAATATGAAAAGTTTAGTTAAAATTTGGTTATTGGTTTTAGGGATGATATTTGCCATTGGATTAGTCGGATTTATAGGTAAAGTTGTTTTATTTCCAGTTCATGTATTAGACAAAACTGCTGAAACTGGATATGGAATCGTAGATAAAACACTGAATGCAGATAATGTTTTATTTAATTATGAACAATTCCATGATCTTTACCAAGGGGCAAAACAACAGGCAGTAAATATTACTAATAGTAAAAATCAAATTAGTACTTTCAAAGAAACTTATGGTGAAGATGCTAGTAAATATACAAAAGATGTAAGAAACGATTTGTCTTTTCAACAACAAAATTTAGAAGGATATTTATTACAATATCAAAAGATTGTATCTGAATTTAATTCAAATAGTCAAAAGTTAAATAGAGAATTATTTAAGTCAAAAGAATTACCCTATCAGCTACCATTAGATTATAAAGAGTTGGGAATTTAGTAAAATTAGATACCATATGTATTACAAAAACAAAAACACATATGGTATCTATCACCACTTATTGTAAAACAAATAAAAATAAGAAAGAAGGTATTATAATGAAAATGAATAAGAAAAATGTAAATCTATACGGAATCTTTGGAATCACTTTATTATCCTCTGCATCAATTTATAATTACATAAATGCTAAATATAATTGGTCATTAAGCCAAGCCATAGTCCTAATTGCTCTTGGTGGTGCTGTCTACGCATGGAATAAATATGGAAAAGTTAGTGTGATTAAATGGAAAACAAAATGAAATTAACACATAAACATCTTCAAATCATTCACGATGGAATTATTAAACTAGATTGTCAATCATGTAGTTTTGTTAAAGATTGTTATGCTCATGAAAAGATTGTTATGCTCATGAAGATAGATATTGTAGAGAAATTACTGAGTGGTTAAGGGAAGAAGGAGAGGAAATAATTGAATAAGACAAAAAATTAGAAAGGAGGTGAAAATAATTAATTTAGCAGAAATGATTGTTGCATACATAAAGCAAGAAGCAGATAGGGAAGTTGTAAGAAGAAAAGAAAGAGAATTTCACCATTATTGTATAGTTAGAAAAACTAGAAAATATAAATATAAGCATATGTTGAACTTGTGTGGTTAAAATAGTTAAATTTAAGGAGGAATAAACAATGCTTACAAAACCAGAACATGGCTGGATTAATTTACAAATTAATGACTTCTCTGAAAGAGCGAGTTATATGACTGACATACCAAACGAATGTCTAGATGCTTTTATTAATGCTCTACAAAATAGCACTCCTGCTGTAATTTTCTTTGATGCTGAAGGATGGGATTTTCATTTAGTTGCATCATATTATTGTAGTTATATTATTGTGGATAAAGATGATGCTAAATTATTTACAGTTAGTAAGAATATTCATTCATTAGCAAAAGAATTATATGATGACATTAAAAATAATCTTGATGATTGGACTAATTGGTATCTAGATGAAGCTGACACAGAGGAAGAAAGAAAAGGGTATAGGAGGGTATTGGAAGAGAAATTAAGTCAATTGAATATGGAGATTAATCAATAAAAGGGAGGGTGATTAAATGTCAATGACCATAGGTGTAATTTCGGGTATGGTAGCATTAGGTGTTTTAGGTACAGGATATTACCTATACAATTCTAAATATAAGTCTTATATGCCTAACTCTAAACCAGAAATAAAAGTAAAAGAATCAAAAGAGCAAGAAATTAAATTATCACAGAAAACATATGCACCATTGAATTATATTCCAAAAAATACAAAACCTATTTCTAAACCAACTTACAGTTCTAATTCTAATAAAAGTCACAAGAGTAATAATTATGTTGAAGATGATGATAATTTATTAAGTTCTGCAACAGATTCAGATGATTGTTGTAGTCATAAACATTCACACCATAGTTCGTATAATTCACATAGTTATCACGACTCACATGATAGTTATGGTGGTTCGCATAATTCATACGACTCTGGTGGAAGTTGTGATTCAGGTGGATGTGATTGCGGAGGGTGTGATTAATTACATTCAGTTGTAATATTTAATAATATTTAATGAATTAGAAAGGAGGTGAAAATTTTGCGTACATTACAAATATTTATGAAATCAGGTCATACAATTGATGTAAAATGTAAAGATTGGTATTTTCAAGCCGATGATATCACAGGTGAATTTACAGGTTATAATTTTGTAGAATTAGAAAGTCCATCAACATTAGAAATCGTACCTTCACAAATTGTTGGATATATTCAAAAATAAATATTTAAGGAGGTATTGAAGTGAAAAAATTTAAAATATTATGGATAGTTTTAGTAATATGTATGTTAACATTACAACCTACTGCATTAGCAAAGAGTTCATCTTCTAGTAGTTCAAGTTCCAGTAGTTCTAAAAGTTCCTCAAGTAGTAAACCATCTAGTAGCACTTCTAGCACACCTAAAAGTTCAATCAATTTAAATAAGAGTTCAGAACCAGTTAGTACAACCAAACCTTCTACATCTGTTTCTACTCCTTCTTCATCAACACAGAAAAATAGTGTAAGTAAAAGTTTTCCTTCTACAAGTGGATTGACTAGTACAACATCTTCAAAATATATTCCTCCAAGTAATACAACCGTAACAAAGAAAACATTTTTAGGTTCTACATATAGCAATGGTTCAAGTTCATCATTCCATTTTGGAGGAACACCCTATTCTTATGGTTATCATCCTAGATATACTCCTAGTTGGTATTCGCCTTATTGGTATAATCCTTACTATTATATGCATCCTGCTCCTGTAGTTGTAACAAATGGTGATTTTGGCTTTAGTTTCTTGATTATGTTAATTATTTTAGGTGCAATTGGTTATGGAGTTTGGAGATATATTAAGAAAAAGAAGACTCTTAATACCACTAAATAAATAAAATATAAGGGGAGATTAAAATTGATTAATTTAATTAAAGGTCAAAAAATAGATTTAACCAAAGACAATCCTAATTTACAACAAGTAAATATGTGTTTGGGTTGGGACTCTGCTAAAAATGGTAAAAAGAAAACAAAAACTAAGAAAAAGGGATTTTTTAATACTCTAGGCGAAGCACTTCAAGGAAAAGCATCATTAGGACAAGTGGTTGATAGTATTACTTCGTCTGCATCTGATACAGTAGATGATATTATTGAATCACAATATCAATCAAATATCGACATTGATGCTTCAGCAATAGTTTTACACAACGATAAATATATTAATGGTTCGAATGATTTAGTTTACTATGGTAATACACGCCATTATAGTGGTTCAATAAATCATTCAGGTGATAATCTAACTGGGGAAGGAGATGGGGATGACGAAGTAATTAATGTAAACTTAGCTAAGATTCCTTCAAATGTAAACAAAGTAGTATTTGTAGTAAATATTTATGGTTGTCAAAGTAGGAAACAACATTTTGGTATGATTTCTAATGCGTATATTAGAGTAGTTAATCCATTAACAAAACAAGAACTTTGTAAATTTGATTTAACCGACGACTATTCAAAACATACTGCTATCTATGTCGCCGAACTTTATCGTCATAATGGTGAGTGGAAATTTTCAGCTATTGGGGTAGGATCAAAGGATACATCTGTAAAAGATATGACACGTAAATATAAATAAATAATAAAGGAGAGAGATTTAAATGATTAATTTACAAAAAGGGCAAAAGATTGATTTAACAAAAGGACATCCAAGTTTGAAAAAGGTTGTGGTAGCTTTGGGTTGGAATCCTCAAACAAAAATTGGAGAACAATTTGATTTAGATGCTTCGGTATTTATGGCAAACTCCAACGGTAAATGTATGAAAGATGAAGACTTCATTTTCTACAATAATCTTAAACATTCTTCTGAAGCAGTTATTCATTCTGGTGATGACCGCACAGGAGATGGAGAAGGTGATGATGAGATTATTACTGTTGATTTCTCTAAAATGCCAAACAATATTGAAGAGTTAGATTTCATTGTAACAATTCATGATGCTCATAATCGAAGTCAAAACTTTGGTCAAGTAAATGATGCTTATGTTAGAGTTTTAGATCCTGAACAAAATAATATTCAACTATTGAAATTTGATTTAGGAGAAGATTTTTCCGTAGAAACAGCAGTATCAGTTTGTAAAATTTATCGAAAAGATGGAGAATGGAAGTTCTCTGCTGAAGGTGTTGGATATGCTCATGGATTAGATGGTTTTGTAAGAGATCATGGATTAATGGCATAAAGAAAGGAAGTAATAAATTATAATGAATGAATTTCTAAATAATATTATAATCAATCTACATCATTTTAATCTTGCAGAATTAAAGATGGTATTTTCAAGTCCACAAGATATTCTCTTAATTCTTTCTCTAGTTTTAATGGAGGTTATATTATCTGTTGATAATGCATTAGTGTTAGCGATTATGGTAAAAAATCTTCCAAAGAAACAACAAAAATTAGCATTGACACTAGGTATTGTTGGTGCATATACATTTAGATTGATAGCAATTGTCCTTGGTGTTTATCTTGTAAAAATTGCTTGGATTAAATTAGTTGCATCACTATATCTTGCTTACATAGTATTTAATTTCTTTAAAAACAAAGATGAAAATCACGATGAAGTCAATGATGCTTTACAAAAAGGATTGTTTGCAACAATTGTATCAGTAGAACTAGCAGATATTGCGTTTAGTATCGATTCAGTAGTGGCAGCATTTGGAGTTTCAGAAATACCTTGGGTAATATTTATTGGTGGAATGGTAGGAATTTTATGTATGAGGGAAGTCGCTCAAGTATTTGTTAAATTAATTGAGAAAGTTCCAGAATTAAATTATACTGCTCATATTTTAATTGGTATTGTTTCTCTTAAAATGTTTGCTGGCGTATTTGGTTTTGAAGCTCCTGATTGGTTATTTCTGAGCACGTTATTTACTACCTTTATTGGAACATTTGTAGTTCATAAGTTTAGAAAATCCTCTATAGAGGTGGCATAAATGATACACAAACTTAAAACAATATTCTTGATTATGCTAGGTGTAATGTTGACATTCTTAGCAATCAAATTAGCATTCTTTTTAGTACCAATATTTATCAAAGCAACAATTGCATTAGTGATTATTTTATGCACAGGTGGAGTTTTAGGAGTAGGTTATTTGGTAAATAGACTTATAAAAGTTATGTTTAGACGAGAAATGGATTAATGAAATAGATGTAAAGGTGGCGATGATATACATGATTGTAATTTAACATTATACATATGAATATTTGTAAGATTTAAAAATAATAAAAAAACAACATAAAAGAAAGAAGGAACAAAACAATGTTTAATAAATTAATTGAAGTAATTATGTCCAATCCTAAACTAGCCAAACCAATGGTGAGTGAATTGGTAGATCAATATAAACCATTACTATATGGAGTAGCAGAAGAACTATTCAATATGTACAAAGACTATGCGAATAATACTGAATACTTTAGCACATCTGCAATTGCTAAAAAGAATCAATATGATGCTTATATTAATGTAGGATTTTCAGATGAGCAATCTATGAGTTTAGTATTAAATGATGCTAAGAAATTAGAAGATAGATTGAATAAATTAGGTTCTGGAGTAAAGTCTAAGAAATAGTGTAAAGATAAGACATGGGGAGTTTATTTTATTCTCCCCATGTACTGGAGGAGTTATTGATTGAAACTAAATAAACAACGAAAAACAGCAGAAGAAAAAAGACAAGAAAAATTTGATCGTGACCATAAATTAATAAACGGAATAGATCATAAATTCTGTAATAAACATCAAATATTTTTCCCTGAAGAAAGTCCTTGGTTTCCTGCTAATACTGATTA
>Ga0209728_1001870_pt1 | contig 11707 bp, 13 predicted proteins | sample RifGroD1_FD_183997 | JGI IMG/M metagenome (GOLD analysis project Ga0209728, IMG submission 183997) | Groundwater microbial communities from Rifle, Colorado, USA - Groundwater D1 (SPAdes) (version 2) | ecosystem: Environmental > Aquatic > Deep subsurface > Groundwater | place: Rifle, Colorado... | reverse complement strand
AGAATCGATTATAATTCTATAATCTTCTATTGTCCAAATATCATTTTCTTCCAATTTATTATTACTAATTACCATACACACTTTACATGTTGTTCTATAATATCCTCCACCTCTTGAATGAAACTCGCCAACTGGTTTCTCCTTACCACAAACTTTACAAACCTTTGTCTCAACATTTTTTTCATTTACTTCATTCTTCATCTTTCTTCCTCCGATTTTATTTATTTACTCCAATCTAAACCACCAACAAAACCAAAATATATAAATAGCAAGAGATGGTTGGAGCACCCAAATTAGACTCGCGACTTTCTAATCTTTTTCTCTTGCTAAAACTATCAAAATTAAATCCACCCACAACAAAAAGACTCATTATCCAAATGAATCTTTCTCTAAAACAATATTCTATTCAACCTATAAATCCCAATAATCACAATCTCATCAAAATAAAAATCAATACTTTCCTAACAAACCCTCTAATAAAACTCTCCTTAACTAAAACTTCTTCACCATAATTCCAATCATCCTCATATTGCCATTCATCATATTCCTCATAATAATCTCTACAAGGAAACATTATCAACCTACCCATAATCAAACCAACTTCTTCATTAAACATTCATACTTCTTATAGATATCCCTCACCATTTTCCTCTATCGATATATCATCTTTATATACGCCTACAAAATTTACAACGTCACCGATAGTTGTTTGTGTAACGAAATATTCTTCGGCTAATTTTCTTTGAGAATACTCTCCAGTAGAATATTTAATTCTAATTTCAGTTGACTGTTCTTTATTTATCTTTCTATTTGCAATACTAATCTTTTTCGAATGTTCAACTGTTCGTTTTTTCTTTGTGTTAACTCTCACTGCCGTTCTCATTTTTAACTTTGTTTCTTCGGACAATTTTCTGCCTTTATTTGCTTTGCTAATCTTTCTTTTTGTTTCTTCTGAATGCTCCTTTCCATAACATTGGTGATTTACACCACCTGTACCACTCATTTTTAATTTGGTTTCTTCCGATCTTGTTTTCCCAATATTAGCATCTCTAAGCTTTTGTCTAGTCTCTTCGGATACTATTTTTCCTTTATTAGCACTGCTAATTTTATTTCTGGTTTCTTGTGACACAAATATTCCTGCATTACTCCCTCCTCCTCTACTGATATTGTAATATTCCGAACTATTTGTAGCATCATGTTCCATTATAAACCCTATTTCCAATTCATCTAATTTATCCTTATTATAAGCTATTGCAATAATCTCTCTTTTAAAATAATCTTTGCCATATTTATTGAGTGCATTTTTAAAATATTTACCACTACCTAAATAATCTTCCCATTTTCTTCCGAATTTTTTCTGTCCTATGTATTTCTTACCATTAACCATATTCGTAGTAATATAGATAAAACCATATGGATCAACAATTTCCACCTCTAAACATTCTTCTAAAACTTCTTCTACTTCGACATTAACACTTTCCATTAATAAAATCATCTCTCTTTCTTTTATTAGCTCTCATTTTGGACATATTAAATACTAGCAAGAAGGGGAGAGCACCCTGTAATGATAGGTAATTAATCTATCACTCTTGCTAGTAAAACTTTAGTTATTAAATTAATGATTAATAATACAAATAAGCACACCAAACAAATTGATATGCTTTATCTATTATTATTCATGTCAAATATATTTATTTTATACTTTACAAAAACATAAAACAAAATCACTCTATCTCATTCATCATATTCATCAATATTACAAAATCTCAATCTTTTTGGCATATCCTCCATGTTGTTGCATTCAGTTTCAAACAAACGTTCTGCATAATCTTCTGGATCATAATGAAATACATAGTTTTTATCATCTTCAATTTCTTCTCTTGTTTTCTCTATCAATTTTTCAATCTTACCATCTTCAATCTTATGATTATGCTTCAAATATATCCCAACTAATTCTAAATATCTGCTAACATATTTTTCATAATTATCATCAAGAAATATTTTAATAAATCCCTCTAATAATGATTCAGCATGATTTTGATGCCTACAGTTATTCAATTTTGCTTTTTGGATACATTCTATTAATATAGTAATATCCTTATCAGTAAGAGTGATATCATAATTTGTTACTTTTCGTCCAATTTTCATTTAGAATTACCTCCTATAAATTATTTAAATATATTTATTTTTCACTTTACAAACCCTGCCCAATCATGCTATACTATATAAGAAGATAGAAAGGAGTTGATAATATTATTCGAGATGGGCCTGAGTAATAGATACATAAAATTAACTTGAATCAGCAAATCCAAGCATCAATAGTAATTCATAAATCAGCAAACAAATACAAAAATAAATAAATTAAAAGAAAGAAGGAATTAAAGATATGTTAAATGAACTACAAATCTTCAACAGTGAATTATTTGGTCAACTAAGAGTAATTGAGTACAACAACAAACCTTATGTAGTAGGGAATGATGTTGCCAAAGCATTGGAATATGCAAGACCATACGAAGCAGTTACATCACATTGTAAGGGTGCGGTAACTTACCGTGTCCTTACAAAAGGAGGAGAACAAGACGTTAAAATTATTCCAGAGGGAGATATTTATAGATTAATCACTAAAGCAGCAGATCAAAGTAAAAATAAAGATATAAAACTTAAAGCTGAACAATTTGAATCATGGGTGTTTGATACAGTTCTCCCTACGATTCGCAAAACAGGAGGATTTGTAGTAAATGAAGAGCAATTCATTGGTACATATTTACCATTTGCAGATGAACCAACTAAGTTATTATTCAAATCAACACTAGCAGTTATTACTAATCAAAATGGTATAATTGCTAAACAGAAATTAGATATAGATCATAAAGGAGATGTTATTCAAGGTCTAGTCGAAGATATCCCTCTAGCATCTAAAAGACAAATCCTAAATCGCGTAGTAATGAAATGCAGTAATTTTAATGATAGATGGAAGGAATTATACAAGGTTTTTGAACAAAAATATAAAATTCGATTAGGTGTTAGAATGGAATTTTATAATCAAACTCATAAATCTAAATTAAGAAGCAAATTAGAATATATTGAAGAAATTGGTATGATAGATGAACTATATTCCATTGCATGTAAATTATATGAGAGCGAGGTGAATATTTTAGTGGAAGAAATGTATAAATTACATGACGTTGAGATTGTGTAATAAGTAAATAAATAAATAAATAAATATATTGTATAATTATAGAGACTTCACCACTAATGAAGTCTCTTTTCTTTGTGATTTTTATCATTTTTAATTCTCAAACCACAAAATCACACGACCCATAAAATAATACCAATCAATAATTAAAACTCAACACAAGCAATCCTCACGCTTGTAAACATATTCAAAACTGATTTATTCCATCCAAAATCATCACTACAACAAACTCACTATAAATCAAATTGTCGCAAAACAACAAATAAAGTAAAATAATAGAAAAACTAACAAAACAATATAAAAACATGATAATGTTAATAAAGCAATAAGAATCAATAAAAGGAGGAAAATATTAAATGAAAATTATAGGTTTTAGGTCAGGAAAAGTATGGAAGAAAATCTTAGCAACAATTGGTTATCTTATGATTATTAGTATTGTAATAACTGCATTTAATGGAGGGAATAATGGTGATAATAAAAGTGTAACGACATTAGCACCTGTGGTAGAAGAAAAGGGGATTGTGGTTAATGAAATAGAAAAGGTAGAAGAAATACAAAAGGATAAAACTGAAACAGAAATGGTAAAAGAAGAAATTCCTATTACTGATTCTAATAATCCTCAGATTAATAATATTGCATCTAAACCTGTTGAAAATGTTCTACCTAAAGAAAGCATTGTACCATCTATTCCAGTTGATTCTAAGCCTATTGTAGTTCCTGTAGTTGCATCTGAAGTCAAAAATGAAGTGTCTAATGATGTACTTGTTTATAGAGGAAATACAGGTACAAAATATCATAGAAGTGGATGTAGGACATTAAAAAATGTTCAAATAGAAATGACATTAAGTGAAGCAAAGAGTAGTGGGTTGAGTGCTTGCAAGGTTTGTAATCCTTGATAATGAGGAGATAGGGGTTGAGAGGGAGAGGGATTTTAATAATCTCTCTTTTGTTTTATTTATATTGTTGTATTGTTATAGATTTGGGGCACAATAAGCATTCTACAAGAAATAAACCCTCCAACCCTTACTACATAAGCGTTTCCGAAAAAACCGACGATATTATACCCAATAGGTTATTATATAGAACCCACGTTGCGTTCTTCGTTCCCTTGGTCTCTTAGGTCTTAATCCTTTACTATTACTATTAGAGTATTATAATAAGATATAGAGATAAGTATAAGAGATAGAAGTATTAAATATTTACTATAATATTGGTACAATAATCTTTATACTTTATTACTTCACTATAATATCTTTCACTTAATATTACTCTTAAATCTTTCTTAGAATACATATTAAATAAACAAGCATTAAAACATCCTACACAATTCTTATCACATACTTTAAATGATTTTAATTCAGCAATTGGTTCAACAATATCTAAATCATTCTCAATTTCTGTTTTTATACCCAATAGGTTTATTATGTATCTATTTGTTTCTGAAACTGGTTTATTTAATTTAGTATTATATTTTGCTTTTTCTCCTCTTGTTACTGTAATTAGTTTTAAGTCTTCTAATTGATGTACTATTTTTATTAATGTCATCTTTGTTAAATCAGTGGCCTTCATCATCTGATTATATGACATATAAAATTGACCACTTTTCACAGAATATCTTTTACTATGAACAAGCAAAGAATATAATACTAATTGATTATTCTTGCCTTTGATTTTAATAATCTCCATTATTTCTTCCATACTAACATCAATGTTTAAATTCTTTATCACAAAACTACAATTATTATCATAAACATATCTAATAATTTCTGCAATATCTAGTAGCACAGCATCCCATTTAGTAGAATAAGTTGTTTTGTCTTGCTGATTCATCCATTCTGTAACCCATTCTTTATTATCTTCTTCAGATACACCTAAATGTTTATAATACTTGATAATATTAAACAAGGCATTATGTCTTGATCCTGCAATTTGTAGACCATTAGTAATCACATTTTCAACTTGCTCAACTGTATATTTTTCATCAACATTATTTTTGTATTCTGGAAGTGGTTTATGTTTTTCCGTAATTGCTTCTATTTTGTATTGTTGTTCAGGCGTAATCAAAATATCTTCTTCTTTTTCTAAGATATTTAATAATATTTCTTTTGGCATTGTTTCAATGGATAAAATATAATTATAATCCTTAATAGGTTTTAATCCTTTGCCATAATCACAAAACCAACAAGTATTATTAGTTTTTAGATTTACTCCTAAAGGTAATTTTACACCTAACGTCTTACCAGTTTTAGTTAAGCATGGTCTTAATTCTACTTCTCCATAATCAATATTAAGTAAATCCGTAGCATTAAGAATCATTAAATATATTTTATGTATATCACTATTATAAACTGGTTCATCAAAGAATATCTCTATATGATAACCTTTTGAGCCACTTAAACTAATATGAATATACTTTCCTGCTATACCGATATTTTGCAATGCGTCAACTATTTTATCAACTGCCCATTTACACATTGATTCATCTTTAATATCAACATCAAAACACATAAATGAAGTTATTATATTTCCTGAAAATACTCCGATTGTTTTTTGTTGTGTAAGATGCTTTAATATCATAGAATCATTCAATGGAAATTTATTTTCTCTATATGTTATAATGTCTTTCTCTGTATTATGGTATTGTTCAATAAACTTCTTTCTATATGTAACATATAATTTACCTATCTTCTGTGCTATTTCAATACCATTTTTAATATATATCTTTTTATTTTCTTGTTTACTGGATTTTGTTACCTCTTCCACTCATTAATTCACTAGTCCTTTCGTTTTGAAATCAGATCATAATTTCTTTATCTTATCGAACTATGGGGTGTTCTTGTATTGCACCATTCTTTAAATATAGATTGTAATTCATCTGTTTTTGCAAATTTGACATATGTATCTTTTTTAGAACCAACGCCTACACTTAAGGGCATAATACCTTTTTTGAAGTAAAATTCAGCTTGATTCAAATTATAGATAAATACAAAATTGTTGTTGTTGGTCATTTGAATACCTCTTTCGATTATATTTTATATAAATTATAAAATCGCCAGAGTTGGCGATTCTCTAAAAGTGTTGATATATAAGGGTTTTGAAATATCAATAATACATTAAAAAGTTAGTTTTCTGGGAGTTAGAAGATGCACCTATTAACTAAATGCATCTTCAACATCATCTGAATTATCTCTAATCACATAAATTTCACTCGTTGCCGAACTGGCATGGCCTAGTAAAGCTTGCACAGATTTTATATTTTTTCCTTCATGAATTACAAGGTTTGTAGCCCTTTGCTCACGGAGTTGGTGAGGATGAACTCTTCTATTTATAACTTTGCTAAAATCATCCTTGCACCAATCATTAAATAGTCCTTCTCCTGCTTGCTGATATTTACCATCTCTCTTAATTGCGAACACATAAGGACAATCATCATTTCCTCTAAATTCTAACCACTTATTAATTGCATCTAAAGCCTCTTTGGAGAATTGTAGTTTTCTAATTTTTCCAATAACACCTTTACCTTTACAGCGAATCTCAGACGTAGTATAAAATGTAACAGTTTTTGTTTCTTCAGTTCCATCTTCATTTTTAATTACTTTTTCTTTAATGATTGGAGGATAATCCACAACTTCTTTAAGCAACTGTCTGGACTCTGCTCTTCTACAGCCTGTCGAATAGGTGAATTGTAAATATGCTAATTTTTGCCATTGTTCACGATCCTCAAGATTTTTTAAAAGTAATTCCCACTCTTCTGCATTCATCGGTTGTTTTACATGTAAATCATTAGACGGTGGTGCGGTTATTTTTTTAGTGATAAAATTTTTGAACGTAGGGTGGTCATCCTCGTAATATGTAATTATATATCCATTCAAAGAACTAATTGCTGCACGTTTTAATCTAACTCCTGAAGATGACATTCCTCTTCTTACAAGAAAGTTTTGATATTTTAGAAAATCTCTGCTTTTAATTTCTAATAGGGATTTATCATCACAATTTTCATAAACCCAGTGGAAAAATATTTGCAATGCGGATCTATATTGTCTAAGTGTCTTTGGGGATAGAGAAGTTGATTCTTCTAGAAATTCATTGGTAATATCTCTGTTAAACTTATTTAGTTTATTCCATTGTTCTGGTGTTACTGTTGGTAATTTATCTGCTATTTGCGACATTGGTTTAGATTCACTTCCTTTTATTTATTTTATATATTCCTCAAACATATCAATCACACTTTTCTCAAATTTATCATTATTCAATTTAAAATTATTTGGGCATAAAGACAATAATTTTATAGTATATTGATCACATAAGCCTAATTTATAAGATTTTATTTTGTCATACTTACCATCATTGAATTTGCTTCCAGACATTCCAAATATCTCAAGATAAATTTTATATTCTTTATAATAAATCACATAGTCTAATGAATGTTTTCTATCATAATTTGGAATCAAACTAGAGTATAAACAGTCCCTATCATATGTAAAATTAAATTTCTGTAGCATTAAACTAAATCTATATTCATATCCAGATTTACAAATTTCATCTCCTAACATAAATATAGTCGCTGTATATGGTAAATTTGCTTTCTCCATAGCATTTTTAAAAGAACCAAATCTATGTAAATATGTTTGACTTGTTGGAAAATTGCTTTGATCATTCAATAATTCCGTATTTACAAATCCATAATCATCATAAATTTCTTTTAAGAATTGTAATAATTCTTCTTCCGTATAATTATCAGACATTTTTCTAATTTCTATATTGTTGTTTGTTAATATATTGTTAATTGCCATACTTCCAACACTATATTTATCTTTTATTTCAGTAATAGAAAATCCTTTATTATACAAGTCAATAATTTCATCTGTATATATCAACATTTCTTCATATTGACCAAAGCTATAATTTGGATTATCCTTAAATGAACACCCACCATCACTTAATATTTCACCTATATAATCCCTACTACAATTAAATTGTTTTGCCAAATCATCTTGAATTATTCCACCTTTATATAAATCAATAATAGTTTCTTTAGTCTCTATGGTAAATTGCTTTGTTTCTTTATCCCATAAAGGGTTATCTTTTCCTTTGACGTTCATTTCTTTTAATATATTTGACACTGTTTCTTTAGAGCAATTATACTGAATACCAAGTTCCTTCTGAAAAATACCTTGTAAATACTTTTCTTTTATTTCTATTTTCTCTTCCAAACTAAAATCCCTGTATCTTTTATATCCAATTTTATAATTATTCTTGTATGTCTTGAATTGTATTTTAATATCTTTAGGAATTAATTTGTTTATTGTTTGGTAATTACAATTATATTCTTTTTCTAATTCAATTAAAGGGACTCCACTTTTGTATTTATTAATAATAGTTTCAATCTCTTCTTGCGAAAAAGTTTTTAATTTATAATGTTTTGCGTCAGAATAAGATATATTATTTCTCTTTAAAAGATTTTTAATCGACCCTTCATTGCAATTATATTTTTCGCCTATTTTCTCACAACCCATACCATCTAGATAATTGTCTATTATCCACTTAACATCTTCTTGTGGTAAATCTGTTAGATTAATATTAGATGGATTATCTTTGTTGCCAATACCATTTTTCCTTAGATGTCTTTCAATTGTTTTAGATGAACATGTATAATCTTGAGAAATCTTATTGCACGATAAACCAGACTTGTATTTGTTGATGACATCCCTTGTTTCTTCCTCTGTAAACTCATACTTCTTTTTATTTCCTATTGTTTTCATCTTTCTTTACCTCCTGTCGTAATCCTGAAAAGTGAATATAGGGAAGGATAGTCAGGAAACTATCTTTTCGAGTTGCACTCTCTATCCCTAAATGTGTAATTAAATTAATTTATTACACAATAAAAACACCTCAAAATAATGAAGTGTTTAAGTTCTATAATTAATTAATTTATATAGTAGTCGTGGCCTTACCAGTTGCTTTTAAATATTCTATAAATTCTTTTGCTAGTGCTTTATTTTCTTTAGATATTTTAGCTATTAATTCTGGGGTTGTCTGCATATCTCTACGTGTTTTTCTGGGCAATTTAAAACACTTCCTTTATAATTATTTTATTTTCTTCTGTTTAACTTCCTTAATTTCCTTAAATTCACTACACACAAAATCTACTATTTCTTCTTGAATTCTACCTTCTTTTGCAGATTTAATAATTGAACAATTATTTTTCTTATGTCTCTTACAATTAATACAGTTATTGTCTATAAACTTATCTAATTGTTCCTGATTATCAAAAATTCCAATATAATCTGCATAATAAATTGTAAGTTCTAGTCGGGGGTTCTTAGGATCATAGAAAATGCGACTTGCTTTTTCTAAAGTTGTATTATCATCAACCCATACGACTCCAGATTCCGTAATGGAATCCAGTAATAGTTTCCATGTATTATTTGCATCCATATCTATTCTTGGAAAATAAAATACACTTTCAACTATTGTATTTTGAAATTTTTCTAATTTGGTTTCAAACCCTTGTATTTTTACTTGTTCTTTTATGTATTTTATAAAATCTTTTTTGTATTTCTTAGCATCAGCAGTTTCATACATAGTAACTTGAGGAACTGGTTTCCCATTCTTATAAATAATGAAACTTCTTGGGCAAAGATAATGGTTCACACTGATGGGAATGTTGCTTATTAGTTTTAATGTATTTGAGATATAAAACGCTCCTTATTTAATTAATAAAGAAGTCATAAACATAAATTCATGACTTCTTTTTATAAGATTTATTTATTAATCACTCACTCAACATTCTGAATATAAACATAGATTCTTCCCTCATCAAAACTCTCAACACTTTTATTTCTCTCCACAATTACTTTATCAATTATATTATCATCTTCACAATAATCCCTTGTTATGATTTGATCAATTGCAGATTTTGCAAAATTCTGAACGTCAAACTTCTCCATACAATCAAATTTTAGAAATACAGTAATAGGTCTATCCCAGTCAACATTTAATTCTTCTTTATCTTTCAATTGGAACGATGGAAATTTCTTGATCCAATTCTTATAGACATATGACTTAACTGTAATATTCTTACCTGTCATTTCATTTTCTACAGTTTCGTACATGTAATTTTCCGATAAACCGTGTGCATCTAAAACCATATAATCTTCTAAAGGAGGATTTAAAGTAGATATTATATTTTGCTGTTCTTTAATAATACCATCTTTGTGTCTAAGACGTTGACCATAGGACTTATTCTCTGAAGAACCTTTCTTCTTAGCAAATTCTTGAATATAATATGAATAGGTGCTGGTTTTAGGCATATACATTTTGTCACTTGGATTAACATTGTTGCGATTCTGAGTTAATCCATCAATAAATCTATTATACTCAATTCTCTTAATTTCTGAATCTTTAATAGTAACTAAATATTCTTCAAACAACGATAAAATATTGTTAAACTCTTCATATTTACAAAATTTAAAAGTAGTTACTGTCTTACGCTTACCAAAATAAGAATCTAATGTTTTCTTACGTTGTATTTTTAAATCTTTTTCATTTAAAGCATTTAAAACATCTATACTTTGTTCACGTCTATGTTCTAATTCTTCCATCATTTCTTCAAATGCTTTAGTATATTTATATGTAAAGATAGTAGCATCATCACCTGTAAACTTATTAACTAATAGAGAAAATCCTTGCCTATCCATCTTATACATAGGTTGCATTTTGTTCTGTTCATTGGAGTAAGAGGAAAGCGTAAAATTTCCTTCTCCTAATTCTGGTATTAATTCAATAAATCCTCGTATTTTTCTTAAAACATCCTTATGTTCTTTACTGTAATAATCTGCAACTTTCAAACTGTTTGTTACAACCTTACCATTCTCATCAACTGTTAATCCAAATTCTTGCTCGAATACTGTTAAATTATTTTCCATCATTATAAATCATCCTTCTTTCTTCAATTTATTTAATATAGCTTTTCGATTGCACCATTCTGTGAAAATATTTGTTGAACCGTTCCAAGAAAACTTGCACCACGCCCTCCTAGATTGCGGATGAACCCCAATCTCTAAAGGATATACTCCATTTTTTAAATAGAAATTAATTTGATCAAAATTATAGATATAAGTTACTTTTTCTTTTATAGAATCACTCATTGTAACACCTCCTTTTTAATATAAATTTGCATCTACTTTGAGACACATAAAAAGAGCATAATCAATAATGATATGCTCCTTCAATCAATCACAAAATATTAAATTATCCTAAAATTATCAATTTACATAAATCAAAAACCCTTGCTACAAGCCACTTTCATAAACCACTAAATCCAATAAAAGTTGATTTTTATTTGATTGTTATTTATTCTTTATAAAATATATATATAAAAAATATGTTATATTTTAATAGCGTATTGGCACACGAAATAAATCGTTAAATAACATAATTAAAAATGAATCCTTTATAATTATTTGTTTCACCACGACAGACAGATGATATAGAACCATAATTTAATTT
>Ga0209728_1001868_pt1 | contig 11724 bp, 14 predicted proteins | sample RifGroD1_FD_183997 | JGI IMG/M metagenome (GOLD analysis project Ga0209728, IMG submission 183997) | Groundwater microbial communities from Rifle, Colorado, USA - Groundwater D1 (SPAdes) (version 2) | ecosystem: Environmental > Aquatic > Deep subsurface > Groundwater | place: Rifle, Colorado... | reverse complement strand
TATCATATTCCCCATTTTTCTGTTTCTCTAAAATACTTATTATTGTTGATTTAAGAGTTTCTTTACATGCTGCCCAAGGATTTGAAGGGGGAACATTAGGAAAAAGAATGAACAGATAGTCAAGATGTACCCGAGATGAGTCTTTTACAGCACCTGCTTTTATTTTCTCAAAATCACATACAACTTTACTTTCTTCACCATCTTCTCCCTCCTGTACCTTTTTAACTTCAGAGTCTTCGCATCTCGTTGTTAAATTACAAAGGATATTTTCTTTAGAGAAGTAGAGATATCCAAACAGAAGCGAGGTTATTAATAATATTGAAAAAGTGAGAGCTATGAGAATTCGTTTCAGAGAAATAGCATTACTTTTCTCTGATTTATTAGGATTTAATTTGTCCATTCAAAAATCAATGAATTTATCTATTCTTAAGGTAGCATACAATATTATTATTGTAAATAAAATCATAGAAAGCTTCTTAAATTATATAGTAAGGATATTTCATTTGTTCTATACTATACCCAAGATGTCTAATGAAAATGTACATATACAACTCAAAGATCATGATGGTACAGATGGAGAATCCCATAAGGTCGTAAAAGAGGTCTTAGAAAAAGTAGATCCTAATGTAGAAAATGTTGTGTTCTTTATGGAAGCTGTTGGGGCAGACGGACAATTTCAAAAAGAATTGGATAGGGCAAATAGGGGAGAGGTAAGATATAGGGATATTAAGATTTGGATTATTTACTAAAGATTTCTAAGTATCATGAAGAATTCTCCAATAAATATCATTATGTGGACTTAAAGACCATGTGTAATCGTTCTTTCTGAAGTTCCACTTCGTATTTCTATCAAACCTATCTGTATTTGTAGGTAATCTTTCCATTACAACTCTATTTATCTTTCTTTTTTCATCCATGAAAATCCATGTTGGATCTAGTAAATACCAATTTCCTTTACTTCTGAATAAACAAACTGCATGAGGGGAATTTCTTGAATTTTCACTATTAACAAGAACCTTTTGATACCTTGATTCAATACCCATTAATTGAAGTAATATTGCTGATGAGAGTGCAATATGTCGACATACACCTTTGCCTTGATTAAAAATATCAGAAACTCTAATTGACATCATGGGGTTTGGTATTAAATTCTGTTTGTAATCATATGCTAGTAAGTTATGAACATATGAGCCAATGTATTCAGCCATATACTGTTTAAAATCATAGTTAGGATCTTCCTTCCTCTTTCGGGCAACAATTTTTAATAAGTCTAACATTGCTACTTTTTGTTGTTGATATACAGCCCCTTTGTCTGCTCTAATTTTTTCCCTATCATGTGGAGTTCGGATTACTTTGTTATCTGAACCCATATCACTAAATCCATCAGGAATATATTTTAACATCCCATATTGTGGATTATAATAACCAGTATCGGGGAAAGCCTTGTGGTCAAGCTTAACTAATAGGGAAACATAAGCATCATAATATCTAGACAGTCTATAATCCTTCTCACTCTCAGGGCATCTTTTGTCATTAATCACAGCAATGAGATTGTCTCTTCCACATGCATGTGCAAGTTGAGGTTTTTTACGAAACTCCGAAACGGTATATTGCAACATTTGAGAATCTGATAGGGGTAACTTCCTAAGAATTCTACTTCCATCTGGTGCTATCTCATACTTATCGGTTAAAACTTCTGAGACATCAGCATGAGGAGATTTTTCAGATAACGCATATGATTGGTATATTGCATATAACAAAACTTTCTCACCAACAGACATTTCCGCTACTTCTTGCGTTTCAGTAATTCTATTAGGTTCAGAAGATTCTATACCTTGATTGTTGCTCATACTTATTTAAAGATTATATAAATATATCAACTCTGTCAAAGCGAAAAAAGGGGGAAATTACTTTAGAAGTTTTGTTAAAGGTAGAGTCTCTCTTTTAGAGGAAAGTTCCTTTATATATGAATATAAGGCTATGACTTCAGAAGATTTTTCTGTTAATCCTGGTCTTCTATTTACTTCTAATACATAGTTTTTGTTTGTATGATTATCTGTAACAACATCTACCCCAGCCCAGTTTAGTTTAAGAGCTCTTGAGGCTTCTACAGCTATATCTATGACCTCTTGAGGAGTATCTTCAATATTTATAAAATCTTCTGTTGCTCCTAGTGCAACATTATTTCTATATTTATCCTCAACTCTTGTTCTTTTACATACAGAAGAAGCCTTGTTATTTGCTACAACAACTCTGTAATCAAAATCATTTGAGATAAATTCTTGAAATATATATCTATTGTATTTACCATTTTTCCTTATCATGTCTTTAATCTTTTCTTTACTATCTATTAAATAGACACTTGTACCAAGAGAACCCAGTAATGTTTTGTATATACATGGTAATTTACATATCTCTTCAATATTTAAGATCTCCTTACTATCTATCTTTAATCCGTTTTGAAAAAAAGTATTAGGTACTGAAATACCTTTAGAAGCTATAAAGAAGATATCTGAAAGTTTAGTACTATGTGTATTAGGTTTATTATGTAAGATATTATTAGACTTGAGATAAAGATGAAGTAAATATGCCATATGTGTTGTATTCCATCCAGATTGGATTAGTACATAGTTGTACTTTTTAAAATCTTTGCCATCTATTAAGGCTATTATTTTTCCATCTATTATTTTAAAAAGGATATCCTTTATAGATGCTACATCTAAATCTATGTTATCTAACTTGAGCTTCTTTTGGATTTTTGCCTTATCTTTTTTAGTACTGTTAATACCAATTGCAAGGACCGAATATTTTGTCATGTTTAAATGATAGGGAGATTACATTGCTATTATACCATTTATTAGCGAAGAAGTATGAAATTAGCTATTATTGTTACTTTCTGTTACAATGTATTGTAGTTATCTGAGTATTTAGAATTTCTCAAACAAATTTCTTAGTAATCTTTTAGCTTTAATTTATTTTTATTTATATTTATCATGGAACAAGGAACTGTAAAAACGGTAACTGATAAAGGCTATGGTTTTATTACCAAAGAGGGATCTGATAAGGATGTTTTCTTTCACGAAAATTCTTTAGAAGGTGATCTTGCTGTTAGAAAACTAAAAGTAGGTGATGTTGTTACTTTTGAGGTTGAAGAAACACCAAAAGGAATCAATGCTATCAATATCAAATTATTAGAGGAATAACTCTAAGTAATTTAGTTACAAATTTAAGAGAAGGTACTAGTACCTTCTCTTTTTGTTTATATTGTAAAAAGATGTCAATTAAATAATGTTAATTTATCGAATTATTAGACAACCTTATAATATGAACTACCATGATATATTATTTAGCATATCAAAATATTTGCTGTTAGAAACACTTTGGTATTAGTGAATTTTCTAAGAAATTTTTATACAAAAAACATTAATAAAATAAGTGGCTGATTAAAGAAATCCTATAATTAGGGGAAATTTGACTAAAATTTTCATAAATTGATATCCTAAAGGTAGTATGATATTTATTCATACTGCTATATAAATTGTTAAATCAATAATCATGATTGTAGATATCATAGTTTGGTTACTGATTGGATTAATAGCGGGTTGGTTAGCTTCTGTAGTAATGAAAACCAATGCGCAGCAAGGAGTACTTGCTGATATTGTGTTGGGTATCATAGGAGCAGTAGTAGGTGGTTATCTTTTAAGTTTTCTTGATTTACCGGGAGCATCTGGTCTCTCTTTGTATAGCATTCTTGTCGCAGTATTAGGTGCGATAGTGGTTATAGCGGTAGGAAGAATGTTGTACCGAGCATTCAATAATGCTTAAATATTTCATACTACGAAATATACAAATTAAGTAATCAGTAAGTGACTGCTCAATTTTCCTCCGATTATTGTAGCAGTCACTTCTTATTTTCAATACCTGATATCTATTTATTTCATATTTCCCCAATAGAATATCCAATAAAGTAAGTTTGTTCTTGAATTACCATCATCTAGAGGTAAAGTTAACAAGTTTTCAATGGAAGATATCTCCAATCCATCGATAGTTGCATAATACATTAGATTAATATCTTTCCATGAATCTTGCCCGCTAGAGGAATTAAATAGTTTGTCAGAGATGAAGCCTTTATCTCTTAAAACATATGTATCATCTTTAAGATATACGGAACCTGGTGTAAGTGGGAGGTATTGTATTCCATCTATTGCAAGATTGTCTTGACTAAAAAAAGTTGAATATTCATATTTTCCACCCCATACTAAGCTTGCTTTTGGATATTTAAATCCTTTAGGAAAAAGACCTAGGGATATGGGGTCTTCATTTCTGTTTAACCAATATGTTCTTGTTGATTGTATTTCAGAACTATATAGAAATTCGGCCATATCTTTCATCTCTTCGTTTTTTCTAACCAAACTCCACATCCACAGACTATACCAAGCATTAATTGCCTCTGATGTAGATTCTTGATTGTTTCCATCAAGTTCTTTTTGAAACCCAGAAGCCCAAGAATGATTCTCATACCAATCATATACTCTTACATAAGGGAACGAAGGATCATCTCTTTTCCATGATGCGAAATCTCTAGCAATTAAATCAATAAAATCACCATATTCATTTAAAAAATCAGGATTCTCCTTTGCTATTACAGAAGCAGCATACAGAAAATATGCATAATGAAAGTGATGATCATTGTAATTCTCTGAACCAAATTCGGTTTTCTCACCAATTAAGCCCTTTAATTTAGTATCATATTTAAAATATTTACCCTCCTCATTCTCAGTATATGTAAACCAATTTACTAATTCCCTAGTTAACTTCTCCCTAATATTGTCTGAAAGATTTTCTGCTCCAATTTCTCTAGATATTTGAATGATTCGTGCAGCTCTTGCTAGTTTCTTTCCTCCAAAGTACGTTGATTCAGGTTCAAAATTGGTTGATTCATTTTCTAATTCAATCATTGATTTTAACAAGATTATTTGTTTTTCTGTAAGGGTACTGTTTTTTAACTCAGTATATAGTTGAGATTTTGGGAAAGAAACAACTAGTTGATTGTTTAAGGTTGTATATTTTTGTATACCTCGTATAGTGGGGATCTCAAATTTAAAATCATACGAGTTATTAATATAATGGTGTGGTAAAAGTCCCCATACTGTTTCCTCTTCTGAATCTTTTGCATAGGTAAAATCATATGTTAAGTTTGTTGTTGTAAGCGTTAGGGTAGGTTTAGCATAGATAGAGATAATTTCGTTATCTACGTACTCCTTTACAATTTTTTCAGAATCATCATCTGTGTATATACCAAGAGTAATTAAATCTCTGTTGGAAGAAGAAATGACTGCTTTCTTGTCAGACTCTATAACAAAATTTGCATCTGTAAAAAATCCTATTGTATTATCATCTCTTTTTGCAACTAAACGTTTTTCTTCTTCTTGAAGTCTATATACTCCTCCCTCAATTATTAATTCATCTGTATTGGGATGTATAAAGATGTATGGAGAACCTTGTATAAAGGTTGCATCAAATACTATTTCTGAATTATCGGTATAGAATCTGATTTTTACTGTTAAATCTGAATACTCTATTACTTCAGAAGAAGATATTTCTCCGTTAATTGGTTTTATTGTAAGATATTCTCCACCAATTAATCCTGTTACATTCTTTTCGTTTGCAATTATAGTTGGTATCCCTATATGTAAACCCTCTGTATTGCTATTTATAGCATATGGAAGGAAATACCCTCCTGTTATGAATTTAGAAAATACAGCAGAACTCCAAATACGATTTGTTGGTATCGGGTTATTAAGTAAATTTCTTGATACATTTAATTCAGTTGTATGTTCATACAAAGCAAAGGAAGAGTTCCCTTTTGCAATTGGAATACTATTTGAATCAATTTTAAAAATATATTTATCACTATTTCTATTTGAGAAATATATAAGTAAGAGTGTAGCAACAACTAACGCTAAAAGAAAAAGAGTTAATTGTATTATATTTTTTCTTTTTTCCGAATCTTTCATTTTGGTAATAAGAAATTTTAATTAAACATTTCATCAAATCCGTTTTTTATATATTCCGTAATTTCTTTATACTTCATATATAGTTCATCGTTCCTTTTTATTTCAACATTCACTGGTGTACCGTTATACAACTTTCCAGTCTGTTCGGTAATAATAGAATCAACAGTAATTTCTTGATTCTCGTAGTCATATTCCGGATGAATAAAAGAGATGTATCCTTTAACCTTTTGTCCATTAGGGAGTGTAATTATTACTGGTGTATCAACTTTCAATATATCAAACTGATTTGGTTTTAAATTAATAGTAGAACGTATTAAAAATGAATTTAATTGTAACTCCATAACTTTATCATCTCGTGTCATGTATGAACCCTTGGGGAGAAAGATAGAGTTTAAAATACCTGCTACGGGAGAAAATATCGTATTATTTGAAGAATCTACTCTTTGAGCGAGTAATCCTTCGTTAACTGAGATTAGATGTACTGTAAGATCCTTTTTGGTCACACCTTTGGTATTTTGAGAGGTATCTTCAATTCTTGCATAGCTAAATAGTGGTTCTCCTTCTGCCACATCCTCTCCAATTCTTTTGTATATCTCTGTGATATACCCATATTCTCCTGAACCTACAGATACAGTATCTTTGACAACGATAGAATCCCTTGCTTTCATAGTATTCCTCGCATCTAATCTAGAGCCAACGGCAAGATATATCACAAGAAATACAAATACAACTATTGTTAAAAATATGAAAAATCTATTCATAATTAATTCTTTTTATATGTTAAATTAAAAACAATATATGTACCTAAAAGCAGGGAATTCAAAAGTACCCAGAAAATATTAATTGCCGTGACAGCGGGTCTGTCCATATTGATTAATCCAACGGGAATAGAGGTAATAGAGAGAAGAAATATTAGGATATGAAACCAGAGATAATCTATTGGTTTCTTTTGAGCAGTTCTTTTCAAAGAACCACTGGCTTCCCATTTAACTTCTTTAGAAAAAAGGACATTAAGAAAGGCTTCTATGTATGCAAGGAAGCTATTTATAGAAAGCAAGTAAGAATCTTTATTCATTTTTCCTGTTATCGATAAAATGACTACAAACTGGAGTAAAAAGAATGGAATGTAGTGGATTGCCCAAACTCCCAAAGATGCATGTATTGGAACGATACCAAAAAGTAAATATAGCAAAGGCATTATCATCATTAGTAAGACTACTATGCCTGAAAAATAGAATGTACTGGAAAGAAGGTATTGAATTTTTTGATCAAAAGTAAGATTTTTAGAAAGGGGATTTTGTTTAAAGAACATGTGGAAACCTCCACTTGCCCATCTAACTTGCTGTTTATGATACACATCAATTGTATCTGGACCAAGTCCTGTTGCTAATATATTTGGAATATATACTGTCTTCCATCCATTTTGATGAATCAAATATGTTGTAAACAGATCTTCAGACTTATGTGGATATATTCCACCTATCTCATCAATGGCTTTTCTACGAAATACTGCATTTGTACCAAGCCAAAATACAGCATTAAACTTGTTTTTACCTTTAAGAACAACTTCGTAGAATATTCTTTGTGCTCCATCTGCTCCTCTGGAAATCAAATTTTTCTTGTTTCTGTACACTTGAGGAGTTTGAACTAGAGCTATATTTTCTTTCGAAAAGAATGGCAAGGTCTCTATTAAAAAATTCTTTTTGGGAATATAGTCTGCATCAAAGATGGCAAAATATTTACCCTTGGCTATCTTTAATCCATTATTAATATTCCCTGCTTTAGCATCTTTGTTTCCCTCTCTTGTTACATAGAGTACTCCGTAATGATTTGCTATCTTTTTTACTTCTTCTGATTTACCATCATCAAGAATATATGTAGTGTGTTCAATGTCCATTTCTTTAACTGCTTTTACAGTCTTCTCTATTACATCGGGATTTTCGTTGAATGTTGTAATGAAAACATCTACTCCTCCAGCAATCCGATTATCGTTTTTTAACCACTCTTTTGTTTCGTAGTAGAGAGGGTCTCTTACTCTAAAATCTGCATACATCATTGTCATCCAAGACCCAACTGTTTGGATTACAATGTATGATTCAATTATTAAAAGAAATATATATGCTATTAAATCTCCCCTGTAAGTGGGGTTAAAAAATAGTAGGCCGTAATATATTGCTGCTGCTATTGAAATAATTAGGAAAACAGAAAAACTTACAGATTCACTGTTTCGAGACCTAATTTCTGCTTTTCTGAATTTTATTTTAGAACCTAATTTAGAGCTCATCTTTGGAGCAGACTAAAATTAGATCTCTGGTTGTTTGGGAAAATATTAAGAATGGAATTTATTATAACATGTAGAATTTGAACTTGACAAATTTTTTATAAAATATTGAACTAATTCAAAGGAGAATCGTTTACCTTCATCATTACTATGAAAAGTAATAATATCCTTGTTATCAATGTATTAGGAATTGTATCCTTAGAAGTTAATAAGGTAGTACAAATTTCCCGTTCTTGAGATTCTCTATTAATATTGATCCATAAGAACACTCCCCATCCCACAATGTTCCATCGTTGGTCATTCCTCCACATGGGACCTTAATGAAGAATATTACTACCAAGATTGCTAAGAGAACGAATAATATTATTAAAAAAATATGTAATTTTTTCATTAGTATAAGATAACACGAACAATTTAAAATTGAAAATATTTAATAATAAAAATATTCTTGCTTACGATTGAACGACATTAATATTTCACTTTGATATAATCTAACATTAAATTGATAATACTTAGTTATGGTACCAATTGGAGAATACTATGGAAGAGACAATACAGATTTGACAGATTATGATGCTTTTGTAGATGAGGTATTGGGTGTTACTTTAGAAGAACTTCATATTCCAGATCCAGAGGATAGAGAATCTCGTACACCACAATTAAATCACGATGATGGGTATAATCGTTTAAGAATATCATATTCTGTTGGTCCATATGAGTATGAATATCATCTAGGTAAAGGTAATGGTAGATTTGAACCTACTTCCAAGCAGAGAGACAATTTAGCTTTACGGATAGCTGAACTTAGGGAAAGGTATAGCATAGAAATGAATAGATTAGAGATAGTGGAATGGAAGAATTCAGTATTTGAGCTAATAAGGGGAGAAGACCTTGAACCAGAAATTAGTAATGAGAGCATTAATGAAGAAGAACTTCAGAGTCTAGACCTTTTTAAATCTAAATTGTATGTTCATTCTCCAGAATTGATATCACAGTTTGAAGGCTTAATACCAGGTTGTGAAATTGTTGTTGTAGAGGGTTCTGATGCTCCAGTAGCATTAGAACTTGATACAGATTTGGATGTAGATAGGGATATTAAAGAGCAATTGGCCAATTCTTTAAAAAAGAGATTAGTAAGTAAAATGGATTCAAACAAAGATTTTGAATATTCTACTGTATGGGTAAGGGGTGGAAATCCAGATGTATATACTTACAATGGTAATGGTGAGCTTTTAGAAAATTAAGTGAGACAAATTCAGTTATATTATATATACTAATACTATTAAATTAAACATATAAGTAAGTATGTCTGCAACAAAGGAAGAGTTGATACAAAAGATTCTTGAGTTAAATAATGGGGATAATCCATTTAAAATAATCCCTATGGATGAAAATCTAAAAGCTATGTGGAATATTGTTGATGCTAAATGGATTGAATTCTTTGGGAAAGCGGGATTAAAAGAGTATTACGAAATTCATTTTTTCTTTGATGAGAACAAAAAGGAGGTTTCGTATAATGAAAAACAAGGATCTGTATCTTGGAAGGCAGGTGTTCCAGAAATTGCTTTTGAGAAGAGTTCTTTTTCAGGTAAGACTGTTCAAATGAAAAGGTCAGTAGCTTTTGGAGTAAAGGAGGACTTATCTGTAGGAGAGATATACAATTTTGACTTTAATACAAAGAAGATTAAAGATCCAATCTTTTCAATAATAGAAGATTCAGGGTGGATTATAAAAAGATCTTTTTTGGAAAAGATTTTGGGAATGTAATCAGGTCTAAATATACAATTACTTGTTATAATAGGTAGGAATGGTTTTCTTTTTGGAATAGTTTTATGCTTTTAATATACAATTTAACTTCTTAAAAATCTTTAAATGAATTTAGAAGGTACAGAAAATTTACAATGGGAAGGAGAGCAACCAACCTCATTAGCTACAGAATTAGTAGATAAAGGTATTGTAAAAGAAGGAACCCATGTCTTAGATATGGGATGTGGCTTTGGAAGAAATTCTAATTGGTTAGCTGATCAAGGAGCTATTGTAAATGCAATAAATGTTAATGAGAAAGAATTAGCTGAAGCTAAAAAAAGAGCAAGTGAATTAGGAGTTACTGTTAACTATGTTAAAGCAGATGCAGGTAACCTACCTTTTCCAGATTCATCCTTTGATGTTTTACTAGATGCTGGTTGTACACATATGTGTGATGCACAAACACAACAGAAATCTGTAGAAGAAGCTTCAAGAGTTATAAAACAAGGAGGATATTTACAATTCTTTGGTTTTAGTAAAGAGCACCCCTCATATTCTAAGAATCCTAATAGTCCTCAATTTCGTGATATAGAGGATATTAAAAAACAGTATGGGGAACACTTTGAAATTATTGGTGAACCTAAAAGAAAGGAATGGAAACAGGGTAATGATACACATATAGGTTGGGAAATACTCATGAAGAGGAAATAGCGAAAGAATAGACATTTCTTGATATAATAAAAATATGAAAGCTATTGAAAACGAGATTAGTATTAAAGAACTTAAGGATATGTCATCTAAAATGTTTGGTAATTTAGTTAAGGCTGTTGTTGATATTGAAAAGGGTATTTTAGTTGTTGATGCAGAGTTACACTCTGATGAGGAGGCATATCTGCTTCAATTAGGTTCTAAGCAAGAAAATCTTTGGGGTATAAATATATATCCAGATTTAGACAAAAAAGAAAGAATAGAGTTTGATTCAATGATAAACTTAAGACCTTCTCAGAATAATAATTCAAGAGGAGTAGATGATGAAGAGATTCAGAGAAAGATTTTAGATATTGTTAATTCTAAAATTATTGATTAATGAGTAATATTCAACATAAAAAACAATCAGAAGGTAATTGGCAGAGTAAACCATACTTAGAACAGATGGCGAATATAGGTAGTGAAGTATATAGGGCTATTAATTGGAGAAACAAGGGTAATGAAGAGTATGCTCATTTAGCTTTTAATAGATCACTAGAACTTTTTGATTTATCAAAAGAATCTAAATTAACCTCATCTCAATATAGAGAGCTAACTAGGATGAGAGAGATATGGATAGATTATTTTAAATATGAGAATGAGTATAATTCTACACAGGAGAACATAAACAAATACTTTATGTATTTAACAATAGCTTTTAAGAACGTTGTGAGATAGTGGATATTAATAAAGTTTCTTAATAACCCCCTTTGTATACTAGACATCATGTTTATTTAGTTCTATATTATTACTGTTATATATTTAATTTTATAACAAAGATAATATGAAAAAGAGTATTTTACTTGTTACTTTCATATTCCTAGCGGTATCTTCCCTTACGGCTTTTGCTCAAACAGGAACTCCTCAAGGAGGATCAGATACTGTTATAGCACCACAGGGTTCAAGTAGCCAAAAGTGTGTTGATGTGACTAG
>Ga0209728_1001865_pt1 | contig 11738 bp, 22 predicted proteins | sample RifGroD1_FD_183997 | JGI IMG/M metagenome (GOLD analysis project Ga0209728, IMG submission 183997) | Groundwater microbial communities from Rifle, Colorado, USA - Groundwater D1 (SPAdes) (version 2) | ecosystem: Environmental > Aquatic > Deep subsurface > Groundwater | place: Rifle, Colorado... | reverse complement strand
AACAACGCAACAAGTGGAAATCCTTCATACGGCACAGAGGTTAGTATGGACGATGGGGATTCTATCCCGTTCTGATCTAACGAAATAGGGGTGAGCGAAATGTCCACCCCTTAAAAAGAGGAGGAAGTTGGATGAGAGAGATTAAATTTACTCCTGGTCCGTGGGAAATTATTGAGGATGAACTGACTATAAAGAGTAAGGATTATACAATTTGCGAAGTCTTTCTATGTGATGCTTTTTCTGGCGAAGATCAAGGAGTTTCTAATGCTCGTTTGATTTCAGCTGCTCCAGAAATGTACGAAGCATTGAAAAGAGCGTTGTTATTCATCACCAACGGCAGGGAAAATGGTTATATTCGGATGCCGGATATAGATAGCGGTGATCCTGCCCTAGAAACTCCTAACATTATACGAATGGCGTTGGCGAAAGCAGATGGTAAGGCGTGATAATAATCGGTATTGATCCCTCGCTCAATTCTACGGGGATATGCTTGATGAACGGGGAAACTGGCGAGATTGGCGAGACAATAGTAATTCAACCAAATGATGTAGGACAGAAGAGATTGGCTTATTTTAGGCAAGAAATAACAAACTTGATTACCATGAGAAGTAACTTGCACGCGTTTATCGAGGGATATGCCTTTGGAGCGAATAACCAAAGAGAGGCACTTGGAGAACTTGGAGGCGTGCTGAGGCTTGCGCTATATGATGCGAGTATCCCAATTGTTATAGTTCCTCCAACAACGCTTAAGAAGTTCGCTACAGGCAAGGGTGCGGCTGATAAGGTAGCAATGGGCGTACAGCTTATGAAAGAGTTTAGGTTATCGTATCCGACAACAGACCAGACAGACGCGCATTGGCTTTGTTGTCTTGGTAGGGCTTATCATAGTCTTATGCCAAACTTATCCAAGGCTAGGGAAGAGATTATCGATGCTATTAAAAACCCAAAAATGAAAAAGAGAACTAAAGCAACGACGCAAAAATAGCGCAATAATAGGAGGATGATGAGGGAATGGAAAAATCATGTGACAATTGCAAATTTATGAAACTACCACTAGCGCTTTACCCCTGTTCTGACTGTAGTGGAGAATTTAACGAGTGGGTTCCTGGCGAAAACATTAATCTTAAAGTAATTCCCACCAAACTAATGCACACCACAGACCCCATATTCCTTCCATACCGCAAGCATCCTAACGATGCAGGTGCAGACCTTCGAGCGCGGATAGAACAGCCAATTAGATTGCATCCTGGCGAACTGCACAAGGTTCCGTCTGGCGTTGCTGTCGAAATACCGCCTGGTTACGTTGGATTATTACAGCCGCGTTCTGGGGCATCGGGAGAGGGAAAACTAACGATCACAGGAATTATAGATAGTTCGTATAGAGGCGAAATGTCCATGAATGTGTTTAATCCTCTCGACTCAAATTATGTTGTTATTAACCCAAAAGAGCGCATAGCCCAACTGGTAATAGTTCCATATTTACAGACTGAGTTTGTGCAGGTGGATGAGCTGGGAGAGAGTGACCGGGGTACGGATGGATTTGGGTCGACAGGATCAATGTAATTTTAAGGAGGAATTAGTATGAGCAATAGCAATATCTGCCCTGAGTGTGGAAGAGTCCTAAAACATGGAAGTGGCTGTGTGTTCTGCATCTGTGGATATTCCCCTTGCGGATAGAAGGGAGAAGGTCAATTGACAAAATTAAAAATGGCACAACGGATAATATTTGCGCTTGCCATATCAGGAAGCATTGGCTTATTCGTAACAAATAACATAACTGATGCCATATATTGTGGGGTAGTTGCCACATGGGTTAGGCCTGAAAAATAGAGAGGAGAAAAGGAATTATGAAAAGAGTAATTGACGGAGTTGGCAAAGATGCTCCAATAGAAAAGAACGAATCAGGGGGAAGTCAGTCGAGTTCTGGTTATCGCTTTGATTTGATAGACCCGAAAGCGTTATTTGCTACTGCTAGGGTATTAAAAGAGGGATTTGATAAGTATGGAGATGATAATTGGCGCAAAATACCAACTAATGATCACCTGAACCATTTGCTAATTCATGCGTACGCCTATCTTGCGGGGGATAGGCAGGACGATCACCTAAGTCATGCAGTATGCCGAGCTATATTCGCATTGGGAGTAGATATTGATATCAGGGAGGAAATGGTGGCTAAATGCTAATGGATAAAATTCGCGCAAAGATGGACAAGAGATACAACACGGATTTAACCGTAAAGCTCGTAGATTGCGGATTCACGGCGAGGACTTTCCACACGCTAAGGAAGGGAGGAATTGTCACAGTTGGCGATTTGGTAAAGATGTCTTGGAAAGAACTTTCTGGGATTAGAAACTCGACTGGGTCAACATGTCAGGAAGTTAGCGATAAGTTGGAGGATATGGGATTGGGGTTAAGAAAGGAGTAGGTAGTATGAGGGTTAGATGCGATGTTGTAAAGTGTGAATACAACGATAATTGCAATTGCTGTGCTGAGGTTATTGATATAGTGCTTAATCACATTGGAGACCTTGAGTACATTGAATGCCAAACGCGTAAGGAGGAAAACTATGAATCTAAAACTACGTCTAAAGTTTAGTGACATCCTAAAACTGATATTCGGGTCTGATGTGATGGTATTAGACCCGTACAGCGGCAGTATCTACAGAGTGCAAAAGGGTGAGGATGCTTATATTTGTAAGGGGTGAAAAATGATAAAAGGATTTATCCTTTACAGGATATTTTACGAATCTCAGATGGTATATCTCGGAAGAACAAAACAATCGTTACAGGATCGCATTCGTGGGCATTTCTTTAAGCGTCCCATGCACAGAGACATTGACATAAATTTTGTGACCAAAATTGAGTATGCCGAATTCAAAACGGAAGCCGATATGAATGTTTATGAAATTTACTTTATAAACGAATTTAAGCCACCCTTAAACCGAGATGATAAGGCACAAGATAAATTAAGCTTTTCATTACCGTGCGTAGGGTGGAGGCCATTTGATACTCATCTATGGGACAAGTGGAAAGAAAAGATTAACACTGATATTGCCAAAGAAAAAATGAAGCACAAGGCGAAAATTGAGAATAGCAATCAACGTCGAATTATGCGCGGTAAATGGCATAGTGGGGAAATTAGCGAGAAGGAATACTATGAGTTTTTAGAGAGGGGATAAATAAATGACAATACAAGAATTTGCTAAGATGTTGGATGGAAATGAATACGGAGATGAATCATGGAATGAGGATGGGAAAGCTAAGGAACTAGGGTTTGTGGTAGTCTTTGGGGCATCTGATGATCTATGCATACTTATGGGGGCTATCAACGATGAAGTTGACTGCCCTGATGGAAAAACAATTTATCTCGACAAGGATGGTATTTTTCACGAATGCGAATTAGGCTGTAAACACGCTTGTAGGGCAAGGGAAAAATGCAAAACGATTGAAGCGATCTGGGACAAGGAAGGTTATTCGTGGATCTACGAAACAGAAATACCTCACGCAACATTCAACATCATGGAAGATGGGGAGAAGTACTGCAGGGGCATTGTGTTTGATATTAAGAGTTTGGGGGAATGAAGGATGAAAGCAAGGACAAATGAGGATTACTTTCAGAAGTTTGGAAGAAGGGTGATTGGTACGATAATTACGGAAGGTTTTTCTACTCTGCCGGAGTACTTAACGATACTTAGGTGGGATAATCAAGAGGGTAGCGTTAACCCTGGTCATCAAGGGATGAATGTGCTTATGCTAACAAGGGTTTTGGATTTCATTCCGGAAACATTGAATTAGGAGGTTTGAACCTTGCAACAAACAGAAAAAAAGCTTAGACATCCTCTGTATTATTACGCTGTGATAGCTCGCCTAACGCGCTACAAGCCCAATCAGGACAGGATAGCGTACTTACTTAGGGAACTGGCCATGATGGGTGTTAAGACAACGCAGGTTTACACTGACATGCCGCATAGTAGCGGTATGAGTGATTCTACAGGTGATTTGGCGTCTAAGATTTCTGACAAAAAGAAATTGCTCGTAGAATTGCAAAATGAAAATGAGTTGATTGATTTAGCGGTGGGGATGTTGTCGGAGCAGAAGCAGTTAATAGTTAAAACTAGATACCTTACGGAATATGGACAAGACAAAAACGCAAGAATAACACTTAGGGCTAACGCTAGAAAATACAAATGGAGAACTATGCACCATGGAACCTATGAACGATTAAGAGATGAGGCTATCATGGAGGTAGCAAGGATGTTCGGGGAACAAATAGAGCAATAATAAGGAGAGTGTTAAGATATGGAATTTAGAAAATATCAACACCTTGAGCGATTTGGAACTGATGAGGTAGATGGAATAGAGCTAGGGGATTGTTATGTCTTCCCCAAGATTGATGGAACAAATGGGTCATTATGGTTCGGTGATGGGGTTGAAGGAGGTAGTAGGAACCGAAAACTAGAACTAGATAATGACAATGCAGGTTTCTATAATTGGGCTTGTGCCAATACTGGCATTAGAGAATATTTTATGAAACATCCTACTCATAGACTTTATGGTGAATGGTTAGTGCCCCATTCTCTCAAAACTTATCGCGTTGATGCGTGGCGCAAGTTCTATGTCTTCGATGTGTGCGTGGACAATGGCGCGGAATCGGTTGAATATATTCCTTATGAAACCTACAAACCAATGTTGGAGGAATTCGGAATAGACTTTATTCCCCCAATTGTTAAGATAAAAAATGCCAACTATGACAGCTTAATTAAGATTCTTGAGCAAAACATATTTTTGATTGAGGACGGAAAAGGGTATGGGGAAGGAATAGTAATTAAAAACTATGACTTCTATAATAGATTCAAGCGTCAAACGTGGGCGAAGATTGTTACAAGTGAGTTTAAGGAAAAACACGTTAAGGCTATGGGATGTCCTAATATAAATGCTGAGGTAATGGTTGAGGAAAAGATAGTCAATGACTTTCTTACCGAAGCGTTTGTGGAAAAGGAGTATGCTAAAATTGTCTCCGAAAATGATGGGTGGCAAAGCAAGTATATACCAATGCTACTTGGAAGAATCTTCTCCGAATTGGTTAAAGAAGAAAGTTGGAACATGGTTAAGAAGTATAAGTATCCAAGGATTAACTTCAAGACGTTGAACGCCTTGTCCATAAACAAGGTAAAACAAGTGAAAAGCAGTATATTTTGCTAGAATCGGCACAATAGCGTCATAGTAATGCCATATAAATAGGTAGGAAATAATAAAATCTAATGTTACACTCTAAGGGACATAATAACGGACAAAATAAAGACGCGCATGGCTTAATTATAGCCTTGACGCGTCTTTTCTAATTTTTGGGGGTGTGATATGGATTGTAAATATTGCACTCGCCAAAAGACATGCTGGCAGAGGGATAAGCCACCGAAGGATTGTGCAAGGTTTGAGAGATTCGAGGATTCGAAAAGGTTTGATGTGCTTGATAAGGCGATGAGGCACAACAAAGGGGTTTGGATTGCGCCGGGGTAAAAAGGGGGCCCTATTGCTAGGACTCCACGATATTAAACAGATAACCGGATAAAACTTCTTTTATTTCTTGCAGCTTGGATAATACCTTATCCCCATCCATCCAAGAATCATCACTGTAGTAGGAATTGACAGAGTAAATCTTGTGTACGTTTTGGGTATGCTCCTCTGATTTTGATGGGAATACTCTGACGTCTATCGACTTGACATGGCCAGAGAAGTCAACGAACGTACATAGTTCGGTGTTTTCGTTGACCAGGATAGCTAGAGACATGATCTCCATTACGAGTTTGTAGTTTTTCATAATTCAAGCACCTCCTTTGGGTCAACTACACTGTGCAGAGTACCAAATGGTTTAATCGGATCATTGGCCGCGAATTGGATGTTGACTTGACCGCGTGAGTTAGTCCAGATTGCGACGGGTTTGTTGGTGCGGTCGGCGAGTTGTTGGGAGAGTTGGATGTTATATTTTTGGTTTAGCATGGGGTGACCTCCTTATGGTCTAAGGTTAAATTTTTTGCCATTTTAATTCCTTCTTTCATCTTCTTCGTTCGTCTCACTTCATCGACGCTGGCTGGTGAGTTGAGACGAGGGAAGAAAATTCCCTCTATGATTGCTTTTCCGCTTCAGCCATTGCCTGGCGTAGAAATTCAATTTTGCTGATGTGTAGGCGATTACAGATTGCTTCGAGTTTTGCTTTTTCTTCAGGGAAGACATCGAATTTGAGAATCACTTTAGCTGCCATTAGTCACATACCCCCCCTAAGATTTGAAATAATCCTTGATGTTCTGGTAATTACTCCCGATTACCATTAAGACAAATTCTTCGCCAGCTTCAAAACTTCCTCCAATCTGACCATTAGAAAACATCCAAACGCCGTTTTGGTTATCTCCTGAGTCTTCGAAGTTCAGCACTCCTGCATGATAGCCGAATCCGCCATTGCACTTAAGGTTAATAGGTTCGAATGTGTGGCGATTCTCGATTTTATGTTTAAGTTCGACCGCGTTAAATTTAATCATTTTTAAAACTCCTTTACGCTTCGATCCCCTTTGTGATCCGCAAGTAACTCCTTGATTGACCTTAGTGTATACGATACGTAACGGAATGTAAAGGGGTAAGATGAGATATTTGTAAATTATTTATTAAGTTTATTTTTATTGCTGTTGGCATCTATGGAAGGAAGGTTTCTGAGCGTAGTAATTAGCTAGTTGGTGATTTGTATCGAGTGGTTAATTAGTGGGCTTGGGATTGATCGTAGGGGTTGTGGTGAGGTATTAAGGAGGTTGGTTGATGGATGATAATTAATAGCGTATGGACGTTTGTGATAATTGGACTAATAGCTATTTTTGGTACAGCACTAGCCGTAATCTGGGAGCACAAAATAGATAAGTATTTAAGGGATAGCACCGATAGGTATATCAATAGATAGTAGAGAGGTGATTAGTTGTGGCTGCTGCATTGGGAAATACATATGCGTTGGGAAATAAAGGTGGCAGACCATTGAAGTTCGCTACGGTTGAAGCATTACAGAAAAGCGTGGATGCTTTTTTTGACTCTTGTTATGAGATGGATATTGAAACAGGTAAGATGGTACAAGTAGAACCTTTTACTATAACTGGCCTTGCTTTAGCACTTGATACCAGTAGAGAAACATTGATGGATATTGAGAATTGTAATGCTAGATATAGTAAAGAGTTTTCTGACTGTATCGTTCGCGCGAAGCTGAAATGCCACAATTATGCCGAAAAGCAGCTCTTCCAAGCCAAATCCCCTCAAGGTGCTATCTTCGCCCTCAAAAATTACGGCTGGAAAGATGTCCAAACAGTCGAGAACACTGGCCCCAACGGTGGCCCTCTGCTCATCCAGACTGTCTCTGCATACTCCGATGAGGATCTACGACTCATGGCAGAGATAATGGAGAGGGCACAGATCCAAGGTGAGATCGTCGATATTGAGCCTAAAGATTAACATATTATGTATGCTATTCTCAATTAGAGTAGCATCCTAAATGATAATGGGATCACTGATATTGAGTAAATCGATGAAACCGTTGGGAGAGTAAGGCTGTAGGGTTTTAGCGAATGTGTCACAAAGTGAATGAGTATCATTATAATGTGCTAATATAGTTTTGCGATGTAGTGACGGTAGCTTGCCGGGTGCTAGCTGCTGCCTCGGCTGGCTGGCATCGGCTGTGCTGCTCCTTTGGCTTATGCTCTTTCTCTGCTGTCTGGCCCTGCTGTGACCGGGTTGCTGTGCTGATCCGGGTAGTGATGGGGATGCTGAATATTGAGATTTCGACCCTCCCCCTGGGCACGAGCTGTGAGCCGGGTAAAGGGGTGATCTGTGTATATATCTCTATAGCTAACTAAACATGATTTACATGCGATTTACTTACAGTCTGTCGCCTACAAAGGTTTCGACTACTGCACCCGTAAACAGTAGCTATCTTCATAATGTGCGATGTCCCAGCATACCCCCCCTCGTCGGGGGTGGCACGAGATAGGGCTTGGTGGAAGTACCGGGGTATATACTACATATCCTCAATAGACAGCTAAGTATTATACAAAAAAATAAAATAAAAAAATTACAAAAAAATAAAAAACTTTCCACGAAAGGAGTCTTGATGATGGATGAAGACATTAGGGAATTCCTAACCTCATTATCCTCAGCATTTGAAAGAGCTACCACAACGTATCAATCTGGAATTGGAGAATGCTATGTTATGACAAAAGAACTAGGAGATAAATTAATAGCAGACATAGAAGAACTCCTAACTCGTTCATAGGCCCCCCATACCATTGAATGATGAAGTACCTCTGATTAAAAGGAGGTACTTTTTATATGAAAATAATAGGAATCATGCGTACTCAGACGTAGTTATTATTGTGAGTCTGTATGATTTGGTTATTCATAAGTCCTTGAGAACCGCATGAATGCAGGGTTTTCCTATTATGGGCAACTAAATTTTACGGGTGCATAGGTGTTTTAAAATGCACCCACGTTTTTGGAGGTGATTTAATGCATAAGGTGACTAATATTATTGATGAAAATGGAGAAGTGGTTAATACAAAAAGGGCTTATTTCAAGGATATGTTCGACGAAGAAAAAGGGTATTTATTCTGGAATAAGAGCAGCTTCGTTAAGAGCTTTCAGGATGTCGAACTACCTAAAGAGATAACAAAGACGGATATCGCGAACTTATTTCTTCTTAGTAAAAAGGTTTATTCGACAACTAATATGATTGGATATCGCGGTAATGGCGGAATCAGGGTAATGAGTGTTGAGCAGATGGCGAAGGTTATAAGGGATACGGAAAGGCATACCGTGACCTTCCTGAACCGAATGATTAAGCATAGGGTTATCGCCAGGGTAGAAGTAAAGATTGGCGAAGATGATATTGTCACTCAGTATTATTTTAACCCTATTTATTTTTTTTCGTCGAACAGGTTATCGCTTAATCTTTACCTATTGTTCCAAAAGGATTTAGATCCGTTTATTCCTGAGTATGTTCGGCAGAAGTTTAAGTTATTAAAGCCGCAAAGTTAGGGTGATTTGCAATGATGAAGCGATTTTTATTTAGTGATTTATTTCAAACGATTGGGTTAGGAATATGTTCAGCAATGGCAATATGCTTTTGGGGGCTAGTAGCAATATCATTCCTGCAAGGTAATTTACATGAATAACTACAAATACAAATGGAAACGCGACGACGATGAGCGACCAAAAGCACAATGCTATGACTGCGGACTGAAATACGAGGACATACAGGACATGGTATTGCCTGACGATGTTTGGGAAGAAATTAACCCGACTAATCATAAGGGGGGGCGGGATACTCTGCCCGACTTGTATGGCGAATAGGTTAGATTATATCGGCAAGTGGTACGAAACTAATTATTTTCTCTTGAAGTAGTTGATAAAACTTAATTGTTTTTCCCTAAACCCCTTATTTTTAAATAAAAACCTTGATTTCAGCATGTTTCAACCTTGTCCACCGTTAAGGACATGTAATGAGTCGGTAGACGTTCGGTTAAACGTAGTAAACAACGTTAAGTATGAGTTAATTTTGGCAAGGGCAAAGCAAAGATATTAGCAAAGCAAAGATAGTGAGAGGATGATTTTAATGTCAACAGTTAAAGGATTTTACACAGCCGAGCAATTATCATTGGATGTCGCGGGTATCGTTTATCGCCACGGCAAGGCACAGATTTTCAATGTCTTAGAATCTCAATTCGAGAACGAAAATGATCGTAGATTGGCCGCGTCTAAACGTCTTGTAGAGAGTATCTTAACTAATATTGGCAGGGATGCAAGGCAATTAATCCTAGATGTTCTCGGTGATTGGGAACAGGAGGTTCCACTGGAACCAGGAGATATTCTTACCGGACAAGATGCTGAGGATGCTAAAAATGAGCATCAAGAAGATGTGGAACGATTCGGAGGAAAAACAGATAGGAATTGCGAGACGTGCGGGAATAGGATGCCGTTATCTGTGGTGTCAATAGAGAATCCTTCGACTAGGTGTAATAGGGCTGGATGCAACAGTGAAAACAGATTCCCTTTGTGGGAGCCATCTTGCGGAACGCAATCTAAATAGTTCAGATCGGCATTGCCCTTGCCGATTATTTTTATATCTCTAGGAGTGAAAACCATGCCCGAAAATAGATCATGCTCAGAATTCAAAAGTAATGAACCTGGTATTCTAGTTAACTGCGCTAACTGCAAACGATGGAATTACAGCAAGCACAAATGCCGGGAAGAAATATGGGTGCGGCACTGGGTGACGTATCAAGTATCTTTGGGGTGATGGTATGGTAGCGAAGGAAGAGAAAATAAAATTAAAGCAAAATCCTCCAACTTATGATGAGATACAACGAGAACGCGGGAAAAGAAGCTGCCAATTTTTTATAGAGAAGTTCGTTAAAATAGAAGATAGGGATGCTGTCGAGTTGGCAGTTCCTTTTACTTTATGGCCCGGTCAAATTAAGGCTTTGGATAGCTTCTTGAACAATAAGCTGAACATTGTCTTGAAAGCCCGCCAAATGGGACTCAGTTGGCTAGCCTTAGCCTTGGCTGTGTGGAGAATAGTACATCAACCAGGATATGCGGTAGTGGCTATGTCAAAGCGCGAAGAAGATGCCAAGGAATTAACAAGGCGTATTGGATTCATCTTAAAATATCTTCCACCTACTATGATTCAAGAAAAGAAAACAGCAGGTAAGTGGATCGGCCCAACGTGGGAAGCGACAACGCTAACAGTTACCATCTATCATCCGCAGAAAGAGCCGAGTATATTTAATTCGTTGACATCTGCTCAGGATTCAGGGCGGTCACTTACTGCAAACTTGGTTATTCTTGATGAGTGGGCATTTCAGCAATGGGCAGAAAGCATATGGGCGGCTGCATACCCGACCATCAATCGTCCATCAGGTGGACAGGTAATAGGAATCTCTACGGCAAAACGCATGACGTTGTTTGAAGAGATTTGGAGAAAAGCTACTCAAGGCGTGAACACATTCGCGAGAGTATTCCTACCATGGGATACCGACCCGCGCCGAACTCCTGAGTGGTATGAGCAGACAAGGAAGGATTTACCTAACTCTTACAAGGCTGAGTACCCCAACACACCTGAAGAGGCATTTGAAGCGTCTGAAGGTATAGCGTTTCCTGAGTTTAGTTATGACCTTCACGTTGTTGACGAGTTCCCGATACCTGACCATTGGAGAAAATGGAGATCGGCTGACAATGGATATACTGACCCATTTGTATGGTATTGGTTTGCGGTGGATGAGTTTGGAACTGTGTATATTTACAGGGAGTATACAAGGGAAACTAACGAACCAAAGGTTAGTTACTCCGACCAAGCTAAACAGGTTGTCCTTAAGACAGGTAATGAGCGTATTGGATTTACTGTAGTAGGCCATGATGCGTGGTCTGTTCATCCTCTCACTAAAAGCAACAGTACGCCACAAGGTAAATCTATTATCGACTTCTATATTGAGGGAGGGGTAACGGATAGTATAAGAGCGGTTACGGATCGCATGTTCCGCAAGGCTACTTATCACGAATACCTTAAGCCGTATTACGATGAAAACGCCGAGAAGATGACGAGTAAGGTTAAAATATTCAAGAATTGCAAAAAACTTATCGAGACATTGCCTCAATTACTTATAGACGAAAAAGATCCAGAGAAGGTAATGGAATGTTCGTATGACCATCCTTATG
>Ga0209728_1001862_pt1 | contig 11763 bp, 13 predicted proteins | sample RifGroD1_FD_183997 | JGI IMG/M metagenome (GOLD analysis project Ga0209728, IMG submission 183997) | Groundwater microbial communities from Rifle, Colorado, USA - Groundwater D1 (SPAdes) (version 2) | ecosystem: Environmental > Aquatic > Deep subsurface > Groundwater | place: Rifle, Colorado... | reverse complement strand
CGGGCGCTCATAATGCGCAGCCTCATCCTTAAAATAGATCGTTGTCCGGCCACCTCGGCCAATATTGCTTCCGGCCTCCCCCACAATCGTTGAGCCGTTAGCTGGATGCAAAATCCTTAAAAACCCGGCGTGTTGGCGCTCAGAGTACCCGGCCGGGCGGAACTCTACAGGCAGGTTGCGGATGATGATCCTGATTTTTTCGAGGATCGAATCCGATACCCCTAATCGATCAACAAGATCCTCCTTGCGTGATCCAAACCCGATGGCCTGGCCCGGGTAAAAAAGCCAGCGGTGCACTGCCCAGGCGCATGAGCACCATGTATATCCGCCATCCCGCGCTTTTTCGACCAATCCGCTATCGCGCTCGGTTACCAGCTCTGTTAGCCAGTTAACATATTGGATTTGTTTGGGAAATAGCGCAAATGGCATGTATGGTCTTGGCTGCCGTGGATCGTAGGTTACCATCCACCCCGAAATAAAATCAGCTGGCCTGGTGGCGTAATAACGGCAAAACGCAGCATGTATCACGCCTGATTTATCCTCTCGGATAGCCTTGAGCACCTTGAGGCGGTTGATCATGATCCTATCCGAGTACATTTTTATATATCTCCTCCGCCTCCGACTCAGTGAGTGCATTGATATTATCTTGCAGGATCTGAGGGGCTACCTGCTCTATTTGCTTGCGCTCCATAACTCTGCCCTCTGTGCGATCGAGGTACTCCCTTGCTGCTTGTACGCTGCCTTTTTTTGCAGATGCGAGCAAGGCTTTGAGCACTGCTGCCCTAGGTCGTGCTGAGTTTTTTTTGCGGATCTCATATGCCTCCGCCTCAATCGCTGTGAGATCAGCGGGGGTAAAATGATAGTACAGGGTTTTGCCTGCAATGCCTAGATGCTTTTGGTACGTTCCCCGATCCGGGTAATCTTGCTCTGGATCAGAGAGGTACTCTAATAGCCGTGCTCGGTGTTTTTCTCTCGCCGTAGTCATTTTTTTACACCCCCGTTACACTATATATATAGATACCCCTCATATATATCATGTATTATATTTTTTCGGACATGTAAAGTCTTGTTTTATATTTTCGGACATTTTATGTCTTATTTTGCTGTTCAATATCTTGAATTACTGTTCAATATTTTAAACTACCGCAAGATACTTGCCCGAGTAAGCAGATATCGCAAATCGGACATACCATGTCTTATTTCCAATTCAATATTTTAAACTTTTGAGCATTGCTTGGCCGGGCGCTATAGCAGCCTGCAATATTTTTATTGTTGCAAAAACCCTTTGTTTACAGGCTTCTTCATTCTTTTTGTTTGTGTTTGATATTATTGGCATCATGATTGCAATGATATATATTTAATCCCGGCAATCACGCCGGGTAAAAAAAGGAGAAGATCATGAAAATATCAAACATCCAGAATAAACATCGGAAAGGCAAGAATGTTGTTAATTATACAGGCCCGGAGTGTAAATGCGGGAAAGGGTGCAAACCAGGAACCTGCCGGAAAAACAAAAAATCTTGGGAAGAATCAAAGAATTCTTGACCTCACTGAGACCTAAAGGGCGAAACCGGGGCAACCCCCGGTCTGAGGATTGATATTCCACCGGCAATCACGCCGGAAACCGGCCAAATAGGCCAAAAAATAAAGGAGAAAGGCCATGATATTAAATCTAACCCAGCATGCGGGCACACCTGAGCAAAACGTACAAGACCTTAAAGGGGAGGATTTACTGGAGCTTAAAAGGCTCCTGACTTTCGACAGCTTGCCTGGAGCCCGGGAAGTGAAGGAACGTGCAAAGGCTATTGCAGCCTTTGCGGCAAGGCAGGAAGTCCCGCCTGATTTCTGCATGGATTTCAGGGAGGGTGTAGAAGAATGCCCGGAAAGGTGTTGGTGCAAAAAAACTTACGCCGATTGCATTTACGCATGCGCCATGATAGGAGGGGCGCCGTATCTTATGGCACCCTTGGAAAAAGCCCTTGGAGTACAGGGGATCGATCCCTTGTATTCCTTCTCTGAGAGGGTTTCGGCTGAAGAGATTCAGCCGGATGGGAGCGTAAAGAAGGTGGCGATTTTCCGCCACAAGGGTTGGGTTTAATCCCTGACCAGGATGCCTTATTGCAAGATAGGGCATCCGAGTGAGTGATTAAATACCGGTAATCACGCCGGATAACGGCCCGGAAGGCCAAATAAAAGGAGAAGAAATCATGAAAATGGAGATGAGGCAGGATCTGGTGTCGGCGGAGGAAGTCAAATCTTTTACGATCCGGCAGTTACCGGAGAAAACTCACCGCCGGGCAAAAGTAGAAGCTGCCCGGCAGGGGATCTCTATGCAAGACTTTATCATCAGGGCTATTGAGTTAGCCCTGGAAATAGCCGAAAAATCATAAGAAAAAACCCGCTGTCAGAATTTTGACAGCGGGTTTTTTTTACATGTAAAAGGTTTTAATATCCATCAAGATTTTTTTATAAATTTTGCGGATAAAATAACCTGCCCCAACCACAAGGGTTATTGAAATCAAAAAAGACATATTTCAGCTCCTTCCGCGGGTGATTTGAAATACAGACAATCAAATCCGAGCCTTTTGATACAAACAAGGCTTTCCTCCTCACACAAAAATTTGCCTTTGTTCTCGCACTCAGGCCCTGGGGGTAGAGCAAAATCCGCAGCTATTTTTTTAGGTTTGGCCATGCTTTTATTGATCGTCGATGTTAATTTTTCCGGCAAAACCCTTGGGCTCGTCGAATATTGGCAGCGCTGGCAATGCCCCTCTTTTGCGGGTCTAGTGTTAAGACTGCAAGAGATCGCACCGCAAACAGGGCAGTATGTCCGGACAGATCCGGATGTATACCTGCGCTTGATATCCAGTTCCGGGCCGTGAGCGTGCCCGCAATCATAAACGTAGTAAATTATTTGCGTTCGGATTTCCATATTTTTTTCAATCGTTTTTTCGGTCTCTTCGATTTTTTTTTGGTCTACCTTGGCGTTCTTCATGCTCCCTCCTGTTGTAATTGCGGTTTGGTTGGTTTGCCGGCCTGGACGTGCCGGTATGCCCGATATGCGATCAGCGCAGCTTCTGCCCGGTCGTGTCTGTAAAATTCTTTTTCGTATTTCGGAAAAAGCTCGATGGCTTTTTGTATCACGTAATCCTTTGATCCTGATAAAGGAACAAGGCCCTTCCGCCATGTTTCGGGGGCATATTTCCAAAAATCAATCCCGGAAAGAGTTAGGAGCGTTTCCCACATTTGCGCATTCCGGATTAAAATTTCCGCGCTTTTCACGTCCCTTTCTGATGCCCGAATCCAAACTTTTTCCAAAATCGCAAATTTGATGGAAAATTTGCGATTTAAGAGGACTATGGTTTTGTTGGCGGTAAGGGTATCCGCAAAGTCGTGAATCTCTAAAATAGACCCATAAATAACCGCCATAGCGCCTTTTTTTCCAGGATCGATACCAATGACCGCGGCATTATCTGCCAATATCTTTTTTTTCTGGACGATAATTTTTTCTTTATTGGCCCTCCCGATGTGCCACCCAGCGCAGTTTTGGCAAAAGAAAATATTGAACGGAACCCCTGTTTTTTCAATCATCCCTTTTGCCGCTGTCCTGGCTTTGCCTTGTGTTTTAAAGATAACTTTCAAGCATTTTTTATGCATTTTTGGTTGTTCCCCTTTCGATTTCGGCAACTAGTTTTTTGAGCTGCCGGGTAATTTCTTTCGATTGTTTTAATTCCGCTTCAAGTTTTTTATTTTTTACAACCTCCTCAAATAATAGTGTTTTAAAATCTATTTTGTCTATTTCGAACTTTATTTTTTTTAAGTTTCTCATTTATACCCCCATAACAAACATGCCACGTTTAGCGTTAAATGTAACTTTTGTCTCCACCCCTGTCGCTCCATTCCGATTTTTTGCCAAATTTATTTCTGTGCTGCCCTGATCAGGACTTGCATACGGGTTTTCGATTTTATCATAATACCCGCCCCGGTACAGGAAAAAAACCATATCCGCATCCTCTTCAATTGCTCCCGTTGCTTTAAGATCAGAGAGCGTAGGGCGTTTATTAACACGCTCCTCAACCTTCCTGCCGATCTGACACAGAAGAACAATCGGAATCCTGAGTTCTTTTTTAAGATCCGCTATCCGGTTGCAGTTTTGCGTAAAACCTTGATATTCTGTCAGTTTCGGCGGATATTGAATTTTGGACAGCTGATCTATAAAAATAATTTGAGATCCCCTTTTTTTTGCCACACGGCATTTCCGGACCACATCTTCAATTTTACACCCTGAATCATCGATATCGATTTGGAGATACGACAGCCGACTACAGGCCGATTCTATTTCCGCAAACGAGGCGGCAGAGAGCCCATTTTTGGCATAAAAACACAAAGAATTAACGTCTGCCTCATCGGATAAATATCTATCAGTCAGGGCCTCCTTATCCATTTCCAGGGATAAGATCGTGCTTTTAACCCCCTGTAAAGCAAGGTGTTTTGATATCGATAACATCAACGCCGTTTTGCCCATGCTCGGGCGGGCGGCAATGATTATCAGCTTGCTGCCTGTGATATGCATCGCATTGTTCAAAACCGGGAAACCAAAATTTAACCCGCCCATTTTAGGGTCCGCCTGGGCTGCCTTTATCCTGCCGATCGCATCTGTTACAAGGCTGTCCATACTCACAAAATCATCTTTTGTGCTCGTTGTTTTTAGAGATAAAATATATTCTTGTGCTTTGGAAACAAACTCTTCCGGATCAACGGTTTTATAACCCTCATCGATGATGGACATGCAAGACAAAATAGCTTTCCGGACCGTCGACAAACCCTTAATCCCCTTTGCGTATGCCTTGACATTAGCGGCGATAGCAGCACAATCAACCATCATCGACAGATGCCCTATCCCGCCGATCAATTTTGCCTGATCTGTGGCTATTAGACGCTGCCCTACCGTAACCAGGTCAACCGGCTGTTTTTCTACAAACAGGGCCGTCATGACGGAAAAAATTATACCGTGCGCTGGTTTATAAAAATCATCCGGTGTTAATTCTTCTGTGTGTCCAAAGCCGGAATTATCAATAAGCAGCGCCGTTATCAACGATTCTTCCATTTCAAGATTATTCGGTAACACTCTGTCAATCTGTTTTTTCATGATAAGAAATCCGCTATTCTTTGCTCGTCGGTTTGTGTTTGAGATGGTTGGTATGCTTTTGCTTTGTGTTCATCTTTGAACCAATTTGCGACCATCTTTTGCTTCCAGTTTTTGATGGCATTTCCCCTTGAATCATGCCAATCGCCGGTATTATAGTATTTAAAAGCTTTTTCCGCTGTAGATTTTAAATACCCGTTTTCGATAAAATAATTAACGACCTCATCAACGGACGGCGGTATGAATTTTTTAGACGGGGCAGGTTTTCTTAGGGGGGGGATTTCTTTTTCTTTTTCTTTTTCTTTTTCTTTTTCTTTTTCTTTTTCTTTATTCTTATAATTCTTAACATTCTTCTCATTCTTGTTTATATAAGAAGGTTCACTACCGGTCCGTTCGTTGGTCCGTTCGTTGGTCCGTTCGTTGGTCCGTTCGTAGTTTTCTGGTGTCTGGAAAAAGCTATAATTAATGATAGTTATAAGAGTCCCGTGAGGTCCGTTCGTTAGGTCGATCATACGTTCGTTCATTAGTCCGTTCATTGCTCTCTTCGTTGCGCTCTCATTGTAACGCTCAGTCCGGTATCCAATTTTCCAGGACAAAGCCTCTCTGATTTCCGCGTACGTCCTGATCAATTGCCCTCGCTTGACAACAAAACCGTTTCTCTTGACATCTACATGGTTGGCCTCCCGGAGGAGATAATCCCATATCTCCCGCGCAATAGGTTGTGCGTGAGATATCCAACTGTTTTTAATCGTTCTCGCTTTGATGTAATAGCCGCCAGGGATAACCCCGGTTCGAGTTAAAGATATTTGCCGTTCTTCCATTCGCAATCACCTATATATACCACCGTCAAATTTTTGACACCAAGCGGAGCCCCTTGCTCTGCCTGGTGTCACCCCTGACCTACATTCCTGATTCCTTCTCAATACCGCCCTTCTGAAACAGGAGCGAGTGATCGGCCATGGCCTGGCACTCCGGAATATGAGAAATGAAAAACAGCTTTTCAAAATGCCCCTGAACCATCAAGGCCCGGTACATCTGGATAAACCGCTCTGCTTTTTCTTTATCCAGGGCTCCGGATTCTTCATCTGCAAAGCAGGTGGCAAAATGAATACCGGATTTTTCGGTATTGACCAGGATCTGAGCGGCTTTGAACGCTTGTAATATCCAAACCGATTCCCCTCCTGAAAAGTCACAAAGTGAATATGATTGCCCATCTCCACGGGTGATCATAATATCCAGGACTTCCGCACCCGTTTCCGGGTCCTGAGTGATCAGGTCCAAATAAAATTCCCCCCCATATGCCGCATGGAGGAGGTCATTTGCAATACCGGTCAAAAGGGGAGCTGCCGCCGAAATTTCAAGGGCTTGCAATCCGGATTTTGAAACAGCATCCCGGACATATGCCCATTTTCCAATTTCTTCACGGATAAACGATTCTCGCAGTTTTAACCGGGTTATTTCTTCGATGTCTTTTTTCGCTGCCATTGCCTTATCTTCAAGGACAGCAATCGTTTTTTCGATATCAGAAACAACCTGTATCGATACTTTTAGGGATAACTGAGCAATCCGGATGCCTTGTTCTGTAATATCAATATCGATATTGATATTTTCTTGCGTCCTGGCCGGTGTGGACATTATCACATCTAATGATAGGGGTGCGGCTTCTGATTCAAGTTTCACGATCTTTGTCCTAAAATCAAAATCTCTTGATGCGAATGCCTGATTTCTTTCCTCAATAGATGTTTGTAATAAGGCTATTTTTTGTTCTGCTAAATCCATTTCTGATTTTTTCATAGATAGGATTTCGAGCCGGGAAATTTTTTCCGGAATTACTGACTGTTTTAATTTGAGTTCCGTATAACCAGACAACAGAGAGTCTTTCCTCTTTTCAAGCTTTGTCATTTCGGTCAAAAGCTCGGTCTCTTTTTTATTCAAATCCTTCCTTTTTTGGTCGCTCTCGGCCGTAAGGGTGTCTTTCTCACAAGCCACTGATTTAATAGTCATCACGGCCTTATTAAGAGAGGCGAATATTTCTTCTTTTTCATGTTCGGCAGCTAAAATCAGCCCCTTGTTTTTTTCAATAGCATCAGCTATTTCTTTTTCCTTCGCAGGCTTCATGCCTATTTTATCAAACGCATTTTTGATGAACGGACAGGCATCAATCCCACAACCATCAGGGCGGAGAGCCAATAAGGATTCCGCAGCTTTAAATTGTTCAAGGTCTTTTCGCAGGGCTTTAATTACCGGGTCATCCCCCAGGGCTGCAAGTTTGATATTAATGTCTGCAATTTTCCGTTCCGTTTCACTTTTATCGACATTGAGCAATTTTGTATACTCGACAATCCCCTTGAGTACCGGATCATTATCTAACCCGATCCGATCCGATTTTAGATTTACGAGAGCAAGATATATATCTGAGAGTTTTTCTTTATTAACTGTAGCTTCAATTGATACCGCCTCTATATCAGCCGCAAGGGTGGATTCTTCTTTCATGAGTTCGGCAATCGTCCGTTCCGCAGAAAGAATTTCTTCTTTCTGATCTACCAGGCTTTGCAGGGGAAAAATTTCTTCCTCTTTTGAATCAATCCAGTCGTTATGTTTCCGGCTGGATTCTAACATCTCCGCCTTGAGAACAACAATCTGATCCGCAATTGCAGAAAGCTGCTTCCTTTTTTCAGTCAAAACAGCTTCTTGTTTTTGTACTTCTGCGGATTCTCTTTGGAGTGTGGCCAATTCTTCCTGACCCAAAGATACCTTCTTTTCTCCCTCAGAAATTTCCGCCTTTTTAACATCAAAGGACGCTCTGTTTTCCGCCAATGATGTTGCATTCCTGGAAATTTCATCTTCCCTGGCTGAATAATATTCCAGATCCCGAATAACTTCCGAGAGCGCCCCCTCACATTCTTTGATACAAGCCCCGGCATTGTGCCAGTATGTGGTGTATTTTTCAAGACCCAGGAGTTCAATCAAAAGCTGCTTGAACTCTCCGGTCTTGAGATCTGTAAGCTTTTTTCCGCCCTGGCAGCTAAAAATGGACGAATAGAAAAGGTCCTCTGAACCAAATAGTTCAGACACCTTCTTTTTATATTCGCTGATTTTTCCCTTAACGACAGGCACACCGTCGCAATAAATATAACCTTCCGGTGACATGGTTGTTCCTGCCGGGATCTCAACCCGGAAAACATATTTTTTCCCTTGAAAGAGATAGCAAACTTCTTTATAGCTATCCCGAAGCCGGAACTGCTTTTTGAAATTGTACTTTTGAGGGTTTTTCTGTTGCCTGGATGGGAATACTGGGAACGGAGAAAGCAGCTCCATGAATGTCGTTTTCCCCTGTCCATTATTCCCAGCCAGGTTAATCAGGCCAGAAAGATTTTCAAAGTTTACAGCGATCTCATCAACTCCGAGACCATAGTGAATGCCAAAACTTCCTTTCACTTTTATATATTGCAAATTTGCCATTATTCCACCTCTCTTTCTTTCTCAATTCCGTTAACGATTTGTGCCGGTTTGTCCTGATTAAGCCGTGTTTGACAGTGTTTAACCAGGTCAGCAAGGTTAAGATTCTCTAAGTTTTCAAACAGATCTAAAACCCCTTCCGGGACCGGTTGACTTCTGTGGTTTGCGAGCGCTCGGACCTTATCTATCAGCGACACCGCCTTGATAATCCCCTCGTCCCTTGAATTTTCCCGCCGCACCCGGTCAATTTCCAAGATAACATTATCTGCACCGGCTTCTTTGATCGCCTGTTTCAGGGCGGATTGATTTATTCTCCTAATATCGTCTATCCAGAGTGTGATTTTTACCTTTGCCCAGTATCCTGGTTTCTCCTGGCCGCCGCTGTCGAGGATGTCAGAAACAACAGTCTGGATAAACTCCCTGTCCAGGATCGCTGGATCAGAGACACAATTATAATTGACCTGAATCATTTCCCGGGTGGGGGTCTGGATGAACTCATGCCGGTCGGGTTCGTTGTCATCGCAGATATCATGTATGTAAAAGCCCTTGGCTTGGCCCTGCTCTCCAAAATCTTTCCGGAAAATTGATCCGGCGTGGAATGCTTTTTTCCCGGATGGCATGTCATAACCCTGAACCATGTGTATATGGCCCAGGAGGCATATATTCGCCTGAGCCATAGAAAGAGTTTCGGTATCAATAGCAATGTCCGTACCGGGGAGGGTTTGCGTTTCTGAAATTTTTGATCCCTTCATTGAAAAATGGCCGTTCAGGACGTGCGGTACTCGTGGAAATTGTTTTGCTGCCTGCCCGAACCCGGCAAAGATGGAACCCATGGCCTGGGCGATGTTCTGATTATCAGCTTCTATCCCCTGTCGGTTTTTCCAGAATTCTTTTGTTGGGGCTGGAATTTGTGTTACGGCAAGGATTATCTGCCCGGACGGGACGTATGTATCCTTAACCCATTCATAGGCAATTTTGTCCCGATTTCTTTCAAATTGCCGGAGATAAATTTGCTCCGGTTTTGTGCTGACATAAATTGGGTTTTTCCCGGAAACATATTTCAAAATCTCCGGTGTCTGTCCGTCGTGGCTTGGGGTCCCGACCACAACGGCAACCGGTGCGATATTTGATAGCCGTCTGAACTGATCGGCTATCGTTTTTGCTGATTTGGTGTCAGTTCCAAGATATTGGCTGTTCGTCACGTCCCCGGAGCAAATGATCACATCCGGGCGTTTCTGTTCGGCCACGCCGATCATATATTCCATGCAGTTTTTTATTTCATCATGATTCTTTTCCTCATAATGCACGTCTGCAAAATGCAAAATGCTTGCTCCCATTATTTTTTCCTCCCTTCCTCTATTATGTGTATAAAATATCCAGTCCGGTCAGCCTGCTCCCATTTGTGGAGTGGTGCCTTCCTGGATGACATGGTCTTTTCGTGTGCCGTATATCCGGTTTTTTTGATAGCGGCTTCGATCGTTTTTACCTGATCTTCAGGAGACTGGTTCTCAAAATCCAGCAACCTGGATTCGTCCGAGGTTGGAGTTTGTCCGAGACGCTCAATGGTCTCATCGGACCCGGAAACCTCTTTTATCTCTTTTTTGTTTTGTGGAAGCTGCACTTGTGGAGAGGCTTGTCCATAGATTCCAAGTGATGCCTGCGCAAAACTCGCAATCTGGACCTGCTGAACCAGCGGGTTCAGCGAATCCAAGACATACCTCACCATATAAAAGTTTTTTGATATGCCGTCGTGATTATTTTTATCATTTGGGTATGGAGAAAAGGCCACCGGCAAATGAAGGATATTCCGGATCACCCGGACCTGGGCACCTGATTCACATCGTTCGTCCAGGGTCTCTTTGATCTGGTTGATGTCCCGCTCTGTATAAAACCGGATAAATTCTTTTTCATCGGCCGGCCAGGGAGTTTTCCCTTTTCCGGCCTTGAAATCCTTAACTTTAAAAGAAAACTGAGTCCGATATTTTTCTTCAATTGATCCCCTCTTGGCATCCAAATTAATATGTTTATGCCCTACCATCTCTGCCCAGAGCCCTTCTTGAGTTCGGAACCGGCCAACAACCCTGAACGAGCAATAATTATTGGGATTATCCCGGTTATCCATCCTTCCAACCCTGCCTGATTCAGCAGCCCATTGAATTCCGGCAGCATCAGCAAGTTTCATGAAAGCATGGTGGTGGATGCCGAATTTTCCGGAAGTCGCGTAAAAATCTTCCGGTTTTAACTTAACAATGTCCAGGACCGGGACAAATATCCCGTTTGCCTGGGGCAACGGTGTTGACGGAACAAAAATAAAATGTCCGTCTTTTTTAGCCTGAGTGAGTTTTTCCCTCAACTCTGCATTCTGGTCCATGAGAACCTCCTTCTTAAATATAAATGGTTTTGATTTTTTCTTCGAGGCGGGCCGATGTGGGATCGATGGCGGGAATCATCGCATATAAAAAGAGGATAAGTCAACAGTATTTTTTTTAAAAAAAACAATTTGACATTATCTAATTTGTCTAATAGCATATGACCCATGAAACTAACATTTAGAAAAATAGCAAGCGGAACCGGCCTCTCAAAGGCATACGTCCACTTGTTATTAACAAGGAGGTTTAACAACCCAACGCTTCGGACTATCGAGGCGTTGGGTTGTTTTTTTAAGTGCCGCCCAGACCTGGAAATGATCAGGAAAAAATATGCTCGATTGTGCGACAGGAGACCGGCTTTGCCAACGTCCACCGCCAATAATTGCATTTCTGAAAATGGAAAAGACAGGGCAGAAAAGTAGTTTTTTTTAAAAAAGAGTCTGGCCGGTGTGGGATCGGGAAGAATCTTTTAAAAAATTTTAGGAAGGGCCGGAAACTCTGTGGAGGGGTTCCGGCCCGAAAGGTGGCAAATATGAAGACAGTCTCGGCAATATTGGCGGTAACTGGAATTGTCCTCATGATGTGTGAGGCAAAGGATGTTAGGAGCCAAATGCTCACAGCCGTCGTCGGTGTGATGATGGCGTGTGTCGGAGGATATATTTTCTCTTCACTCGGGAAGAGAGATGATGAATAAAAAGCTCCGCAGCCATCAATGGCAACTGAACCAGGTCATTGATGGAATCATTAACCGGCACCCGAAATATGCGGGTGTCAAAAGGATTATCCTGT
>Ga0209728_1001861_pt1 | contig 11784 bp, 24 predicted proteins | sample RifGroD1_FD_183997 | JGI IMG/M metagenome (GOLD analysis project Ga0209728, IMG submission 183997) | Groundwater microbial communities from Rifle, Colorado, USA - Groundwater D1 (SPAdes) (version 2) | ecosystem: Environmental > Aquatic > Deep subsurface > Groundwater | place: Rifle, Colorado... | reverse complement strand
TCTGCACATTGATGTAATAATTCTTTATCTTCTGGAGAAAATTTACCATCTCGCAATCTATATTTTTGAAAATCTTTTTTGAATATATTATTAGCCACCCATATAATTAATTCTTTTCTCCATTTTATCACATCTTCTTCATTTATCATTATGCATAATTTTTCATCATAAGTTATAACTTGTGGAAGAATTAATTCAATAGTTGTTGTGGTCTTACCTGCTCCGCTTAAAGCTCCTAACATTGTAATATTACCTTCTAAATTACCTCCAATTTCTTTATTTAGAATAGGGGAATTATATAAAGGCATCCCTACCGCTAATCCTTTATCCATTTCATCTACTAAATCATGAATCTCTTCGCATAAATTATAACTCTTAACATCTCCTTCTGTGTTGATAAATATATGATTTAAGTGAGTTTCATAATATGCATAAATTTGTTCAACATCCATATCCGCAAACTCACTTAATTTATCATACACTGGAAATTTAGCTTTCAATAATCCCAAAACAGCATTCCATTTATGTAGTTCACTTATATAACCAATTAAGTTTTCTTCCTTGACATACTCTTTAGCTTTTTCAATAGTATCATATCCACCGTAGTCCTCATATTTAACTTTTAATTTATCATGCTTCTCAAGATATAAACCAACTGTGATTTCATCTAAAGATTGTTTTTTCTCTTTAATTACTATGTCATGGGCAATTACAAAATAAATTCTCCAAATATTATTACTAAAATCTTCAACTTTTAATTTTTCATAAGAATAAATTAACTCAGGATTTTTAAAAAATATAGAGGTTATATTAGCTTCTGCCGATAACTTAAATTCTTTTACTTTCTTTACAGCATCGATTAGCAATTGTTCATAAGGACTTATTTCTTTTTTTATGGAGGTTTTAGTAGTTGTCTTTGTTTTTGTAGTAACTGCCATTTACCATAATTCCTCCAATTCCTTATCAATTCTTTTATTTTTACTTTTTGCTTTATATTCAGCTCCTTCATGTATCTGATTTTCTAATTCTATATGTATGGTTTTTTCTTCTGCTTTTTTAGCATTTTTTAATCTTGACACAACATTATTTATTTCATTTTCAACAAAACTCATGATTGTATTTATTAAATGCCGTTCATCTTTAATCTTCTCTCTGTTTGGGCCTATATATTGTAGAATACTATATTTACAGAACTTACAAGTCAATAATATAATTTTATAATCATAATTTGCTTGTGGTTTCTGTTTTTTATTTGCCATAAATGTTCCTTTATGTAAACCTTTAAGTCTCAATGCTAAGTATCTTGGGAATTTTATACCTAAAAACGTAGTTTGCTAATTCCAACCAATCTTCTTGCTCTTGTTTTTTTGTAATTTTCTCTTCCATTAAATCACCTCTAATAGTTTTATTAGAACTAGGGATTATTGATTTGTCAATAATCCCTATTAAATTCATAGGTGTAGATGTATTTATTTTAGCATTGTGGCAAACTCTAGAACTTCTGCAAGTTTTTCAATATCATTATTAATCAAATCTTTAATATTAATTTCCAAATCCCTCATTTTCTTACCAATTTTCTTTTGATTTTCTTCAGTTGAAGATTTAAGAAGAGATTTAAGGTTATTGGATATTTCTTCTGCTTTTTCATCTTCTAGTTCCATAGATTCTTTATCCTTGTTTACTCCTACTGATAAATCTACTCCTTTTTTAAGTCCAAATTTCTTTGTGCTTTCCCACTTTTCTCTCCATATTTCAAAAGAAGGATCTTCTAGAATTTGACCTTTTTTTGTTACGCCAGTTCTATCTTTATAAATCTTTCCAAAATAAGTTATATTACCATCTTTGTCTTCTTTTGTGAACATTTGAATTACAATATCAAAATCATAGTCTGCTTTTTTTGCTAGGTCAGGGGCTTCTCCAATTTTTTTCTTATCTTGCGAACTAGGATCATCAAAAACATCTTTTTGATGTGCTATTTCAACTACCCATTTGCCCATAGAAGAGAATACGATATATGCTGTTTTTAAAGCTTGATTCCATCTCTTAATATGACTCCAATCTCTTAAAGCAAGATTGAGATCGTCCATGTCTACTTCTTTCCCTTTTCTAAGTTGTTTTCTGGATCTTTTTTCGACAACTTCATATGCTGCTGATTGCATGTTTTCATATAATTTAGTACCACTATCAATCACAATAGAATCAAATTCTTTCAATGCATCTTCGTCATTTAATTCATCTAATGTTTCTTGAACTTCTGATGCAGATGTTGTACGCATAATACCTAAAATATTAGGATTGCTTTCAAGATAATATGTATTACCATCTTCACTATCTACTAAATTAATATTAGGAAATGTACCTGCAAACGTTGATTTTCCTGACCCAGTGGCTCCAAATGCTAATACTTTTCCCCCAACATATGCTAATACTTCTTCTTTTTTCTGAAATCCCATTTACATCAATCTCCTTTTAATTTTATTTTATACTGTTTGTAACCTATATTCACCGTGATATTTTATTTCTGCTTCTTTACGAACTTTTGTGGCATCTTCTAATGTACTAAAATATCCAAGATTAATTTGTTTCTTGTTTATTCTTATGTACGCCTCCCACGCACAATTTCTTTTGTGCCATCTTACTCCTTTTACACCAGATGTATTATCGCTTGGAGTAAGCATGTTGCATCCATTTTGACTAATTGTACAGAATCTTAATTCTGATTTTCTATTATCATATTTTTTATGATAAATATGATCTACTTTTTCTGTATCTTTTGCGTTCATAATCAAACGATGCATACGTAATGAAATATTATTTACTTTAGTATCAATATACCCTCTGTTTTCACTCCAACAATGATCTTTAATTAAATCATAGTCTTCTAAATCAAAATAAAACTCTTTATTAGTATTTGAAGTCCATCCTACACCATATTCTCCAGATAAATCGTATGTATTATATTTCTTATTTGCTTCAGATGCTCTTTTTCTTGCATGACAACCGCAAGATTTAGTATTTCCATTAATTAATTGACTTCCTATATATCCTTTTTCATTACCATCACAATCACATTTACACAACCACCTTGCTTTGCCGTATTTATTATTTTCTAATCTTTTAATTACAGTTAATCTTTCAAATGTACACCCAGTTAAATCTTTAAATATTCCCATTAACACTCCTTTATATTTGCTAGAGGATATTTAACTTCCTCTAGCAAACTATTTATCGAATCAATTAATAGTATTAGTCATCTAACAATTTCATCCAAGCAGTATCGTCAGTTGTTTCTTCGTCTTCATCGGTTTCATCATCTTTTTTATCTAATGTTTTTTCAAACTTAGCAACACTTTCTTCTAAATCTTCTGTTTCTTCCTCTTTTTCTTCTTCAACTTCAATAAATTGAGAAAGGAAAACTAAATCACTTTCTTTATATTTATCTTTATTGATTGCCAAAATAGGAACTTTTGTTTCTCCTTCACCTTCAAATGTAATTAAAGGTCTTTTTATAAGCATTCTTTTTTCTTTATTTCCACCAATTGCACATTTACTAAGAGCTTCTTCCTCTGTGATAACATTAAGATCAATAAGTTCTCGAATATCTTCAGGAAGATCATCTAGTGTAATACTTACTACACTTGCTCCTTCAAGCATCTCTCCTTCTACAGTGACTTCAACAAGAGTACCTTTTTTTGCAGGAGCAAAACATTTGGCAATAAGTTTCTTTGTGTTTTCTGGTTTTGCTTTATCAACTTCCAATTCAAATGTTTTTGTGAAAGCTAATGTTTTCTTTATTTTTTTGCCATCATATTTACCTACATAATCAACTACATATCCTGTAATTGGGAAAGATGCTTTTTCTCTATCTAATTTACCAACAGCATTTGCATCACAAAGCAATGTTTGTGTAAATACTGCTTTATATTCTTCTGGTTTGGCTTTAGATAAGAATACAGAATTAACTTCTTTTTTAATAGAAACACTGTCATTATATGCTTGATATTTTAATTTCCCTTTAACATTAACGATCATTCCATTTTCAAGATGTTGCTGTATGTATTGGATTGCATCATAGGCAGATAAGAATTTATTTTTGAATGTTTTATCTTTTGTATCTTTTTCTAAACCAACTTTAATGAAACAAGAATCTGCTACGGATTCGAGAATTGTTTCATCAAATCTATCATCCCAATCAATGGTGAATTTATTATCAAAGTCTTCTTGTTTTTTACCATCTACTTCTTTTATACCGTGAACATATACAACATTATCTCTTTCTGAGCCGTAACCACCCATCATATCTGAATAGATGACATTGCCATTTCCACAATCTACACCAAGATTCATTTGATTCCAAACCCAATCTGATTTCGTAGTGTCTTTATCCATTGTAAAAGTATAATCATTAACTTTTGCTTCTCCGATAAGTAAAAATTGTGCTTTACCTTTTTTCAAACCTAATTGTTCTTCTTTAACTTTTGCCATATTATGTATTCCTTCTTTCAATTATATTTATTTTATTATTTAATGCACATGATCTATAAAAATATATTGAAAGAAGGTGGAGACTTATTTTTCTTAACTGGTTGCCAACAGTTGCCTTTATTTTTCAACCAATCATTCCTTTCTCTAAAATATTATTTATTTCTTAACCACTTAATAATTATACCATACTCCATACAACAATGCAAACTTTATTTTTATATTTCTAAAATATAAACAATTAAAACTCTGCTTTTATGGGAATTATCAAACCCTGTAACCCTACTGTAGCAAGGGTTTTAGTTTTATACTTTTGAAGAATTCGTTGCATATTTGCTAAGTTCATTAATCAATTCTCTAAATTGTGACGAATCTTTATTAGATGAATCAATAGTAATATTAATTGTGATATTTTGAACAGTATTTTCAAATTTTGGTTCTTCTATATCTTCTTTAACTTCTTCTACCCAATCCCATTCTTTAGGTTCATTACTATTTAAAACATCTGAAATAACTCTTGCACAACCATTACGTTGTTTAATCGCCACAATATCATAATCATCTGATTCATCTTGAAACAAATTATCACCATAATCATCAAATAATATTCCGTCACCACTATATCCTTCTGAGATATCAATTTTATCATAGAAAATATGATTTCCTTCAATATCTGGTAACAAAGCATATAAGACATCATTTCTCATTTTAAAAAGCATAGAACTATTTAATTCTGATTTTTTCATTTTGCCTCCTAATATTTTATTTTCTCCTATGTAATTGTAAAACATCTTACATTACATTACAAACTGACTTAATTTCTCTCTTAATTCCAAATGTGAATTAATTTTAGCTTCTGCATCTTCTTTGACTTGCTTATGATTTAACAATTCCAACTCTAACGCTTCAATTTTTGCTTGACTTTATTCTTTAGATTGTGCCAACATTTCATTGGCTTGATCTATTTTAGCGACTGCAATTTTAAATGCTGTTACAGCACTGTCTACAATTCCTACTGCACTATTAATCATCATAGAAGGAGTTAAGGCTTTCTTCGCAAATACTTTATTAATCATTTTAATATTACCTCTTTCTTTTAATTATTTTTGTTTTATTTTTTAGCTTCGTTCTACAACTTGAAATAAAACACCATTATTACTTTTGTGAAACTTAAATAATTCATTGCTAATATGCAAATCAATTTGAACATAATAATATTCACTGTCTTCTTGCATAATTACTCTGTAAGTATCTTTTTCAAATGTATGATAATTTCTTAGAAAAAATAGTTTTCTCATATTACCTTTCCTCTTCCATTAATAATTCTTTCAGTGCAATAAATGCAACGTTATTAACCATTACTCCACCTTCACATTCATAACCACAGAATTCTAATTGCTCAATTGCCTTCTTTGGGTTGTCTTTATATTCATTAATCATTTTTCGTGATGTTGATTCCATTAAATTCACCTCACTTTCTTTGTATTTATTGATTATTGATTAATACATATACTGCACGAACATCCAAAACATTCTTTGTCTCCACCTAAAGCATCACATTTTTTGGTATCCTCAAGCATAATTTTAGACATTTTTATTACTGCATAATTATTTTGTCTTAATAATTTAATTGCTTCTTCCAATTGATTTTCCATGTAATCTCACCTCCTTTAACTATTACTTACACAAACCATCATACATTTTTGCTTTCTCAATAATCTCCATTAACTCATTGTAACTATACTCTTTGCAATCAATATTAATTAGCATATCATCCCCATCTATCTTATTCATTTCAAATGGCGTAACAATGAATATATAATCATCACCTAGAATATCAGATGCCCTATCCGCATAATCTGCAATTTGTTTTGCTGATAATAAATAATTTCCATTGGTATCTGTTGGAATTTTAGAATGAATAATTGTTTTGCTCATATCGTTTTTACCTTCTTCCTTATCTCTTATTACAAAATTCTTGACATTGTGATATTTGTTGAATTGATTCATTAACAACTTCATTTCCATTAATACAAAATCATTTGATTTCAAGTTCGTGATGTTTTGTAAAACTAATTGAAGCATTACTTAAATAAGGCGGTATTGATTCAATATGATATTTTTTTAAATAAATGTTCTAAATCATTTATAAAACTTCCTAAAGTTTCATATAGAGCAATTAATCCTTTAATATTACAATTTATTAATAAACTCATTACATTTCCTCCATTTTTTTATTTTGAAACAACATTATACTAATTTTTTAAAATTAATATTCATCATCACTTTCTTCTGGTTCTTCTAATTCCATTCCAATAATATTTCCGATAGAATATAATGCCCATGCCTCTCCGTTGCTACAACCATCACTAAATACATCATTCCCGTTTCCTTCTGATCTAAATTCTGTATAACCACAACAATATGCTTTATAATATTCTTTTATGTATGCTTTAATTTCTTCAAGAATTTCTAAACTATCATTCATTTATAAAATTCCTCCAATATTTTATTTATTGTCTCTATAATTATCAAACTCTGCTCTAATCATCGAATCAATTTGTGTCGTCACATAAATTTTATAAAGAATCTTCTTAATATCATCATCATTTTTAGCTTCCTTAATTTCTCTAACCATAAGATCAATAAAATGTGTCTCAGGATGGTTCAATATTGGTTTAATCGGCTTAAATTGATTATATGTAAGATTAAGATTATTTTGTGGATAAACAACGCCTTCTGATCTTCCAACTACTAAATGTTTAATTTCTTTCACCTCGTTCCTATTTGTTAATTTCTCATGCCCAACCATATAATAATTATACCACACAACTTATACAACTGTCAAATAATTATTTATACATTTATAATATATTTTACTGAATATCATCTGTGAAGTATTTTACATATTCATCTAAAAAATTTACGGAATCATAAATGGCTTGATCTGTCAGAGTTTGATTTCCACCAATAAGACAAGAAATTATTTCAGCACTCTTCTTTAAATATAATTTGTAGTCTTCAATAGTAATGGTTTTATTACTCAATTTACTCATTATAATCAACCCATTTAGTGGTGAATTCTTGCTCAAATTTAATATCAGCACAAAGAGTTTGTCGATCTACTTCATTTAATAATTCTTCGATTTTTGAATGAATTGAAGTTATATAATCACTGTCGCCATAGTATTCTTTCATTCGTAAATGCAAGAAATATAATTCATTTTTGGTTAGGTCTAACTTTGGCATCTATTATTCCTCCTTCCTTTTATGATTTATTATTCTTCCATTTTTGATAAGCTTTTTCGCATAATACAAAAGACATATTATCACCAAGGCAGTCATGCCACATTTTATAACATCTCATAATTTCTTGAGCATCACTATTCCCATCATTAGCTAATTTACCTATATTTAAACCATCTTTCTTTAATGCATTAACCAACTCTTCTTTATTTAAATTCATTTAATTTTGTTCCTTTCTTAATTTATTCAATCTCATAAGCTAATAATTTATCTTCTAAATCCTGAATTTTGTAAAACATAGCAAGAATAAGATTATCTCCAATTAAATCTCTCCATTGTTCTCCATATCTTAGAGCATGAAAATTGAACTTACTTCCATCTTGATCTAAGATAACTTCATATTTACCACTGTCTAGGATTACTGATTCTTTCATTTACAATCTCTCCTTTATTATTTATTACTTATAATTTCTTTAACAATCTGTGGTATTTTGCTTCCAATTGCTTTCCTTAGAGGTTGAATCTCATATCCCTCCGGTAATAAATCACTTTCCTCTTTGATAATATCTTCATAAATCCTAGTGCCTAAATTACTAAGAATTAATCGCATATCTTCAATTCCAAAATCAGATTCAAGAATACCTTCACCAACTAATTTATATAACATTTTATCTACCCTAGCTTTAGTAACACACATATTAGCAAATTCTTGTTCTGGAGTGGCAGGACGGTTAGGATCTTTAGGAGGTTTCTGTTTTTGTACTTCTGTGAAATCTTCATGAACTAGCTTTACAAAACATTGATGTCCAAACTTATCCCTATACTTTACATTCTTAACCACAATTCCCTCACCAAAATTTACTGCCATGTCTGATTTACCAACAAAGCTCATTAAATGTTCAAATGATATGTATTGTCCTTTGTATAAAATAGGTGCTGTGTTTAATCCTAATCTAACAGCTTCGTTTTCCACAATTTCATCTGATAAATATTCTTGTAATTCATCATCATAAACACTAAATAAGTAAAACTTCTGATAGTATTCTTGTTTATATTGAATATGGTGACTTACAAGCCATTCTCTAAAGTACCTATATCTTGGATTTAGTAATTCTAGTTTAATATTTTCTTTAATCCATCCATAATAACCTCTTAATGTATTTATTTCATCAACTGGAGTATTTCTAGAAAATCCATCTACATTACCATCTTCATTTAATTTAAAAGATGCATTCGCTCCGTCTAATTTTTCACTTACCTCTATGTAATCACCTTCATTTAAAACACCAACTGTCGATCTATGACCTAATCGAACAATATCAGTATATTTTTTAATTTCTCCCACTCATATTCCTCCTTTAATTATAACATAATTATTTATTAGTTTCAAGTAACCGTTAAAATGGATAGTTTACTAGATTTGTGAAACCCTGCAAACCTACTGCTACAAAGGTTTCACTTTAAGTGTATTTTAATGAAAAACCATACCAGCATTTATTAACCCAATAGCAATACATATTAATGACGATTTATAACTTTTATTCATTATTAATGCAACACCGATTCCCAAACACCATCAATCCTGCTCCAATTATTAAGAATAAATTTGTCTTTTTCATAATAAATTCACTCCTTATTTTTAATTAAATTATTCAGGTTTAGTCATAAACCAACGCTTTACACAAAATGAATTTTTATATTTCTCTTTATAGTCTCTAATTTCTTGCTGTTTAGCATATCTCTTATCATTTTCCTCTTTTTTAATTAAATATTCTTCTCTTTTTACGATTGCTATTTTTAGAGATTCTTCTAATTCTTCTGTTTCACTCAAAACAACATCAGTAAGATAAACCATAACATTATCCGTTCCTCGCAAGGTACTTTCTACTCTTACAATTTTATCTTCTTCTGTTAAATAAAAATAATCACCATTACTAAGAGAAGGTGTGTCTAATTCTGTTTCTAAGATTGTTTCATAATTTTCTACTTTGTTAGTCATGATTACATAAGGAATTTGAGCATCATTATATAAATATGATTCAAATTCGTATATTTTCTTGACATGTTTGCCCTTAAAAATACTTTTCATTAATTATTCCCCTCTTTTAAATTTATTTGTGGAATTAAATTTTGCTAGGACAATTTACTCAATTGATTTTCTCTTGCCCTCTGATAAGCAACTATAAATCCTTGTTCTTTATCATATGTATCTTCATTGTGACATCTAGATACGCCTTTATAATATTTACCGTTGGTTTTGATTAGCACGATGGTTTCTTTTCTGTGATAGATTACTTCTATGATCTCTTTGGTTGTAGTTGTTGGGATGGATACTTTATTTTTAACATTTTCAATCTTTCCAGTATCTTTAACATTTTTAATTATCTCTACTATATCATATTCGTCACAACCACTTCCCCAAGTTGACGCACCTACTACAAATCCATTTAATGTTTCTAAATCAATATCAGTAGTGCAAACTTTTCCTGAATTAACATCAATTGTTCTACAATAATCTTCTCTATCTTTTTCCATTACAAGTTTCATTTTTAATCCATTGGATAAAACTATAGTGTCTCCAATTTCTGCTATTGTTTTGTTTTGAATATCAAATCCTTGAAATTCTATAATTTTAAAATTATTTCTTTCCCAATATTTAATTGAACTATATTCCATAGTAGGATTCCTACTACAATAACAGGTTTGTTCCTCGTATGTATTCCAATTATTATGACATAATAAAGATTCAATAGACCATTGTTTATTTTGATTATGGCAATATCTCAGAAATTCATTTGCCAATTCTTCTGTTGGACAATTCACGACTAATTTACCTTCATTAAAATCATCCCAATGTTTTTCTACATTAAACTTTTCCATTAATATTTTCCTTCTTTCATATTAATTATTTTCTAAATCTTTTAACAATCTACTAAAATATTCACTTATCTTTTGCTCATTTCTTCCTGCATATTTAATAATTTCCATTAGTTCTAGACTAGTAAAAGTTTTATCTTTGTGTTCGTTTAACACTTGATAAATATGATAAAATCTTGAGCAACACCTAATATATAATATTTTTGTTCTGATGTAGTTTGGAATATTTCATTATGTATTAGTTCCAATTCTGATTTATTCCAAGGATATTTTTTCAAATCTTGTTTCACCTCCAATAATATTGACTATTTAATTTAACTTTAATAATCCCTTTTCAATAAACATATTCCTAATAATTTCTCTTAATTGAGATTCTACTGCATCTTGAAAGCTACTATCGGAATATAAACTGTCAATCTCGCTTGATATGTAATCTAAAAATATCTCTTGAATGGTTTCATCTGGTATGGCATTAATTGCTTTAGTTATTTTACTACTCATGGCTTTTTTATGATTGTCTTTTAGGGTAATGGTGTCCATGTTTATTGCCTCCTATTTAAATTTATTTTAACTTTTAATATGCGCTCCATGATTAAACATTAATGCGATAGTCACAACCACTAAATATATCCCTAACCACTTCATAATTATCACATCTTTAAATCTTCTTTTTGGTTGTAGAGGTATTAGATTTAGTCGTAGGTTGTTTAGTATTAGTAGATGGTTTTGTCACACTAGGTTTGTTTGTAGATGTCTTAGGTTTGACTTTCTTGTGTTTGCTTTCTCCCCAATCATCCATATCTAAAACTTCATCTTCAAACCATCCCATTTCTTCATCATCTTGATCTTGAGATTGTTGTGTTTGAGGTTTTTGAATTTGATTAGATTTTGCACCACAGCCCGACAATATTAGAATTGGAATAATTGATGTGATAAGTAACTTTTTCATTTGTGTGTATCTCCTTTGTTTTTATTTTCGCTTTGTCCTATGTATAGATTATACATTATTGGGTATGATATGTCAAGAAATATTATTTATTACTTTATACCAACTCCTTCAATAGTTTTGCTTAGTATTTCTTCAATATTATCAATATCACAATACCATATCTCAAGAAAATTATAACTATTTGATAGTGCATATTCTTTTTTACGTCTATCGTGCTCTATTTGATACTC
>Ga0209728_1001859_pt1 | contig 11787 bp, 14 predicted proteins | sample RifGroD1_FD_183997 | JGI IMG/M metagenome (GOLD analysis project Ga0209728, IMG submission 183997) | Groundwater microbial communities from Rifle, Colorado, USA - Groundwater D1 (SPAdes) (version 2) | ecosystem: Environmental > Aquatic > Deep subsurface > Groundwater | place: Rifle, Colorado... | reverse complement strand
AAAGATTAAGAATGCAGAATGTTCCTAGTTTAAGTAATAAAACTAGAATTGAAGAAGAGAAGGAGAAAGAGAAAGAATTACCTGAGTGGGAATTGGAGAATTGTTCTGCTGTTATAATCAATAAAAAAAATGGGAAATATTCTACCCATATGTCTTGTGGGCAATTAGCAACAATGGCAAGCGAAGGGATAATTTATTACAATGAAAATACGCAAAGATCAAGAAAAAAGAAGAAAAATGGAGAAACTACTCCGTACCTAATGGCATCAAAAGTTAAAAAAATCTATAATGAACTAATTTCTGGCGAACTAAATGGAATGTTAATCACACTCAATGCTAGAATTTTGAAGGATGACGATGGTAATATATTAAATCCTTTAAGTTTTGACGAAGAAAATGGAATTCTTAGTGGATCAGGATTTCTCGATGCAATTGACGGATGGCACAGAATTTCTGCAAGTATCCTTTGGCTTAAGAAATGGAGTATTAAGAAGAATCAAAAAACAATGCCTAGTCCTTGGGATTATGAATTTATAGTAGCAATAGAGAACAAAGAAGAAGTTGGTGGAGGCTTAATCTTCAAAGAGTACGGTTCTACACAGTTAAAAATCCAACCTAGTAAGGTTAAGTTCCTTGATGTTTATGATTATACAAATATGATTGTTAGAAAACTAATGAATTCGTCTCTTCGAGACAAGGTGGAAATAGATAAAACTCGGACTAAAGGGACAAAGAATATTGTGACGTTCGGGACTTTGAACGATTCAATTAAAAAGAATTTTAAAATTGCCACTGAAGAGGACGTTGAATTAATCAGCAATCATTTGAATGTCTATTTTAATAAATTAATTAATCTTTTCCCTGATTATTTTGGCAATATGTCAAAAGAAGATAGAGATTTAATGAGACAAAAAGACACACTCCATCTAGAATTATTAATGTTCCATGGTTATATTGCTGTAAGTTCTAGATTATATGGAAAAGAAGATTGGGAATCTAAACTATTAAAACTTAAAGAAAAAATCAAGATAAACAACTGGGAAGGCAATATTCTTCAATCAGATTGTCCTTTGTGGACTAGAATTTTTAGAGGAGAGGGTAAAGATAAGAAGATAGTTAGTGGAAGTTCCAGTGTAAGTTTTGTAAGTAAAACTATGGGCGATTATATTGAATTTGGTATTGATTATGTTATGGATGGTTTAAAGGAAGAAAAGTAAAAAATAGGGAGTAACAACAAATTTAATGTTGTTACTCCCTATAAGGTAGTTTACGCCACAAACGAAAAAATCTCTTTCATTGTTTTATTTTTTAAATCTCGTGGAAATATTGCAATGAGATCGATTCCTTTTTCTTTACAATCTGAAATTTTTTTATTTGCGTGTTTTTTATACAATTTGTTAGCGTATAACCCAAAATACTCTATATAATATAATTTGCCATTGTAATCAACAATCCAATCTATTCTTCTATTAGTATTATCTCCTTCTAAGAAATCTTTATAATATACTTCTTTTTTATATTCAATATTTTTATTTTCTAACCAACAAGTTATGATATATTCACTCTTTGATAAACATAATGTGCCTTTAGGGGTAATATATTTTTTTATAAACCTTCCAAAAACTCCTCTAATTTTCTTAGTGTTTTTGTCGTAAGGAATATTACATTTATCAAATACAATTGTTAAACTCCCGTACCTGTTAAAATATGTAGTTGAATTAGCGGTATACCTACATTCATCCAAATCCTCATAATTTGGAGTTCTACCAATTTCTTTGTATAATCTTCTTAAATTATTCTCCATTTCTTCATCTGTATATCTTTTTGTTGAAAAATCATCTTTCAAACCTAATAAATCTAATGCGACTAAATATGAACCAAAATGGTCTTCGTATGTTCTCATACAAGGCATAGTTGGATCATTATCTAAATCATCCTTTTGTGGTATTTTATTATTTTCGTTCCTATATCTAATAATTTTATCTAATAAATATTCTTTTGTATAATTATGACCATGCATTCTTTTAGTAATTAAATCACATAAACCATATTTAATTAAAAAATCTTTAAGACTCCCAAAAGTTCTTATATATGCAACATAACTTGGCATATAATCACAATCATCTATTTCTTTAATTGATGGCATTCTTCCTAACTCTGAGTATAATTGCATAAATTTATTATACATATACTCATCAGAAAGTTTATTAAAATGATCATCTATAGGAAATTTATAAAAGTAGTCATCTACTTGACTAGAAAAACTCGGTAAGAAGTTTTTTATATCAACTAATACCGAATTCCATGAATCCCAATGGTTTAATATTGCTTGAATGCTAGGAGTATTGCCTGATGTATCTTTTGCAAAATCAGTATTTTTTGGTATTCTATTATTTGTTATACAAAATTTTATTATAATATCTACAATTTCTTCCTTAGTCCATTTTTTAACAAACTTATTTCTATCTCCCCATAAATGTTTCATACCAATTAAATCAAGAGCGTTTTCCATAGATCCAAATCTTTGTCTATACGTTGCAAACGAATGGAAATTATTTTTTATACTAATAGAAATAGATGATAGTTCTCCATACTCCTCACAATAATTTTTCAAGGCATCTAACAATTCTTCATCGCTATAAACTTTTGGTTGTCTTTTTGAACTTTTTATTTCTAATAATCCTGCTTTATCTAATGCAATCTTCCAAGATCCAAACCTATCAGAAAATGTTCTTCCGCAAGGAATTTTATTGTCAAAATCTTTATAAACAGGAGTTCTACCATTTTTTTTATAAAAATCCTTTAATACTTGTATTAAATATTCATCGCTATATTTTGTTTTACCCATAAATCTATCAATCTCCTTTCCAATATTAGAGAAAATGGATTAAGGAGTCCTACGTATTGGCATAGTGCTCCTCGTTTTACAGATAGAAATTTGGCCTAACTTCCACCTAACCAAAATTAAATTCCAAACTATAAGCATTTAAAAATAGGAAAGAAGAGATGTGTTAGTGGCACACCTCTTCTAATTACAAGTCACTAAATTTCGAACTTAAGCAACTCAACCAAATTATTATTTTTAATTAACCACCAAAACTATAACCAAAACCAAAAAAGAGAGATTTCAAATCTCCCTCTAAAACAAATAAAATAAAATAAAAAATCAATTATGGCTGTGAAGGTGTAACCTGAACAGACATTAAGGTTGCGTTTGGCACAAACGTAACCTTAAGCTCCCGTCCGTTCCCCTTTTATATGTCATAAATTAATTAAGGGCAAAATATGTAAAATCATATTAATATAAAGATTTTACATATTTTGCCCAATAAATTATAATTTAGATACTACCCAATACGTTTGATCTCTGAATTCACCAGATTTTTCTCTCTTACTATTTACTATGTATTGCAAATTGTTTTCATCCAATAAAGCATTGATTGTTTTTAAACCAACTGCTCTTTTACTGCCTTTGGGAGTATTAAGTAATTCTTTTAATAGTTTTTCTCTAAACTCATTCTGTTCATTCTTGAACATTTTTACTCCAATTAATTTATCCAATATATTTTCCAATGTTAAAGCATCCAACTCTTCTTCCAAATAAGTATAGTCCATATCTATACCCATCCTTTCAAATACCTTTAATTTAAAACCATCTTCTTTATCTTGAAGAATCTCAGAATACATTTCTAAATTCTTATTATAGGTATAATACATTAACTCATTTATTTTCTTGACTATTTTTATCTCTTCAACATTTACCATATCATAAATTAAATTTCCATATGTATTCTTATGAGCATTTTCTTGTACTAATGCAATTTCACCTTTTTCAAGCAATATATTTGCATATCTCAACTTACTTTTGATATAATCTATTTTTCTTGAAACGGCATTACCTTTCTTATCTTTAATATAAATTATTATTTTCTCATTACCTTTAATCCTTTTACGTCCAATACATTGAATAATACTAGATATATCAGCAATATCTACAATCATATGTTTAATGGATTCGTCCTTAATATTTACACCACAGTCCATCACTTTAGTAGTACATAGGACTTGCTGTTCAAATTTCTCATTTTCTTCAATATAATCGGCAACTTCTTTATCCACATAACCTGAGTAATTATGATTGTTTTTAGAACAGTAAAAAACACACGAATCAAGTAGCTCACTTGTCTCATGTGCCTTCTTAGCACTTGTAAAATATATTGCTTTTTCATCCAGAGGCAAATCAAATAATAATTTCTTTATTACATCATCATTTTCATAGAGATATAACTTTTCAATAAAGTCATACTCATTTTGTATATGATAATGATTGATTTTCAATTTTAATTTGTCTTGTATATATCCTCTTATTAAATAACCTGTTGCTGTCATAAATATTTTTATACCTTTTTGTTTCATAACCCAATTAAACGAAACATCTGTTTCAAAAACAAAATCACTTTCATCACAGAAATGATGTGCTTCGTCGCAAATAATATAATCATATCCCTCAAATTCTAATACAATATTCTTAGTTAACAATAAATTGGATATATTTTGATACGTTGTAATTGTTACATTTCCTATATCTTCTCTAATTAATTCCTTTTCTGATTGATTTTTTATTATTGTTCTATTGACAAGCATAAGTATTTTACTTTTTGGTTTATAATCTGATAACCTATGCTTTATAAAATGAGTTTTTCCTCTTCCAGTGGGTGCTTCAATAAATACAATTGTATCTGAATTCCAACTTTCTACATTTTCACTAGTTATAATATCACTAATATATTTTTTCATAATTGGTTTCCTCCTCAAAATTGGAGAGGGGATTTACATATTGTTTATCTCCTCTTTTAATAAATTTAATTTAGTCATTGCTTTGGAAAATTTCTCAGTGTTTTCAAAGGTATAAATTGTATTCACTCCAAATCCTTTTTTGTAGTATCTGAAACCTAAGTAACTAAGAGCATCTGCTAAATACTTCTTTTTCACTTCATACAATTTCATAATAATCATTCCTTTTTTATTTTTTATTTTTAACGCAGAAGAGCACTCAAATCAATGAGTGCTCTTGGTTTCTATTGTAAATATTTGCATTTAATTTCTCAATATCTATTTTAGCTAAACCTTTAAACATTTCTGGATTTTTACTATGTAATTCTCTTAGAATTTTAACTGTGTCATTTAATTTTAAAACTTGTTCATTAGATAATATTACACTCATAAAACTCAAATCTCCCTTAATTTAAATTTAAACACACCAAAAAGGAGAGTAACCAATTTATGGCAACTCCCCAAACCCTTGCTACAAGCGACTTTTAATTTTCAAAATATCCAATAAATCTCCGATTTTAAACTATTATAATATTATTTTGTAAACTACGTGTTTTGTATCTTTAGCGAAGTTAAATTATATCCGCAAATACAGATTTAAACATGGGCCTTGGATCGGTAGCGGAATTATTTTGGTATACCTCAAAACATGCGAACTTGGCAATTCCTGAAGATACACGAGCATCAGTAACCGTTCGAGTTGTACCATCCGGCAAATGTATAGTAGCGGTTGTTCCCTCAATAACTACTTCTAAATTATAGATTGTGCCATCAGTGGCAAGTGCCGAGGCAAATGAATCAGTTGCCAATTGCACTAATACGCCATTCACAAATACACCAAACGCCCACGCTGTATCAGTTACCGTCATATGGCATGTAGCATCTGGAATGTTAGATAAATCATATAAATGTTTTTTCCAAATAGCTAGGGTAATAGTGCCCCCGTGTGATCCACTACCTCCTAAAAACGCAAATTGGCATCTAATTGTCTTTACTACATTTCCAAGATTAGCCGTAATATAACCAGCGTTACTTTCTGCCGTATCTACAGTATTCGTTAACATACCATCAATGATAGTTAATCGCGAAGGATTAGAAGGAGAGTCGCCCCTACTAGCAACAACAGACCATGATTGACCAGTATCTGCTACGCCTAATGGTATAGTCCCTTTATTACTAAAATCTTCCGATACGGGCGCAAAATATTGTAAAAAAGGGTTAGCACCCTCTAGCCCTATCATTTATAGAACCCGTGCAGACTGGCAGATTGTAAGGTACTGCCCAATCCAAACGCAGGAACTACTAAGGAAATAGCGGTATTTAACGCAACAGCAGGAATAGGTCTGGTAAATTGGACTATAAGAGGATCAACAGCACCGCCAGCCGGTATCTTCAAAACAAAGTAAGTAGGATATCCGAAAATTCCATCAAGATGGATATTTATTGTCCCTCCAGCTGTTGAACCAACTCCGCTAACCTCAAAACCTGTTACATAATTTAATTTTCCTGCTACCGCTGGTAAGGCTATCGTAATCTGGGCATTTGTTGATGCAGAATTAACAAATACATCTGTGCCATCGGTTACTACTGGAATGCTCGCTAAACTCCCAACAATCGAAGCATTTACATCATGCTTACTATCATTTACAAAAAATCCATTCATTTTTATATTTCCTCCTTTATAATCAAACTATCTGATCTAATTAAATTAAATCAAAAATCTAATCTCTAAAAATTCCAAAACACCAATAATCAATATCTGCTTCTACAAAAATAAATTCGCTTATTGGTTTATGAATCATATTTCTACCAATATCCATCACAAATTCTCTTCCTGCTTTAAAAGGAATTGGATCACTTCCATTTAAAATAATTGTACAATCTTGAGTCGGAATAAAATTAAATGAATTAGCAACTAGTGTTTTCCCATCTGAATCCACCTTAAAAGATTGAATGACATCTAGATTAGCAGTTGACGTTCCTGCTGTCCCAAAGTAATTTGATTTAAAATTAGAATATGGTACTGACATTTAAATTCCTCCTTATTATTATTTATTTATTTATGTAAATTAATTTTGCTAACACAACAAAAAGAGAGGATTAATTAGTCCTCTCTTTAAAATAAAATAGATTAAAACCTAGTTTTTAAGTGGAACTTCTTCTTTTAAACACAAATATATAATATAAATCGAAAACAATATAATCCCTAAAATAAAACTATATAAATAACTCAAGTTTACCCCTTATATATCTATTTTTTGTTTTTAACCTCAAATATTCCCATCTCTGAAACCCTTTAATATCAATACTTACAGCCCACACAAAATAATCACATTCACAAAAACACACCTAGTTTAAGTCAGAATTGTTTATGTGAGTGTTTGTTAGGGTATGAATATTGAAAGGCTTAGAGGATGTTTAAAATGGTTTATTTGATGTTTTTGTTTATTTATTTTAAATTTAAATCAACACTTTTAATTTCTTCAGCTTTATATTTTCCATTAATGAAACCAGTTAACTTAACGATAACGTCAACAGCATATTTCCCGTATCCACCGAATATAAGTAATTGTGTCGCAGTTAAAAGATTAGTGTTTTGCCCAGCAATATTTATGACAATGATATCTGGAGTTAATGAAGCAATATATATTACTCCACATGCACATAAACTCACCGTAAATGCTTTAGCAATACCTTGGAAGAATTTAACTTTGTCAAATTTTTTTTGAAAAAACGAACCGACAGATCCTAGAATGATGTCTATTACAATTAATCCTAGAAGAAGTACACCATTAAACAATACTTGATAATCCATCATATAAATCATTCTCCTTAATTATTATTTTTACTTTGTAATTAAATAAACCACCAAACCAACTAAAGCAGAAAACATTGCTGTGACCCAATATGGCGGTTTACTCATCCAGTTGTCTTTCTGGTCATTTAACTTGGTTGTCATTGAAGTCATTTGGGCAGTAAGGTTGTCAACAAATTTATCCATCTTTTGTTCAAAATTATTCCATCTTTGATTTTGTGCCTCTTCATACCCACATTTCCATTTTTCTAAATTATCCACTCTTTGTTGTACTAATGCGAGATTAATTGCCGATTGTATCTCTTTATCTTCCTGTTCTCCCAAATTAAACACTCCTTCCACTTGCAATGCCCCTTTCGTTATGCTATAATTAAGACAAGTTCAGCAGTAGCACCATCTATTGTTGAATTAGGCAGATAAATAGAGGGCAATCTATTATTATCTGCCGATATACATAAACAACTAAATATAGATTAAAACTGAATATTATAATTATGTTGAGAGGTGTAATATAAATTAATTACACCTCAATTTATCATTTACAAAATATAATTATTATGATAATATGTAATTGCAATATTTTTGATATTGCTGTTTGAGAGGAGTAGTGATTAGCAATTATCACTGCTCCGATTTTTATTTTCCTTGAAGATAACTATATACTGCTTGAGCAGTTCCATATTTATTACTACCACTTAATAGAATTTCATTAGGATGTTTTACGGTTTCTCCACCAATTACGAATAGTTTTTTCGAGTTCATAGCATCTTTAGGTACTGATTTATCAGCAGGTCTAATAAATATAGCACAATTACCATTCTTATCACTTACATCTGTACCTGCCCAATAATCCTCTTTTGTATATAATAGAATAGCTACATCTAGCACATCTTCACCTTCCCTTTTATTATTATTTGTTGAGTATTTAATTCCAAGATGTTCTAATATACCTTTTGAAATTAACAATGCTGCTTTATCCATATTTTCTAAAATTTTGTCTTCTTCAGAATCAATAAATCCATATTCCACTAAACAAGCATCAGTATTTGTTTTGTCAAACTTTCTCAACACAAAAAAATTTGATGCTTTAATTCCACGATTTATAAAATTCAAATTAGATAATTGATTCATAATTCGTTGTGCTAATTTCTGATCTCCTCCACCAAATTTAAAGCAGTGAACTTCAATCCCTTTTGCTTGTTGATTGAACGCATTGTTATGTAAAGAACACATAATATCTGAAGTAAATTGCTTTGCGACCGCAATCCGATTCTGTAAATCTATATTAGTGTCATATGTACTATTACAAAAATCCTTATCTGTAGTTCTTGTATAATTTACATCAACATTATGCTCTTTTAATATTTTCCCTATTTTTAATCCTAATGTTAAATTATTATTTTTTTCATATGTTGTTTTACCTTTTGCTCCGGGATCACGACCACCATGACCGAAATCAAGGACTACGATTTTAGACATAATTATTTTCACTTCCTTAATAAATTAAAAAGAACTATCTTTTTCTGATAGTCTTATCCAGTCTTTTATTTGATTAATAATTTGATAATTGATATTAAGATTTAAATTATTTCCCTTTAAATAATCATCAAATTCATGACTCTCTAATCGTTGAACAAATTCTATAAATTGTTGAGGTGTATTAAACCTGTTTCCATAATTTTTATGAAACAATTTATGTATTTCTTGTTTTACACATATGCCTAACGGATATCTATAATGCACTTCAAGTAATTTATTATATATTGACTTTAATTCATCTTGATTATAATTATTTACATTTGGATTAATAGACAAATTTAATTCTTTAAATATGATCTTAATTATTTGATTATAACTAAATAAATGATGTACTGCCTTAAATCTTCCTTCAGAAAGAATACATTGATAATCACTATTTATTATTGAATCTTTTTTCCATTGAACAATATTTTTTTTTAAGAAAAATTTCTAATTTTGTAATCCCGCCTAACCATTGATGATTATTTTCACCCATCATTTTTTCGCTTATTATTTTATCTCCACATAGAGAACATCCTTGGTTAGAATTATGTATTTTATCCCAAGTAATATATCTTATTTTATTGGGATGAATAGGACATATATAAGGAAGTTTAGTATTTTTATTTATATATTCATGAGGTAATAAAATTAAATCTTTTTTCTTAAATTCATTTAAACGATCTTCTAATGTTGGAATTGCCTTACAAGAACAATAAGGACAATATGAATTGTTTTTAAAATTTGCTAATGTTTTTTTAAAACTATGTCCTTTTAAACATTTTAAATGAAATTCACTTTTACCATCTAAGTATGTTTCAATACCCTCTAAAATTTCAAATCTTTTAGATTTAATAAATTTCACCACTTTATCTATAGGCATAATATTATAATAAGTCCTATTTTCCTTTTCACATTTTGGACATTTTTGATTCTTGCCATGAAAATTACTCCATGTTCTTTTAAATTCATGTCCATTATTACATTTGAATACAAGACTTTTTCTGTTATTTATATACTTGTCACTCAATAATTCTATATCAGTTATGTTTTCTTTCATCCATTGTTTTATTAGTTCTAAAGTCCATTTTTTACCCATTAAAACATTCCTCCTAATTATTTGTTTTTGAAACGTAAATACTCCTGAACTTTTTCTTGAAGCTCAGGAGTATCATTAAATATAAATATTTTTCTTTTTGATTTCTGGTCATCTCTCATCAATTTAAGTACAAATCCTTTATACATTAAGTAACCTGCAAGACGAAGAGAGTAAGAACTGAATTCTTGTTTCATAAGACTAATTGATACCACCTTTTATTTCTTGTATATAGTAATAAAGCTATCAAAACCAGCAATTTTTAAATCATTAATACGTTGTTCAGCCTTACTTCTATCATTAAAACTACCAGTGATACATCTAAACATTTGTTTGCCATTTACTTCCGTGATAAGCGTAAAACTATTGAATCCTTTTGATTTTAAAGCATTAATTCTTTCATTGACGTTTTCTCTATTTGCAAATGAACCAGTTACAACTCTATAAAATATATTACTTGGTGTTGGTTGAGGTAACGGTTCTGGTTCAGGATGAGGAATAATATTATCTGAAATAGTCCATACTTCTGACACATAATTTTGTTCTTCAAAAACCTTGAATGGATAATAAAAATATCCACCTTCTCCCCACTTCTCTCCCCATGAATTGAGTACAACAAACACAGGTTCTCCACAAAACATTTTCCAACCAGTAATTGTCATTTCATGATATCCAAGAATTTTTTCACGCAACTCAGGAGAAGGATTGTACATAGGACTTCTGTTACTAATACAATAAAAACTTTCACATATTGCCATACAAAAAGTTACAGGAGATACTTGCATTAATGCTGATTTGATTTCATCAATTGTATAAACCCTTGCATAAGCACTAATTTTATGAGGTTTTGCATCTTCAATAATTTTATCTTTATATTGGTCTACTAAAGTTTTGATAGCAGGATACTCTTCATTGTAAGGGAACACATCCCATGAACATACGCCAGTTTTTAATAAACATTCTAATGCTTGCCTTGGAAACATCCCTGAAGATTGCCAGTCTCCTGCTTGTCGCAAACCGTAAATGCAACCAGTACTTAATTTAGTATATTGATCGAGTTGTTTTTCTTCTGTAATCTCACGACAATAAGTGAGACTATGAGCTACACACGACCCGATGAGACCTTGATTCTTAACCTCATGGTTATATTCATATGCAAACTCGCTAGGAAAATCATTAAGCATAGGAACTAACCTTGTAATAGGGTAATCACGATTGTCAGATGGTGAAGGTTGAGCACCTAAATTATATAATTTATAATCAGTTGTCATTATTTATCACTCCATATTTTTATTTTTTGTACATAGTTCATTTTTTAATTAAAAAGAGATGACTATAAAAATGACCTCTCTCATACGTCCATATTCTCTTAAATGCTTCGTTTTTCATGCACATAAAACCAATAAAAGTTAGTTTTTATTTGAATATAAAACAAATGGTGTTTAAAAAGGAGTATAATAATATAACTCCTTTTTGTTTTTTATTAATGTGCGACTTTTGTATCTTTAGCGAAGGTTTATCACAC
>Ga0209728_1001856_pt1 | contig 11812 bp, 17 predicted proteins | sample RifGroD1_FD_183997 | JGI IMG/M metagenome (GOLD analysis project Ga0209728, IMG submission 183997) | Groundwater microbial communities from Rifle, Colorado, USA - Groundwater D1 (SPAdes) (version 2) | ecosystem: Environmental > Aquatic > Deep subsurface > Groundwater | place: Rifle, Colorado... | reverse complement strand
TTAAATTTCATTAAGTCACCTTCCTAATTATAATAATTGCAATAAAATAATTATAATCTAGGTTATAAATAAATACGTTACTGACGTTGTTTTTGTGTCGCAATTTTATAAATATTTTAAATGTATTAATTTATAACTGCTGAGAATTGGATAAAAAATTATGTTAATAATTGCCATAAATAAATTGTGATTATTCTTTATTCAATCGCATATAAATTATTAATATAATAATTAAGGAGGAATTCAAAAATGGCAGGTATTATTTTTACATTAAAAATGGGTAAAGATTCTGCATATGAAATAGCGAATATTTTAAAATCCATTGATAATGAAGTTATATATAGCATTAGTAAATGTATAGAGAAAATAGCAATGAATTGTGAAGAAACAGATGAAGTAAGTGAATTCAAAATTATAGTCAATAAAACTGGTGAATTTGAAGATGAAGATACTAATTGTCCTGAATGTGGTGAAGAAATGGAAAGGATATATAAATGTTTTGAGTGCGGGTATTCTTACGACGAATAGATTATGATAAAATAAAGGGTGAAATTTGCCCTTATTTTTATAATTTATTTAAAATATTCATGAAATATTTTTGAAATATTATTTAAAAATTAGTTGACAATTATATTTATATTGTGTTAGAATAGGTTAAGTTAGATTATATTAAATGAGGTGAAAAAACATAATGTCAACACATGTCAGACCTGCAATAACAACTCCTCCGTTTGGTGTTTGCATGAAATTCCCTATATTATATGAAAGTAAATGTAAAGAAAAATGTAATTATTTTGAAACATGCACTAATAAAAAGAAAGGAAGTAAGGTTTATGTTAAAACTAAATAAATTAAAAATAACTGCACCTATAGCACATTTTAAAATTCCTTATACGTCTAAAGTACAAAGAACATATTTACTGCCACCTCCAAGCACAGTTATAGGGATGTTGCAGGTAATATACGGTTATGATATTGATGATTTTATTTTTGGTTATTCTTTTGAATATGAGACATTGTTTAAAGATATTATTACTATTCATAAAGTATGGTTGGATGCAATCAAACCATTAGGAATAAGTAGAAATAATAATAAACCTAAACCTGATATTCCTGCTGACTGTTGTATAAGAGAATATCTTTATAATTGCAAATTAAATATCTACACTTCGTTAAATTCACTAATTAATATGAAATATACTTTATGTATGGGGAAATCAGGATGTTTAGCAAGATTGCATTTACCTGTGATAAATACAGATAGTTATAAAGAAATTATATCAAATCAATATACTAATATTAATGATAATCAACATGGTATTATTCAACCAATTAATACATTTTCTAAATATGACAAAGAAACAAATTCATTTAATACTCTTTACAAGCCATTGAAATTAGTAGAAAATCATAATGGTATTTACTTATGGGAATTTAAAAATCAAGAATTAAAGGAAGTGAATTAATATGTTAATCCGTAAAGAATATCTTTTTAAACCTTCTATTTCATGCAGTATTGATTATAATTATCAACATGACACTATGCAAAATATTTATTATTATTTATCAACTGTTAATAAGGATATTGAAAAATCTCTTTATAATGAAGGTTATCGACATGAATCAGGACACAGATTTAAATTGTTTGGACACACATTAAGGTTTAAAAATGCAAAATTTAATAAGGAAAATATTTTTTTAAATGAAGATAGTATTGTTTCGTTAATTGTTACTGGTAAGACAGATGTTATTAGAAACATTGTTAATGGATTGTTGCATGTTAAAAAGATAAAAATAAACAATTTAGAATTAAAATTATTTTCAGCAAATGATGATAGCAAGATAAAGTTTAAAAAAATAATGCTTTACAAAACATTGTCACCTGTTGTAGAATCTACAAAAAATAATAAATATTATTCACCTTATGAATCAGAATATTATATTAATCTTGTTAATAATCTAAAACGTAAATACCAGTTAATATATGGTAAAGAATATACTGATGAAATTTATTTTGATATTGAAAATGCATTAGATATTAAGAAAAAATGTTTCAAAATGAAAAATGGATATATTAACGGATATAACTATAATATATGGGTAGAAGCAAGTCCTGATATGCAAAAAATAATTTATTATTTAGGATTAGGACAGAATAATTCAGTAGGTGCAGGAATACTTAGTCATATTACAGGGAGAAATGCAATATGAAAAGAACATATAATGAATTTATAGACAATGGATTATTTGTAGTAAGTCATCATTTAAAAAAAGATATACAAGATATTACAATTGATGATTTAAAAGAAACAACAGATTATTTTGCAAATTTGGCAATTAAAATTTTAGATAATGAAACATTGAGGAAAATTTCATATAATGGATATTTTAGTAGTTCTTATGATTTTTCATATCGTCTCATGGAGAGAAAATATAAAACATTTGAAAAAAGAAAAAATAATGTATATAATCAGTATAATAATTTGTTGAGTAGTATAAGTGATGATAAATATTGTATATGTTGTGGAGAAAAACGAGTTAATATAAACCTTGAAATTGGCAGAAATCTTATACCAGATATTGTTGCAGGAAAATTTTATAATTCAGCAAATAATATTCAAATAGTTGATATTTGCCCAGTATGTTGTTATTTATCTTTACTGTCAATATTTAATGTTATACCAATTATAAGAAAAGGCAATAAAGAAAAAGATACTATACCTTCATGTATACTTTATTTATCTGACTCTAATAATGCAATGAAGAAGATAACTGAGAAAAATATGAATATTATATTAACTCAAAGTTTAATGAATAGCATGGATTCTCAATTACCTAAAAGACAAAGTTTAATAAACATTTGTAATGATTATAGGATACCAGAATTTTTATTGAAAAATGTATCTTTTATTACACAATTGAATTTTGTAAATAATAAAAATGGTTCAAGTGTTGAAAAAGATATAATAAACAATAAGAAACTATTATTTATTAATAAGTTATCATCATCTAATAATATTGAACATTTCTTTAAATTTTATTTATACCATGCCTTAATAGATGATAAATCTATGATTAAAAGTTTAATAAATCAAGAGAAAAAATATTTAGAAGAAGGAGATATAGAAGATATGTGTGATAAAATTGAAGAATATGAAATTCCAAGTAGAATTAATATACTAATGAATAAAACTTTTGATATGTTAATGTCTGCTAATGATGAAACTTCACTCAGGAAAGATATAAAATTATGTGATAGCATTGCTAAATTTGAACAGTTTTTGCTAAAAAATTATGAGAAAAGTAATATTAATAATGATTTGACAGAGGGTGAAATTTATGAATTAACTAATTATAAATATTGGAATAAGTATAAATATTTACTTGAATGGAAATTAATTAGAGAAATCAAGAAAAATAAAGGAGGAAATGATCATGAATAAATTTTTAGTAGGAAGTTTTGCTATTGAGGTTAAAAATGCTAGATTAAATGGTTCTTCTAAGGATGCAGAGAAAAGTAATACGTCTCTTGATAATATTTCATATACTAAGAAAATTTCTTCTGGTAGGAATACTTTCCCTTATATGTCTACTCAAAAAACTAAGTATTGTATTAAACAAAATTGTAATATTCCTATATCTATAATTAAACAAAATGGCACTACAGAAGCATTATCCGAAGGTAATCCATATAAGAATTATGACGAAGATGTTATGGGATTTATGATTGCTCAAAATTCAGAGATAGATCAAGAAGAATTTAATACACTATCAGAATTAGAGCAAAAAGGTTATACTAAATCTGGGAAAGGTAAAAATGTTAAATATAAAAAGAATATTACTAAGAAAAGAAGAAGTAGACTTATGATGTCACCTTTGCAAGCAATTGGTCATACAAAAATACAAACAGAATTTTGCACTAAAATGACTGATATTGCTAACCTAATTTATTCTAAGGAAGTTTATTCTGCAATTATGAGTTCTGGATTTTGTTTAGATGTTAATAATGTAGGTATATATTCTGTAAATGAAGATGCCAGTGGTTTTAGAGATTATGCACCACAAGAAGTAAAAGGATTAAACTATAAAATTGAAAATGGTAAGTTTGAATTACCTTATGAAGAAAAGAAAAGAAGGATTATTGCAACAATTCAAGGGATAGAATATTTGCATACCTTTAGTTGTCAGAATAATAACTATGAAGATATTAATGCGAAGTTTATTATATTAGCAGATTATAGTATCGGAAATGGAGTGTTTAATAATATTTTTAGAAATAATGAATTAAATATTGATTATCTAATTGAAGCAATTAAGGAAAATGAAGAATTTAGATTGAGTAATATTTATATCGGAGTGAGATCTGGATTTATGGAAAGTTTAAAAGATGATTTAGAAAATGAAATTGCAAGAAATAGTATGAATGAATTTGTTAAAATTGGCAGTGTTAAAGAAGTTATTGATAGTTATATTGCTGATAGATTATAGATTTAATATATTTGTCGTCTATCTCCTGGTGTTTTTACACTATCGTACATCGACGACAAATATAAGGATTTTTGAGATTGTACCATTGATTATTACTATGTTTTTTGACGGGTTTTAATTTAATATATGATATTTATAAACTCAATTTATGAATTTTTGCTTAGATGAAAATATCAAAGTTTTAATTTAATATATGATATTTATAAACTTGGAGATATATTGTCATTTTTATCAATATCTATTGAGTTTTAATTTAATATATGATATTTATAAACACCTAAATAAAGCCAAAATCTGTCCACCCTTTCCACTGTTTTAATTTAATATATGATATTTATAAACTTCAAAAAATGTATCAATATCCAGATAGTAATATGTGGTTTTAATTTAATATATGATATTTATAAACTAGTTACACAAGGCTAGGGTTGTGAACACACATTGGTTTTAATTTAATATATGATATTTATAAACTCACAATCATAACAAAGCATACCTGTTCCATATTCGTTTTAATTTAATATATGATATTTATAAACAATCTACAGAATCAGCAGCATCAAAACCACCTATAGTTTTAATTTAATATATGATATTTATAAACGAAGTTACAGAACCAGGAAGTAATCTTACAGCCACAGCGTTTTAATTTAATATATGATATTTATAAACGCAATACAGGAGATTTTCTTACTATTTTCCTTGCTTCGTTTTAATCTAATATATGATATTTATAAACCCATAACTGGTGTTGAATATGTATATGGGAAATTAGTTTTAATCTAATATATGATATTTATAAACCATAAACGCATACTAATTCTTCCCATACTTTCTACAGTTTTAATCTAATATATAATATTTATAAACTAGGAGGTTTTGAAATGAAAAAAGCTATTGTGATTGGGTTTTAATCTAATATATAATATTTATAAACCGACATGAAGAAGGAAAAGCAAAATATTTGGAAGACCGTTTTAATCTAATATATAATATTTATAAACAACTATCAAGAAAATCGTCAGATGTACCAGTAACACGTTTTAATCTAATATATAATATTTATAAACTGTGAAAGGTGTGGGAATGTAGATGAGATTGTTCACCAGTTTTAATCTAATATATAATATTTATAAACGAAAAATTCATTGAAGAAGCAATAGAAAAAATGAGTTTTAATTTAATATATGATATTTATAAACATTCATCAATACTAATACTTTCCCAATCATCTTTAGTTTTAATTTAATATATGATATTTATAAACAACTATCCCTATTCTAATACAATATAAATATAATTAATTGTATTTTAATCTAATATCTAACATTTATAATCTAATAAAAAGGAGAAATATAATATGAATATACCAGAAAATTTTAAAGCAAAAACAGACAAAAATATTAATGAACATAATAATGAATTAATTAATATACTATCTTACCTAAAATATATCAATAATATATCGGACAACAACTATAATTCATTAGTTAAAACATTTGAATGCCATGATATAGGTAAAATAACTGACGAATATCAAAATATATTCACTAATATTAATACTAACAACACGACTAAAAGAACATCTATAAAAATTAGACATGAAATATTATCTTCCTGTATCCCTGACTTAACTATAGAACAATTTATATCTATCATCCTTCATCATAAAACACTTGATGATATTTGTAATAAACAAATTGATAAGTTTACTGAATCAGAATTTAATGAACAAATATCTATTATGTCTAATATTTTAAAAATTCAATTATTAAATTACTCAGAGTTAACAAATAAATTAGGTGAAATATATTATAATGATGACATTCTCAAAAATCTAAACACAATTTTAAACAAAGGTATTCTTAATTATTGTGATCATTGTGCATCTGCTGGTATTACTCAATTAGACATAGGATATAATACAAACAATATAAATCTATCTTCACTAACTTCCATTCAATCTACATGTAAAAATAAAAATGAAGATATAATCATTATCTCATCAACTGGTTCAGGGAAAACAGAATCATCATTGTTTTGGGTAGATAATATACAAAATGAAAATAAATCAAGAAGAATATTTTACTTATTGCCTTATACTGCATCCATTAACGCAATGTATAAAAGATTAAAATCATTAGATTTCTCAGTAGGTATGGTTCATTCTAAAGCACAATATTTCCTTGAAAAAGAAATTGATAATAAAGATACAAAAATAGAATATAATATGTTTAAGAAATATATCAAACAAATCACAGTAACAACGATTAATCAAATTATTAAACCATTTTTTAGTTGTAAATACTATGAAATGATGTTAGCAATGTACTCTAATGCTATATTTATAATTGATGAAGTACATTGCTATGATAAAACATATTTAACATGTTTATTAAATGGATTAAAATTTTTAAAAGATAATTTCAATATTAATATTTGTATTATGTCTGCAAGTATTCCGCAAAATATTATTGATTATATACAAGAAACATTGAATATCAGTAATATTATTAAACCAACAATAGATGAAAATAATAAAAATAAAAGACATAGAATAAATATGAAAAATGGATTGATTGAAAATAATTTAGAATTTATTATTGAAAGTATTATTAGAGGTGATAAAGTATTAATATGTGTGAATAATGTACTAAAAGCACAAGATTTGTATAATAAATTAAAGTGCTATGCAAACAGTATTAAATTAATACATGGTAAATTCAACACAAAAGACAGAGAAAAAATTGAGCAAGATTTAAATAATATTCAAGTATTAATTGGAACGCAGGCAATTGAAGTTAGTTTAGATATTAATTATGATGTGTTATTTACAGAATTATCACCATTAGATTCATTATTACAAAGATTTGGCAGAATTAATAGAGTAAGAATACCTAAAGATATTAAAAATATATTTATTTATGAATATGACGTAGAAGTAAGTAAAAAATTATACGATGAAAATATTTTAAAAAGAACAAAGGATATATTAGAAAAGATTGATGTTCTAGACGAAAATAAAGTACAAGAGTATCTTAATTATGTATACGAAGATTTAAACATTAAGGAAATTATTAAGAATGATGAAATGAGTATAAATTCTTTAATTAACAATATGAAAGTAGGGCATTATAATCAAAATATTAATGACATTGATAGTAAATATGTTTTACCAATTGGATTATATGATGAATATTGTAAATATTATTATGATAAAGATTATTTGAAAGCAAATTCATTGTTAGTAAGTATAAGTTATAGACAATTTAAGTTTGATAAAAGTATTAAATTAAATAATAGTATTAAAGAATATATTATTTGCAAATATTACGATAGTGAGGTAGGATTAACTAGAGATGATGTTGATATGGTTAATTCTGCTGATTGTTTTATTTTATAAAAATATATTATTTGACTATTGCAATTATATTTACAATGTGTTAAAATAAGTTTAGAAAGTAAAAATTGCAAATTTATAAAGTATTGATTTATAAGGGTTTAGAGGGTGTTAATTTTTCAAATATTTGAATGAAATTTTTATTTGATCATGATGTTTAAAAGGAGGAAATATGTGTACGATATTAAATAATTTATGGGAAGATAAAATAAGGCTATGGGAAGATAAAGCAAAAGAATTAAATGCTAAATATTTATGTATAATTCAAAATTCTTGTAATTATTGTTTTACAATTGTTACAGAATGGCCAATATATATTTGTAATGATGATGAAAAAGAAATAATTGTGAACAGGTATTGTAATCATCCTGCTATAAAAATTATAAAAATTATAGAAATGATAAATTTAAAAGGAGAATATTAATGTCAAATAAACAATATTCAATATCTGCAAGAATAGTGTTAGAAAGTATGGTAGATCAAAAAGTTGTTAAAGTAATTAAAAATATTACAGTTTCAGATATTGTTTTTGAAGAAATAAAAGATTTTTGTACTAATAATGAGAATATTATTATGAAGGAAATAGCAGATAATGAAATTAATATTAGTTTAAAAGAGTAAATCAATAATTATATTATTTTTTGCAAGGGTGATATAACAAATGAAATATATTTACACCAAAGACTACCTTATACAAAAACTTCAGCAAAAAGCAATAGAATTAAGTAGAACACCTACTACTAAAGACATGAGAAAACCATATCCATCATGTAGAAAATATTACGAAGTATATAAATCATGGGATGAAGCATTAATTGATGCAGGATTAGAATTAAATAATCGTTATAGTCATTTAAAGAATAAACGAAATAGTGGAGAAATTTACACCAAAGAAAAAATGATAGAAATATTAATTAATAAATCTAAAGAATTAGGCAGAAATCCTTCATATTCAGACACTATGCGTCCATGTGTAAAAACTTACATTAATAAATTTGGTAGTTGGAATAATGCATTGTTTGAGGCTGGTTTAATTAAAGAATCTGAAATTGGTAGTTATAAAGGTTATCATCCTAGTAGTGGTAAGAAAATTAAGGAATATAAAAAAGAAAATTAAGAGAATGATAGATAAATGGTATAATAAAGTAAGTTAATTCCAAAAATAAATAAAGGAGAAAATATGAAAATGGAATTAGAAATATTATCTATTACTTCATTATGGTTATCAGGTTTTATATTAGGATTTATTGTGGCAAGATATTTTTATAAGAATAAATAAAAGGAGAATCCAAACATGACTAGAAAAATATATCTAATAGATGAAATTGAAGTTGATACTAATATTGATTGGTGGAATGAAAATAGAAGAAAACTTAATAAAGTTATTAGAAAGTTTAATAATTGGCAAATAGTAGATAAGTTTGATGAGTATGAAAAAGATGTTGTATCAGCAATGATAGATACATGTAGAAGAGATGGAGGAGATAGAAGTTTTTCTGAATGGCAATATGATATTTTAAATGACATGGAAAAATTTATTAATAACTTAAATACTGAGCAAATTGAAGATGAAGAAACTATTTCCGTAAGATATATAGGAGAAGAAACAGGTACGTTTACATTTTATCAATGTGATGATTGTGGATATCTTAAAATAACGTCTGATGCTTCTTATTGTCCTGGATGTGGAAAGAAGATAAAATATAGATATTAAAATAAATAAAAGGAGGATAATTTTATGAATTATGAATTGGAAATTAAAAGAGGGAAAAAGATTGAAGAACTAATAAGTAATATTAAACCAAAATTAGGTAGAAGAGTAAAAGATCATGTTGAGTTTGGTAGATTTCCTTATACCTATGCTTATGATTTTGAAAGATTTATAGATGGTTCTAGAAGTGATACAGGAACATATTTGAGAGAACAATTTGGTGGTGATATTGATAGATATGCTAAAGAAATTGTTTCAAGAGCATTTAGTTATTTGTTAAAATATTATGCAGAAGATTTTTTATGGGATATATTAGATGAGAAAGATAATCCTATAGTAAGAGATGTATATATTTTTATTAGAGATAATTATTATATTAATATGAGCGCATAATAAAATATTAGTTATCGCAAACTGTTAATTTATAATGGTTTATGATAACCAATATTATAACCTAACTTATATTTGGTAACAATATTTAAGAAGGAGAGAATAAAGTATGAATTTAAATCTAGTAAAACTAAATGACAACAAATATTATATTAACAAAGAAGTAATAGTAAGGTTTGTTAATGTATATATTGCAAATGAAGTAATTGATGAAAATAATGTTAGATATATCTGGATTGAAGGTGACTTAGGATACTCTTATAAATACAATAAAAAATTTAATATAGAAAATTTGTTTAATAATATATTTACACTTGAATTTGATGAACCAAAAACAGTAATCAACAAAGCAAAATTTATTGGAATTGATGAAGATAACTTCCCAGGTATAAGTAATGAAAAATATAAATTTGAAATTATAGATGAAGAAATAAATAAAGATGATTTGATAGTTGAAATGTATAATTTAATCGTTGAATTAAAAAATGAAAATGGAGAATTAAGAGAGAAAATAAAATATATAGAAAAAGTTGTAGATTCAATTTCTGAACATTTTAGTGATAGAAGAAATAGTTATGATTATTAAGAAAGGAGTGTTCTAAAATGATTAAAATTATCAAAGACAACATACTAAACGCAAAGGAATCAATAATTTGCAATCAGGTAGATAATGGTGATATGGATAATACAGATTTATCAAAACAAATTAAATTAAAATATCCAGAAGTATTTAAAGAATACAAATGGTTTTTAAGTAATCTTGGTTATCATTTTGGCACTTGTCAATTAGTATTATGTAACGATGGTAAAACTATTGCTAATTTATTTACTAAAATTAATATTAACCAAAATAATTTTATGAGCACTCTTAAATTTTTCAATAACATAATAGGTAGAGATTGGGAATTTTATTTTCTTAAAAGAAGTTTTGAAGAATTATTATTAATGGCAAAGAAACATAATCTATCTATTGCTATTCCTCATGGGATTGGATGTTTGGATAAGAATGAGGATAAATTTGATATTGAATGGGATGTTGTTTATAATATAATTGAGAATGTATTTTGGGATTATGATGTAACTATTTATAGTTTAGAAAATTAGATTAAAGGAGGATAATTATGAGCAATTATTTTATAATCAGAGGTACAGAAGATGGGATTAAGATAAATCAACTATCAAAAAAGGAATTACTAGAAAGAATTACACCAGATAAAAATGGAGAACATTATTATGGAGATAAAGAATTAAAATTTTTAGACTATATTCCTGCAATAGAAGATGGATATTTTAATGAATATGGTATAGTAATTATCAAAGGTGATATTGTAATTCCTGAATCAAAAATTATTGTTAAAACTTATAGTATAGAATAAAGGAGAAAACACAAATGAAAATAACATTCAATCAACCTAAAGGTAAAAGAGTATGCAGTGGTCATGTAAAATATCACAAAAAGAGAATACCATTCTATTTATATGCAATATGTTGTGGCTTTGATTATTGGTGGTCTAAACAAGATAATAAATGGGTATTTATAGATGAAGATGGTTTTGATATAAACAAACCTTATTCAAGTGGCAGTTATGAAATACGTTCCATTAAGGCATTTAGACGTAGATTAAAGCAATGGTCTAAATATATGCCGAAAGGAACAGAGTTTGAATTAGTGTCAAGTTTTAATAGATATGATGTATTTGGTGTAGTTTAATTTTAATAATTAAAGGAGATTGATAAATATGTTAAAAATAGTCTATACAGAAAAACCAGCTCGCATTCTTGTGACTTTAGTCATGAGTTAGGGACGGTTAACAAGTAAAAAC
>Ga0209728_1001850_pt1 | contig 11846 bp, 20 predicted proteins | sample RifGroD1_FD_183997 | JGI IMG/M metagenome (GOLD analysis project Ga0209728, IMG submission 183997) | Groundwater microbial communities from Rifle, Colorado, USA - Groundwater D1 (SPAdes) (version 2) | ecosystem: Environmental > Aquatic > Deep subsurface > Groundwater | place: Rifle, Colorado... | reverse complement strand
GCTACTTTCGCGATTACCTTAAACGATATCTTTAACCCAGCCGAGGGGACAATATCGTTTGATATCTATGTGTCTACATGGGTAGATACGGCGCGCATACTCGGGGTGGAGGGGCAGGTAAACACAGACGTGTTGTATATCACGCTGCAAACAAGTGGGGAATTGCGAGTAACCTACGAGGGGAATAATGCCGGTGCTGTTACTGTTACTACTGCGGCAGCGGACTTAGCCGTTGACACAAAATATACCGTCATAGTCAAGTGGAGGCTGGGGGCTACAAACCCGAACTTGAGCATTACGGCAAACAGCAATACGGCGACTTCTGACGTGGATCTTACTGATTGGACAGTGGCCGCTAGTACTGCAAACTTTGGAACGTTCGGGAGCGGTCTCACCCCAGCTCTCTACATCAAAAACATAAGGATGTATTCAACATGGCAATAATAAGAGTATACATATTTATTTTAGTACTGATATGCAATCCAGGTTTGACAAGCGCAGCATCTTTAATTTATTCAGAGGATTTTGAGGACCAAGATATAGATCAACCATCTGTTGGAAGTATTTCTGTTGTGCGTTCGATTGGGCCGTTGATAAATTGCACCAATGGAGTAGATTATGTCGTGGATGAGCCTGGGAGGGATGAATCAAATGGAAGTTTTTTGTCATTGCAGCTAGTGGATAACCTCAGTGCTGAGTGCTGGCTTTGGTGGCCTTATAGTACACAATGGCCAACTAATCAAATGTATGTGTCTTTTTGGGCTAGATATCCACATTTTACTAGTACCGATGCTCATGAAAACATCAAGCTATTTTATCCCCATTGGGATGGCGTAGATAGTTATGTTGCTTACGATCTTTCATCTGAAGACGTCATGTATCATTCGGAAAAGTCAAATGGTGAGTATGTAAGTACAGGGAATTGGTTAACTGTCCCAAATCAGACAGATGGGAACTGGCACCATTACGAATTTTATCTTGACATTGAACAAGGGATCAGTAGTTTTACCTACGACGGTAGTGTTGTGTGGGACCAAAATTGGGGACCTGGAACATGGACGACGCCATGGGATTTGTATTATATTACGATTGGCATGATAGATGCTGAGGAACAGGGAGATTTCACCAGACAGTTTGATGATATTGAGATTTGGGACGGACTTCCGGGGGATACCCCAACCAACCACGGCGGTGGGTCATTCTCAGGAATGGGGAATCGCAGATGAAAATATCAAAATCCGCAGCAAGAGCATTTATCAATGGACCGTTCTTAATATGGCTACACAGGATTCTAAGTGCGGTTAATTTTATAGGGTGGATATACCTTATTTTTTATTACCTACCGAGGCTAAAACAATGACAGCGCCAATAGCATTTGCATTTCTGTGCCTTATCATCGGGTCATGTTATGTGGCAGCAGTGTCTTTTCTTACTGTTCCTCCGGAAAACAAGGACATCGTGAACATTATCATAGGTTTTATCAACGGCACGATGCTAGGGACCAGCATCACCTATGTGATCGGGACCAGCTCATCATCGGCCAAAAAAGATGAAGCGAAAAAGGAGCGGCAAGCCGATGACAATTAAAATTGAAGCCGCAGCATGCCAACATTGCATGAATTGCCGTGTGTCAATGCGTGACGACACCTTGCCTGTTTCCGCGTATCGTGGTAAAGAAACTGATATGAGCGAGGATGATCTTTTGGCCGTGGCCGCACAATGCCCTGTAGGGGCCATAAGGATAATCTGATGGACTGCATCGGCTGCAAAGTCCCGTGTTGCAATCCCATGATGCACGACATGATGAATGGGTTGTGGGCCGCAAAGGGCTTACTCATCAGCATGAAAGGAACCGCCACACCCGAGCAAGTGGACACCATCAGAAAACTCAACAACGAGCTGGCCCGGATCGGGAAAGCATTGGACAGGTGCAAAGAATGCAGTTGAACATTGACAAGGACAGATGTCCTGCCGCATCCGACAAATGGGCCTGCCGGTCCTGCATAGGTAGCATTGGGGTCGAGCTGGATATCATGCTGGACGGCTGCGGATCTCTGGTTATTCCTGAGGATTCAGACTTTACGCGGCGGTTTGATGACCGGGACAGCCGCAAAACTTTTGTAACCCGTGCGGTGCGAGAGTGCCCACATCACGCACTGAGCATTGGAGATTAATGATGGTAGCCCATGAAGGCACGTACCCGGCAGACGACAATAGAAGGCAGTGCGGCGAAGATTCATGTGTGCCGGTGGCGAAGCTTTTCACCCGTACCGGCCTCATGATGTTGGCCATGGCTGGGATTTTTGCATCGATATTGGTGATAGGGAGCATCGCCTACACTGCGCTGGAGCGGGCCACCAATGCGCAGGTTAAGCTTGCGGAAATAAACAATTTGACAGCCAAGATTGACACCTTAAACAAGCTGGTTTGGCAGATGAATGGCCGTCTTGTTGCGCAAGGCATCGTCAACAAGGAAAATGAAGTTGACTAAAATAGTGAAATTACCGACAAGATGCAACGCCGCACTCGCCGGCAAATACTGGTGCCCACGGGCAAAATGATTCCGGAAAGAGCCGTGCCCGTTTACGAACCGGCGCGAGTGTGACCATTACCGTGAGATGTGTGGGGTGGTGTGATTTATAACCATACCACCCCACACATCTCACGGTAATAAATGCTAAGAATGACCAGAACAGCAAAAGATTAGCGGTAATCTCGTCCTTATCTCCTCTATTTTCATACACCCCCATAGCAAGTATGGGAATAAGCAAAGCGAGTATCGTTGTTGCTATTTGTATTTTCATTATTCTCCTTTATGTGATGCGGGCCGGAAATATTTTAGGGCACCTTTGCAATAGGTTCTTCCCTCCACCTATGGAGCATGGCCCACAACTTGTTATGCTCCTATATAATATCTACAGTTTTTGCCGAATCTTTAAGATTGTGCAATGTTGAGCAATTACGACACAGCAGTCGTGCTGCATCCTCGAACTCTGGCTCATCTTTGGTGATATCGTCCCCGTCACGAGAAAGAATCAATTTCCACTCGTCATTGCACCCACAATTCCCACAAATGATATGTAATCGTGCTCTTGCCATACTCTTATCCTTTCTGGTGGAAAAAACTGTCTGACCAACAACTTTGCCTCTTATCCCAATAAGGCAACGAAGAGTCCTGTTCCGGTAATGCGGAAAATTCCTCAAGAGCATCAAGCGGAACAGAACTATATCCCCAGGCGTCACCGTCTTTGCTGAGTATGCATGGAACCATCCAGCCACGATGATCCGGGTCAATGCACTGGTTACACCGATCTCTTTCAGGCCGTCTAAACATGCCATAATCACGGTAAATTCTTACCTTTGTAGCTCCGCACTTTCCACATATAAGGCCAGATATTTTTTGTATGCTCATACCGTTATCCTTTCATCAGTCTCTTAAATTCACCGAGCGCCTGCCGGCCGGTCACGATCAGCGATGGCACGGGAGCCAGTTCGGCCCGTAGAGTTGCAATTTCTTTGCGAAGTTGTGCCACCTCATGCGCCAGACTTAATTCGTCAGACTTTTCAAAAAACTTATTAAGGTTAAAACCGATCTGGCCCTGCCAGCGGTTAACCAACTGTTCTGGTGTAGGCATATCATTCTCCTTTTGGTAAAATGTGGGCCAGGAAATATTTTAAGGCACCTTTGCAATAGGTTCTTCCCGCCGCCTACGAGGCATGGTCCACAACTTGTTATAAACCTTTCCCACCTATGCAACGGTCGATTTCACAATCTGTGTCCGTGTCCGGGACATGGAAGTGCTTTTTATCCTTGCCGATAGCCTGAAATCTCCGAACCCTCTCAATCAGCAAATCAATGCTTTCGAGGTGTTCTTTTCGGCACCCGAGCGCCTTGCATTCGTGATAATAAGTCTCCAGTGTCGGCACTAATGCCGCATCTTTGGCGCAGAAGATTATCGCATTTTCTTCTGTATAAACATCACCCTTGCATGGGTTAGTAGCCACAAAGTGAAATTTCCTGTCAATTTTTTCCATATCATTCTCCTTTTTATAAGCCCACCGCTCACAGTCATAAGTGATGCACGGTATCGGCACTATGCCGCATACCGTGTCGCCGTCCTGGTCTATGTGGGCGTGTGGGCAGGGGTGGTTCATTCCATCCCCCTCAACGGTTCAATTAGTTTCCGTGCTTCTTTGATGTAAAAATTATAGTCAACCAACGACCTATCAAATCGTCTCAGATCGTTGCACTCTCTTGCCTTCCAGCCAACATTAATACCGATCCGCCGGTCAATTGTCTTCCCTGTAAGCGGTTTCATAATTTTGATCAATGGTCCCCCTTCTCGGGCGATATAGTACCGGGTGACGTTTTGCATGGGCTGCTCACTAAGCACCAACCGAGCATTCCTCGGCACCTTTGTTCGCAGCATAAAGTCTTTATCGTCCGGGTGGTTCCGGATAAAATCGTCCAAATTCGCCCCGGTCAATAAAACCGCTTCAACGGCCTTCGGTATGATCAGGGCCGAATGGTTTTGATGCCACCCTAATTTGTGCTCATATGCCCCTTTGCGTTTGATCTTACCGTCCTCGCATTCCGCAATATAGTTGTTGACATCACGGACAAAAAAGCGACTGTAAAATTTTTCCTCAAGTTCCAGACCGGTCAACATCGACCAGTACTTTTTAATCTGGTCGATCCACGGCAAATATCGCCGGTCGCATTTTACAGTAAGGCCATCAGTATTGATTTGGATCAACCGCAGGCCGGGCGCCTTGATCAACATTTCCGCCAACATGCACAGGAGCAATTGTCCGTTGATCGTGATAGCCATGGTATATTGAGGGTCGTAAAACGGACTGTAAACATTGTTGGTGTCGCCAAAAGTGCCGTTGAGAGCCAGTTTAAGCATGGCATTTTCCGGTGTTCCTTTAGCATATCCGATTCGTTGCTCTTTAATCCTGGCGTAAATCTCGCAAAATTTATCAGTCAGGTGTTCCGGGTAAAGCCGATTGGCAATCGCAAGGGACGGGTAATAACTCGTCACATCCAGGTCAAGGATGCACTCAGCGGGCGTTGCATAAACGATCTGGGACTCAACCGACCCATGGATACCCCCGGTTCCAAAATTGAAGCAGAAACCATTTATCTCGCAGGATAGCCCATCAATGACACCTTTTGTGTCGGTACCGGCAATGACCTTCGAATTGAACCATTCGAGCACCCGGTTAAATTCCGGTTGTTCAAACTGCACATAGGGAAAAATGACATCTCGAAAAGCGATGGTTTGCCGGCGAGTCTGCCGCGGTTGCCGACGACCCATTATTTTTTCATAACAGACGCCGGGGATAGCTTTTTCCAGCTCCATAATGAAAAAATCTTTGCCAATCTTCGTATCATTATGGTTCATGAAATTCCGGTCGTACTTTTCGGTCAGGTATTCCCGGAATTTGATTTGATCGGTCGATTTGACAAAAAAGTTTTCCGTCTCTTCAACGTCGTGTTTGTTATACCAAGCCAGAATTTTAATATCATCCGGTGAAAGATAAGTACCGGGCGGAAACGGTAAATCCTGGACATTATCAGTTTGCATGTTAAATTCCAGGACTTTTAAACTGGTGAATTTGGCAATATTGTCGAAATGATGGATCTTGAGCAAATCAATCTGCGGAACAAACCGGTCATTGTCCCATATGATTTGGTCAAACCGACGATCCTGTGGTGCCTCGATGATGCTTATGGATTTTTGGTAAATGTCGGTAGCGGTCACATGGTATTGCTGCAGAATGAAATGGAGGACCGGGTAATCGTAAGAAACGTTATTGAAACCGATCATACGAGCCCCGGTCTTTTGTAAATGGGTAATGTAGGCGGCTAGACCAGCAATATCATTGCGTTGATCGCTTATCTCGAAATAGAAGAACTGCCCGGACTCATGGTCTTTTGCTACCATGCAAAAAACGTTCGGATAGCTTTCTATGTCGTAAATGATATTGCTGGTCATGCTGGCGCCATAGATAAGCATTTATTACAACGTTGTTTCGTATATTCGCCATTCTCTAACCATGATAGAGGATCGGGCCATGATAGAGGATCGGGTGTTTTATTGAGATGTGTATTAAATAATAAACACCGACTTTCATCGAGAAAAACACAATTTTTACCGCACTCACTGGTGTTATCTTCTGTTTCTATTACAACCGAAAATTGTTTCATATCTCTCACCTCTTAAAAAATGGGACGGCACAGATCAACACCACCTGCTACAACAGCTCCCCGTCCGTCCCTTCGGTTCCGTCATTAAGACATCTACACCGACATGATTAAAACCTGGTTTTTTCCTCAATCATCAATCCGTGCTGAATCAGTAAAGCGTCCGTCCATCCGGCCGCAATATACTGCTCACGGGTACCCTGGGCCTTTGCCGTCATCTGATACGTTGGCAGAGCGTTAAATGCCGGTGGACCGTTCAGGAAACCAGGATTCGGAACAACTCCGGCCGGCAGGCCGGGACCGCCCATGCCGGGGCCGGGTGTGGTCATGCCGGGGCCGGGACCGCCCATGCCGGGGCCGGGTGTGGTCATGCCGGGGCCGGGACCGCCCATGCCGGGGCCAGGTGTGGTCATGCCGGGGCCGGGCCCACCCATGCCGGGGCCAGGTGTGGTCATGCCGATTGGTGTGGCTGATGCACCGGCGGGCAGAGGGGCCTTGCCGAATCCGACCGCTGTTACGTCCACATCGCTTGCGATTCGCTCACCATAACCGACTAGAGCGACCGCCACCGGATTGAGATAAACACCGGGTGATTCATAAGAGCCGTTGCCAACCACATCACCATATACCTGGATGAAATAACCGGGAACAATTGCCTCGGGGTCGGTTAATTCCTGAGTGGCGTTGTTGTTGACCTTCTTCGGAAGCCATGACTGTGAAAACCAGATCACCCAGTTACCCGGATAGCCGGTTTGGTCACAGGGGCGCTTGCCTTTCTTATTGGGTTCCTGTGAATCACCATCCGTTACCTTCCAAGCAAAGGCGCGGTTGTTATACTCACCCTTTGGGAATCCTTCGACACCGGCCTTGTAGATGTCCTGACCCCACGATGTTTCCCACCAGCCTTTTTCCGGGCCTTTGGGAATGGCCACACCAAAATTGCAACGCATCTGCGGCTCGCCGGCCGCGTTCATTTTGGGGTTGCCTTTGTTATCCGTCGCCTGAAAAGTTTTTGCAAGCGATCCGCCGATCATGCGACCTACGGGGAATAAGATATTCATTATGCATCCCTCCATACCCGGACACCGTCTTTGACGAGTCGGGCGCTAAATTTTTTCGGGGCGTGCTTATAGCACATGGCTTTTGTAGAGGTGAGTTTCACTCCGGTCACAAGGAACGAATCTCCCACTTCCATCTGATCCCACGGGTATTTTTGTTCCCGTTTGGTGGTAGACTCCGGTTTGATAATACCTTTCTCGATTTTAATCATTTTTGAAAAATCTCCTTAAATTGATTGATATTGAGCCGCTCCAGCTTTAACGCTCCAGCGGACCGTTTGGCGTACATTTCCACAACCTCCGCCGGCACCCCGGCGTTAATGGTCTGTGTGGGGGTAATCATTTCCCCCTTCGTGACCATCACTCCCATCAGAGCGGCCATGGTTTTTATCTCGGCCTCTTTGCCCGGCAACCAATTGAGCCGGCCGGGGGTTGACCCAACCTGCCAGCCCGGAACCACCATGCCGTTTTTAAATAGACTGAGGGCGGTCGATTCCATGGCCTTCCTGGCATGGCTGATCATCTCCTCTGCCCGGCTAAGAATGGCCAACCTGTGACCAATCATCTCCGGAGTTTGGGTTATCGGTGTTGATTCTCCGGCGACATCTACAGCAAACCCTACCGCCAGGGTGGCAGACGGGCAATAGGCCAGCGCCGAACAATTTTTGCAATGGCTGCCGGTCAATGTCGGCGGGTTATCCTCAAGTGTCGCAAGAGCCGCCTTCCGCAACATAGGAACATAGGATTTGATACGTTCCTCGGTTGTGGTCCATGTCCGGATCGGTCCACCTGGATGAAAAGCCAATGGCTGGGCAATGTGCAAGGACACCATCCCGTATCGAATTTGTGAGGATAATCCGATGGCATCAAGAATCAATTGCCAATTCTCAAAAGGTTCAACGATTCCGTAACCGAATTTGGCGTCCCATATGTGCAGATGGTTGGCCGCACTATCATACCAAGCGGCGTCCAACCGGGCGCGGCACTGATGGTGCACAAGATCGACCGTCAGCGGGTATTCCACATACAGGTGTCGCTCGCCGACGATACTGCGGACATGATCCACATAGACCCAAACCGCCTGGACATATTCGTCCGGCAGGTTGTGGGGGGTCAGTGGCGCGCCGTTCAATATCTGTTCGGCCAAACGATGCGCCGACAGACCGTCAAGCCGCCCGGTATTGTCTCGATTATCCGGGTATTTTTTCTGCAGACCCACCGATCCCGAACAATATACCCACTGGGGGGCATGTGACGGTTTCACAGCATAATCCCCATTTCCGCCGCAATTACCGGGATCAACTCCGGCTGTTTTGCAAGCTGGGGCAGGGCTAGCACACCGTGGGCGGCCAGGAACGGCGCAACACTGGCGGCGTCATATCCGGCGGCACCAAGGGCAATGACGAACTTGGCCAGAGGATTACCGATGGGGGGTTGGTAGGGCGGACCGGCGGGCAATATCTCATCGTTCGTAGGCGGACCAGCGGGCAATGCCTGAGCGGCCGGGGGCGGTGCGGTGGGTGGTGTGGCGACCCCTTTAGTAACATTGTCCCATTCCGCCCGGACCTGGGCGACAAGATCCTTATCTACGCCGCGGGCGAGTTTCCATTCATTGGTCTTGAGCACTTTTGTCTTTGTGCCGGCATGGATACGGGCGTCCCACGGGTACCCGGTGCTATCCAACTCCGGAGGCGGACCGGCGGGCAATGACTGAGCAGCCGGAGGTGCTATATCAGCAGCCGGGGGCGGGGCAATATAGGTTCCGGTATGATGTTGCGGTTGACCAGGGGCGGGCACTATCTGAGCGACCGGGGGCGGGGCGGGGTTTTGGATAGGTGGTGTTAAACCACCGCTATCAAGACATGTCGGAAATATTTCCGGCCCTTCCGTATCGATAGCGGGTGATCCTGTTAAAATTTCCAGTAACTCGATAATCCTGTCCAACTGTTCTTCAATCATTTTGGTAATCCTCCATTACTGATCCAGGTACATCGACCTGGGTGGTTTGGTTCGCTGCGTCAATGATAAGATTCAAAACACGCAGTCTTGCGCTATAGTGCGCATATTCATCCGGCCGCTGGGCACATTGCAGTTGCCGGACGCGACCGTTCAACTCTTTCCGGCGGGCCAATGCCTCATTTAAGGTCATGACTTGCCGCCTTTGCCTCGCGGTCGCTTACCCCGGAGCTTCCACGCCCTTTTACCAGTGATGCGTTTTGGCCAGGGTTGTCCTGCTTTATGGTCAAAATGTTTCAGCATATTGTAAATAAAAATCGAATCGAAAATTTTAAGGGCCATCGGTCTTATTCTCCTTGTTTAATGGGTTAATAGGGTGCCGGGTCTTTCACCCGGCTTGTTATGGTCGATACCTCCGCTTGTTAAGTGAGCAGCAAAAAATTTGCTTGACATGACTCTCCTTATCATGTTATTGACCATCATGTCAACAGAAAAAGATCGGTGGTACCAAATAAAAATTGATCAAGAAATTGATGAGGCTTACGAAGCCGGGGCAAAAAATGTCATGCCCGCGGTTCCGACTGGTGGTGGTAAAACACGGATTTTTACTGGTAGGATATCAAAGTGGGGTGGTTACTCCTGTGCAATGGCGCATCGACAAGAATTGGTGAGCCAGATCAGTCTAGCACTGAACAAGCGCGGCGTCCAACATTTTGCGTTTGTGCCGAAAAATATGGTTCAAAAACTCATATCTCTGCACATCCGAGAGCACGGTAAAAGTCACTACGCCCCAAATTCCCGCTGCGCCGTTGCCGGTGTTGATACCCTCCTCGCCCGCAAACACAGTGTGGCCGCCTGGTGTCAGCGGGTAGGATTTTGGGTCATCGATGAAGGACACCATGTCCTACGAGACAACAAATGGGGCAAAGCCGTTGAATTATTTCCCCCTACCGCCCTCGGGCTGTTACCCACCGCCACGCCGGAAAGATCAGACGGCCGGGGGCTCGGGCGGCATGCTGACGGGATAGTGGATAAATTGATCATCGGCCCCACCGGCCGGCAACTCATGAATGACGGGTTCCTGTCCGATTATGAGGTATACGCCCCAACGATTGACTTACATCTCACCACGGCGGATATCGGGGCGTCCGGGGATTACGTTCAGTCAAAATTGATCAAAAAAACCCGCGAGTCCAAAATAGTCGGCGGCGTGGTTGAAAATTATTTGAAGCTGGCGCCCGGTAAGCTCGGCCTTACCTTCGTCCCAAGCGTGGACATTGCCGCCGACATTGCCGCAGCATACCGGGCGGCCGGGGTACCGGCAGAGGTGATCAGCGCAAAGACACCCGACGCGATTCGTTTTGAAGCAAATCGACGATTGGCCAACGGTGATTTGAAACAACTGGTCAATGTGGACATTTTCGGAGAAGGGTACGACTGCCCTGCCATAGAGGTTGTCAGCTTTGCTAGGGCCACGGAGAGTTATCCGGTATTTTCCCAACAATTCGGCCGGGCGCTACGGGTACTGCCGGGAAAAGGCAAAGCGATTATTATCGATCATGTCGGAAATTTTCTCCGTCATTCAATGCGGAGCGGTACACCCGACAGTCGGAATAATTGGACCCTGGATGCGCGGTGTAAACGGACACAAGAGCGTGACCCGGACTTGACACCTTATAAAGCGTGCCCGGCCTGCACCGCCGTCTACGAAGCATATTACCCACGTTGCCCGCACTGCGGGTATGTGGCCATTCCGGCGGTACGGTCCTCCCCGGAGTTTGTGGACGGTGATTTGACCATAATTGATCCGGATTGGATAGCTCGGATCAACAGTGAGATCGCAAAAATTGATGAACCTGCTGACTTGATCCGAAATCGGATGGCCGGGGCCGGGCCGATGGTTGCCAACAGTGCCGCCAAAAATCACCGGTTACGGTATGAGGCTCAAATAGAACTCCGGGAGGTCATTGCGCTATGGGCCGGCTGGCAGCGGTATCTCAGCCGGCCGGATGCGGAGAGTTACAAACGATTTTATTGGCGGTATGGTATAGATGTCAAATCCGCTCAAAAACTGGGCCGACCGGACGCGGAATCGCTGACGGCCCGACTTAAAAAGGACATGGGGGTGTAAATCCCGGAGGAGATTATTATGAAAATAACTATTACCCTTGCCGTATTGATTTATTTGTTATTTGGATGTTCTTCTGTCGATGAGAATAAGATTACCATTATTACAGATGGCAACGGTACATACACATGTATGTTTGGTTCCACCATGTCTATGTCTGACTACGGTTCGTATGAAGAGGCAAAAGATCATTGTTATGCATGGTGTGATAAATACAACCAGGCACTGTCAAGAAAGAATAAAAACTGGAAACCTATTTCTCGTTAATAATTGGGGGTATAGAATATGTATGACGTATTAGCAGCGCATTTATTGTGGATCGAGACGGATGGTAGTTTTGGCAAACGGGCCGATCTCCAGGGGGCCGATCTCCAGGGGGCCGATCTCCGGTGGGCCGATCTCCGGTGGGCCGATCTCCAGGGGGCCGATCTCCGGTGGGCCGATCTCCGGGGGGCCAATCTCCGGGGGGCCAATCTCCGGGGGGCCGATCTCC
>Ga0209728_1001848_pt1 | contig 11861 bp, 8 predicted proteins | sample RifGroD1_FD_183997 | JGI IMG/M metagenome (GOLD analysis project Ga0209728, IMG submission 183997) | Groundwater microbial communities from Rifle, Colorado, USA - Groundwater D1 (SPAdes) (version 2) | ecosystem: Environmental > Aquatic > Deep subsurface > Groundwater | place: Rifle, Colorado... | reverse complement strand
TACATTGATTTCAGCAGAAGCAACTTTAGCAGTTCAATTAGCAAAAGCAAATAGGGATATAGTTATGGCAGATATTACAAAAGTAGTAACAACAACTCCTACTTTAGTTGTATCAAAAGAAAAGAAAATTGTAAAAAGTTATTGGGACGCAATTATAAGTGAAAAAAACACAGTAGAAGTACAGGTAAGTTATTGGAATAATTCTACTTATCCTGATATCGCAACACTTTTGTCAAACTATCAAACTGCATATTCTAATTTAAGTGCTTATATTAATCCTATATTAGTTGATTTAGATTCAAATTCAACAATTGTAAGTTCAACATTTATTAATTATTTTACATCGTATTATGATAATAAAATTGTACTGTTGGAAGAAATAATGGATATTGCAAGAGATTATATAGGAGATTCAATATCAGGATTAGCAGAAGCAATTATTGCATTAGGGTTAAAAATTAATAGTTCATTTAACACATTTACAATAAGTGTAAGTGATTCTATTATACTTGGAACTGATTTAGATTTAGTAATTGAAGAATCTAAACCATTGATTGATCTCGCTACTAAATTGGGGTTATCCAATATAAGTCCTAATGAAAAGACAAATTTTCAAGATGCTTTAAATTCATTACAAACTGAACTAAACAACTGGATTAATTTATCAGTACCAAAAGCAATTACTGCCCCACAAATAGGTATTATTCAAACATTGTATGATGGTTTAACTTCTACTAAGAAAATACTTATTGCAAAAGTATCTACATTAGAAATTGATAACGCTAAAACAAATACAGTCTTAGCAACATCTTTAAAGTTATTTGCTGATACTTTATATAATGCAGATAATACTAATTTTCAAAATCAGAGTACAGATGGTAAAATTGAATGTTATTTTTATGGTTATACTCCTTTATTGACAAATTTACCAAGTAGTGAATGGGATACAAATACAATTAAAGGATATCATGTGGGAGTAACAAATAATTATCAAAAACATAGACAAATGTGTGTACAAGTGAACATTTGTGTTTAATTGATAAATGTGAAGCTCCGTTTATACCGCAAGGTGTAAATAGTGATAGATGACGTATAACAATCTATCCAATATCTCATCAACTGTCTGGCAATCCCTAAGAGCCTAATTAACCACAACGTAAGAATGAAATATGTCTAAGCGTGATGGTGACGAAAGTAGAAAAAATAATTAGGATGGTGCAAGGTTAAATCCTAAACACTGTAATAATGGGTCTTCAGCAGGATATATCCGAATAGGATACTCTTCAACGATCATCCCTCATAAGGGGAGTAGGGTCAAGTGACTCGAAACGAGAGACTCCTTAATATATTATTGACAAAATATAAATATAATAGTATAATTAAGGATGATGATATGATCTGTGCTGTATGGAAACGTGCAGATGCGAGTAATGTCGCTGGTAGAGATTAACGACCTCTATTGAACACGCTAAAACAATACTTCAAATGTGTATATTTTTATTTATTAGTAAAATTTAGTGGGACAGAGGGTTGCTCCTTTTCTAATTGCTGTAACAGTTAGATTACCACTATTTTTATAAACCAACTTTTTACAGAAAGGAGGTGAGGATATAATAAAGTCTTATAAAATAAGATTATTACCAAATAAAGAACAAGAACAATTATTATGGAAACATGTTAATACATCTAGATTTGTTTGGAATTTTGGTTTATCTCACCAATTAGAAAGATATAAAAATAATAAGAAACATTTAAGTGGTTATGATTTAAGAAAAATGTTTATAAATCTTAAACAAAATGAAGAATATATATGGTTGAAAGAAATTTCTGCTCATACTATATCTAATATTTGTTTAGACTTAGATGTTGCTTATCAAAGGTTTTTTAAAAAAGTAAGTGGGAAGCCAAAATTTAAAAAGAAATATAAATGTAAAAATAGTTTTCCGGTCAGACAAGATAGTTTTTATCTTAATAATAATTGTGCAATCATTGAAAAAATTGGGAAAGTAAAATATCAAACTAATTATGAATTTCCACAAGGAAGAAATGTGGTTAAATTCTCTAATCCGCGAATTAAGTATGAAAATAATAAGTGGATTTTAAGTTTTGGTATAGAGTGTAATAAACAAACACAGATACTTACTAATAAATCAATGGGAATTGATTTGGGGATAAAAGATTTAGCAATTGTAAGTTGTGGAAGTGAGTTTAAAGTTTTTAAAAATATTAATAAGACAAAAAGAGTAAAGAAGATAAATAAGCAATTAAAACACGCTAAAAGGATTGTTAGTAAAAAATATTATACTAATAAATCTTGGATTAAGTCTAATAATATTATAAAAGCAGAAAAACGAGTTAAACAATTACATAATAAACTATCAAATATTAGAAAGAATTATATTCATCAAACAACAAGAGAACTTGTAAATAAACTTCCAAAAAGAATTACAATGGAAGATTTAAATGTCAGTGGAATGATGAAGAATAGACATCTTTCAAAAGCAATTCAGGAACAATGTTTTTATGAATTTAAACGACAAGTAAAATATAAGTGCGAAGAATATGGAATAGAATTTATCCAAGCAAATAGATTTTATCCAAGTTCAAAAACATGTGCGTGTTGTGGATTTATAAAGAAAGATTTAAAACTTAAAGACAGAGTTTTTATATGTCCTGATTGTGGATTTGAGATTGATAGGGATAAGAATGCTAGTCTTAATCTTATGAATTACAAAGGTTAATTGATTAAAATATTGAGGATTAATTAACTTTTAGGACTTTGGTGCATCCGAAATCAAGCCTTGGGAGTACTATACCAAATGAGAGTAGTTTTAGTAATAGAACGAAATCAAGTACGATGAAAAAGGAAATAAATATAAATATACATATTTGGGTATATTTTTAGCACCAGATTTATTTTATGATGTATTAGAAAGGAATGCTTATAGATTTTCATATATTTCTAGTGTTTATCAATGGGAATTGATTGACAATGTTGATGTAATCAAAGTATTATCTAATGCTTCAAGAACACAAGGTTCATTAGATTCAGAATTAAGACTATTTGTTGCAACGCCTCAACCTCCTTATAGTATTCAAGATTTATGGAGGCAACAATCAAGTGGAGATTTTAAGATTTGTATAGTAGAAAGATTAACTGGAAGTTATGTTAATTCTGATTGGATTTATTATACTGAATATACAGATGATGTTGCAGGAAGTATAACAAAAGCATTAACGAATAAAGCACAAACTGATGCTACTTCAGCATTAGTGAGTTTAGATGAAATTGCAGATGGGGGGAAAATTACTAAAACTGAAAAAACAACAGTTTTAAAACCAATATGGGACTCTATAGTTGCAGAATATGATAGTTATATTAATCAAGCAGAATATTATGGTGTAGATACAACTGCGTACACATTATCCTATAGTGGGGCAGGGGTAGGGTTATACGATTATTTATACGTAGTGCCATCTAGTGTTTATCCATATACTGGTGATGATTTTTCTATTTTAGGTAATATGACAAAAACCTCAAATGTAGATAGAATTACTTTCGACTCAAAATTCACAACTTATTATTTTGCAAGAAGTGTTTTGTCGGAGAATATTACATCTGCAGGGAAAATTTATGTAGAAAATAAGTTTGACGAAATAACAGAAGATAGTAAATTAAATGCAATTGAAAAAAGAATCATACAAAGTGAATGGGATGCAATTATGAAAGAAAAGGTTATAATTAGCAATAAATCAGATTTACTTTATGATAGACCATTGTGTTCTCTTTGTCAAAGACCTCACAGTACAGATGTTCAAGGATATACTCCTGCATACAACGATTTAGTTAGTTATATTCCTAGTTTACAATTATCTCTTTCAACTGTTACAGAAATAAATAGAACTGATTTTAATACTAAGTTTAATGCTTATTATTACGCTAAATCAGTAATTCTGCAAGAAATAGATGAAGCCGAAGATAGTGGAACAATTACTATTCTTCAATCAAATTCTACTATGACTGCAGATATCGCAAATGCGTTAAGTACAGCTAACAACGCACAAAGTATTGCCACTACTGCATTAGGTACTGCTAATAATGCTGTTGCAACAGCAAATGATTATACATCATCACAAATAGCTTCTCTTTTAACATATATAGACAATACCTATGTTAGACAATAGAATTATTTAAAACACAATTGGGAGGTAATTAATTATAATGATTACACGTATACAATTATCAAATGGAGAATCTTTTAGTAAGGTAGTGGATGTTCAAGAATATATAAATAATATATCTACTAATGTAACTGCAAATATAGTATTGGGAAAGTATTATGAAGATACTTTCCCAGACATTGAAGACATTCATGCTAAATTTTCTAATTCTTTAGATTCTATAAAAATTTATTCAAAAGATAGTGAAATTGAAGATGAATATTTGAGTAAAACACTTGTTGGATATGTTAGTGTCCGTTCTGTGAATAAGAGTTATAATTATAATTCTATTTCAATTATGTTGGCAAAATCTTAAAGTTTAAAGTTTTTAAAATAGAATATAAAAATATTGTATAAAAGAGAGATAAAAATAATTTTGTCTCTCTTTTAAATGTTGCAATTAAAAGGAGGAAAGTAAATGGCTTTTGAATTTAATAATCCACTTCTTTACGAGCTTCGCGAGGGGAGTGCCCTTGACCCATTTGTGCCACTATCCACGACATCTGTAATTACAAGTAATAAAATAGTATTGACAGAACTACCTAATGAATTCGAGGGTATAACAATATCTGGATACGCAGAATCTAAAAGTCCAAGTGGATTAATAGCTACAACATTTTATTGTAATTATATAAATGGTATTTTATCTTTCGCGAGTTCGGAAAATGGAAAAACTGTAACTGCTAATTTTAAAGGTAGAGGAATTGTCCAAATACCTGCTGAAAGAATTTATAGCACAGATGGAAATGGTGTAGTTGAAACTCTCCAAAATATGATAAATTCAGGCTTAGTAGCAATTGAATCTTTAGGAGGATTAACTACAGCCATTTCTACTGCTCAAGCTTTAGAAACAGAATTGGATTCAGATATTTCTACGGGAAATATATTAAAATCAGATTTAGATGATTCAATTGATTCTGCAACAATTATAAATGGAACTTTAGATGGAACTATTGAAACAGCAAATATTTCAATAGGAGAATTAAATGAAACTAATGCTTCAGTTCAAGCAAACGAAGATACTAGACAATCTAACGAAAACATTCGTGAATCACAAGAATCAAATCGTCAAAATACATATTCAACTTCATATGTAAAATTTAAAGGAGTTGTCACCGGAAAAACATCTCTCCCTGCATCTGGTAATATTTTAGGTGACACCTACCAAGTAATAGATGATGCTACAACATCGAATAATGCAATGTGGAGATATAATGGTACTATTTTTGAAAAATCATATGTTTTAGATTTAACTTTTGCAGGAGGATATGGAGGAAATAATAGTCAGGTTTTTACAGCAACGGCAGGACAGACAGTGTTTACATTGACTGAATTTCCATATTTAATTGGTGTAAATCAATTGATGGTGTATGTTACTGGAATCAAACAAATTATTGGAGTAAATTATACTGAGACTAGTACAAATTCATTTACTTTAACTTCAGGAGTTGTAGCAGGGACAAAAGTAGAAGCATTTAGAAGTGTTCCTGGTGGAGCTGGAAGTTTAACTACACAAGAAGTTGAAAATGCAAGAGTTAGTTCATTAGGGATTGGGTATGCGAATTTAAAGGCTAGGTTGGATGATCATGATAGTAATAAAGTTGGAGTTTTAGCTAATTTAAATACTAGTGTTAAAACTGATATTGTTAGTGCTATTAATGAACAGTTGGCAGAAACTACGTCTGAGTTAGCAACAAAAGCAAGACAAGTAGATCTGGCTTTAGAAAGCGCAAGAATAACAAATCTTGCAACATTAGCAGAAGGAAGTACTACTGGAGATGCTGAGGTAATTGACGGTAGAGTTGGTGCAGATGGAATAACCTATGAAAATATAGGTGGGGCAGTAAGAGGGCAGATTGGTAAAATTAATGATTTAGTCGGTGATAGTTTATCAGGTGCAATTACAGAGTCTAATACTACGTTAACGATTGGAACATTAAGCACTGCTGACGGATCAATCACCGCTAGTATTATTAGAGCAAATGAGGTATTAGATTCCAAGTTAGTTGCTAACTTGTTTTGCAAGAGTGGATACTATTTCCTTGTATATGGGACTAATGTAAAAGGTACTGCGCTCACAGCTATAACAAGTTGGGTGACTTCATTCACCAACACAAATACCTATCAATATTTATATATTATTGTTAAATATACCAGCGATGCCGATATATCGGGACATGATTTAACCAGCATTTTAAGTGTTGTAAGTCATGGCGAAGTAGTATTGTCAAAAGTCGAGAATACAACTAGATATGGTGGGGATATTACAAGTGTTTATGCAAATTTAATTCCTGGCAACCTCGACAGTACAGGTAATAAGTTCATTATCCTGACTAGAGCGTTTATTGTACTTCCAACGTATAATATAAGCGGATTTGTAGCATCTTCAGGTTGTCTAATTTATGTACTCACGAATAATAAAGGATATGGGTATCCCTTTAATGCTGTCGGGGATTGGGTTACAGAATATACCATTGATGATGATTCTTTATACGTTGCAGTTATCGTAAAGAATAATGATGGCAGCAATGTTACAAATTTAACGTCAAGTCTTACGGTTAATTATCTTTCCGAGAAAAGAAAACTTGCAACTTATGAAGAAATGCAAAAAATCTCACAAGGAGAATTATATTTGGCGGGTAAAATACTTTTATGGACAGGTACTTCCATTCCCGAACAGGGGCATCCTATCCTTGTTGGTGCGGCACTTGGAGCAACCGTAATTAATAATGCAGTTGGTTCGTCAATGATGCGCATTGGTAGTTCAGTCTATGATTCTTCAGACCTTGGGGATGATTTAGGTATAACGGGAATGTGGATGGCAAATGTATTGCGTTCCTTGTCAATGACACAAGATGAACGGAGACGGTTGTTTGATTGCTGGACTACAGCAGACCGGAAGTCTTATCTGATTAATGAGGGCTACACGTCCGAGCAGGTTGCAAGCGTTATAGGTTATAGCAATATGTTTGCTGATGCGTATGTTGGTTCCGACCCCGTCACACCTGTTGCTGGAATCCCTTCTTCCAAACCTGTTGATGTGTGGGCAGGGGATGGAGAAATATATAAAAGTATGCGACAATTGTCGTACTCGTACTGCTGGGATGATTCTTTAGATATTGAAGGTGATTTGAGCATAAGCGGTAAAATTACGGGCACAATTCTTGGTCGCATCGAATCATACATAGGCACTTCAGATGCAATCGTTTTCGAGCATTTTCGTAATGATGCCACGGGAGACGCTTTAGCTTCTACTTTTACTAGTGTTCCTGCAACGCCAAATGATAGACATTATTGTGTGGGAGCATTTATTTATCTGGTACAGCAAATTTATTTAAGAAATCCTAGAATCAAAATATTAATGATTGGTCATTACGATAATGACGACACTAGATATAATTTAGGAAGTGTCTGGGAAGCCGAAAAAACTGCTGCTGACTATTTTGGATTTCCGCTATGTCCACTTTGGGAAGAAAGTGGTATAAGAGCAAGGACACAAGTTACAACCACAGGTTATTGGGACGCATCCCATGTGTGGCATGATACTGAGTATAACGGCACGAATCATGTGGGAAGCAACCTTGAAAGTCTTAATGAAAATGTCCGTCAAATTGATGGTGTATGGGTACACGACTTATCACTTCGGCAAATTTGGATGTACGATGATATTCACCCAATGTCAGATGTTTGTAAACAGCACTTAGCTGGCTTGATTTCAGCATGGTTAAAAACACAAACTATATCGTAGTAGACTTTTACTCCGAACTAGATTTACATTTCACAAAGTATAATATGACATAAGAATAACAAAAGAATGGAATATGTTTCTATATTCCATTCTCAATTAGAATTTATCAAATTATTAAATTATAATATTATCTATAACCCCCATAAAAACTTGATTTTATTTGATATTTGGAAAAATAAAAGTGGCTTGGGAGTAGGGTTTTATGGTTTTGGAATTTTATATGTTTTTGTTAAATTTAGTTTTTCAGGGATAGTTTTTCTATCTCTTTTAATTTTATTTAGGAAGGTGAAATATATGAGCAATAAAACATGTGTTCTTGATATTGGTCATGGAGGTCGTGATTCAGGAGCAATAGGCAATAAAACACAAGAAAAAAATAATAATCTAACATTAGGATTAAAAATAGGAAAAATACTTCAACAACATGGAGTCATAGTAAATTATACAAGAACAACTGATAAAGATTTTTGTAATGGTTCATTCGATGTAAATGAAGACTTAACAAATCGTATTGCAATTGCAAAACAATATAACCCTAATGTATATTGCTCTCTTCACAACAATGCCTTTAATAAACAGGCAAAAGGTATCGAATGCCACTGCTTCAAATTTGGAGGAACTGATGAAAAATTAAGTAGAAGTATTCAAAATAATATGGTTTCTGCTTTAAATATGATGATTGATCGTAAAGTTAAAGCAAGTAATTTTTATGTATTAAGATTATTTGATAAAACAAATACTGATGCTTGTTTAGTGGAGTATGGATTTATTGATTCTGAAGAAGATGTCATTTTAGCGAATATGGATAAAGCGAGTGTTGCTATTAGTAAGGGGATATTGGAGCATTTGGGGATTAAATTTATTGAGCAAATAAATTCTAATATACAAACAATAAATAATAATAAAGGAGTTGATTTTAAAATGGAACATGCTGTATTTTATTTTACAGAAAGAGATTTTAGTGTTGCTAGAATGATTAGTGCGAAACTAAAAGATTGTGCGATGTACTGTCGTAATGGAGTAAATGCTAATATACATACTGATATAAAATATGTCAAACATCCTATATTTGTAGGTGGTTCAGAATATCATGATAATTTAAATACAACCAATTGTTGTGGTGAACATGATTATGATACAGCTTTACTTGCGTCAAATTATGCAAAGACATTGTAAATATTTAAACTTCAATTAGAGGTGCAAAAATAAAATTCCATCTCTTTACAATCAATATAAATTACTTTGTTAATATATTATTTATTCAGTTAATCTATGTAGGACAGTTGTAGATATTGCCCATCTACAAGCTGTCGTTCTGTTTGCACTAGGTACTAACTAATGCATCCATTGACGTAAGTATAACACATAAAATAAAGGAGGGCAAGCATTAATTATGGAAAAGGAGTTGATTGATAATATGGCAATAGAGGATGAAGTATTAGAAAAACTTGGAGATCACGAGAAAAAATTATCTGATCATGATACAAGATTAAATCAACATGGTGAAAAACTTCATGAACTTGAAATTAAAAACGCTGGCTATGACGCACGATTTGATTTCATAGATAGCGAATTTAATACTATTAAAATTAGTTTAGCAAGAATAGAAAACAATAGTTTACAATCCTCTAATATATTATTATCTACTTTATCTCAAATTGCAATCAATACATCTTCTACTAAAAATGAAATAGAAAAGGAAGATAATAAAAGTGAAAATGAAATCATAAAAGGAAAAATGGACAATAAAACAAAAGTCATATTGAAGGCACTTGGTATTGTAGCAATTGTAATAACGGGATTCTTTGCTGCAAAATATGGAGTAACTATTCCTGCAATTATGTAATTATAATAATAAATTATAAGGAGAATTGATTTATATAAATGAAACCAGAATTTAGCTCATATTCTCTTCGTCTTGCTGGATATTTAATGTTACAAGGTTTTGTACTTAAATTAATGAGAGATGATCAGAAATCTAATAGAAAAATATTTATCTTTAATGATACTCCTGAGTTACAAAGTGTGATTCAGGAGTATTTGCGTTTCAAAAACAAATAATTAGGAGGAATGTTTTAATGTTAATTACAAAAGAAGTGGAAATTGGGTTAATAGGAAAAACTATAAAATGGTATGAAAATAGGGGTTATGAAATACCAAGGTATTATAATATACAAAATAAAGAAATGATGGTTAAAAAAGGAACAAAAATTATAGTAAAAATAGAAGATTTGATCGAAAGTTCTAATGTAAAAGTAAATATTGAATGTGATGGTTGCGAAAAAGAATTAATTGGAATACATTGGTGCGATTATAAAAGATATGTACAGGAAGACGGAAAATATTTTTGTCAAAAATGTGCTCTCAATGGAAATATAAAATGGGTTTCCTTTTATGAATGGTGTTATTTGCATTTAACCAAAGAAGAAGCAGATTTAATAATGTCAAGATGGGATAATGATTTGAATGTAAATAAAAACGGAGAAGTATTGAGTCCTAGAGATATTGGTTTTAGTGCTAACTCAAAATATTGGTTTAAATGCTTAGACTATCAAGAACATGTGTCTGAGTTGAAAAATATTAATGGTTTTACACATAATAAAGGAAGTTTAACTTGTAATCAATGTAATTCAATAGCTTATACTCATCCTAATTTAGTTAAATATTTAGTTAACAAAGAAGATGCATATAAATATTCTTATGGAACAAGAGAAAAACTTCTTATAAAATGCCCAGATTGTGGACAAGAAAAAGAAATGTCAATTATAAGCTTAATTAATTCAGGTTTTGCTTGTCCTAAATGTTCTGACGGAATATCATATCCAGAAAAATTCTTTTTTAACTTTTTAGAACAATTATTAGACAAAGATTTTAAAGTTCAATTATCAAAGACAACATTTAAATGGTGTGAAAATTATAGGTATGACAATTACATAAATAAAATTAATTGCATTGTAGAAACACATGGATTACAACATTATGAAGAACCTAGTGATAAGCATTGGATGTCATTGCAAGAAAATCAAGAAAATGATTTTGATAAGGAATGGTTAGCCAAACAAAATAAAATAAATAATTACATAATTTTAGATTGTAGAAAAAGTGAAATGGAATGGATTCGAGATAGTGTTATGAATAGTAGGTTGCCACAGTTATTAGACTTCAAAGAATCAGATATTGATTGGTTAAAATGTCATGAATTTGCTTGTAATAGTTTAGTTAAAGTAGTTTGTGATTTATGGAATAATGGGATTAATAATTTGTTAGATATAGTTGATAAATTATTAATCAGTCATAATACGGTTAGGAAATATTTAAAACAAGGAAATGAACTTGAATGGTGTGTATATAATTCTAGAATTGGAATTGATTTAAGAAATAAAAAACATTGTATAAAGGTAATATGTTTGACTACTGGTGAAATATTCGATTCCCAAAAGGAGGCTGGTGAAAAATATAATATAAAAAATTGCGGAAATATATCTGCATGTTGTACAGATAAACACACTTCAGCAGGAAAACATCCTATCACCAATGAACCTCTTGTCTGGCAATACTACTCAGAATACTTAAAACTTCAAGAGAATTAATCTCCTACAGAGATACCCATCCCCAAAAGAATCATTTATAAACAATGATTTCAGTAAATAAATAATAAAACAAAGGAAAAGGAAGATGATAAAAATGGATTACAATACAATTGTCTATAATATACTCATTACAATAATTACAACTGGACTCCCCATATTAATAACTTTTTTAACTAAGTTAATAATCCAACATACCAATGCCAAACAATTAAATACAGCAAATATCATCGCTAAAAATGCAGTGCTTTTTACAAAACAAATTACAAGTGATTTAAAAATTGACAACAGTGTAAAACTAAATT
>Ga0209728_1001841_pt1 | contig 11891 bp, 24 predicted proteins | sample RifGroD1_FD_183997 | JGI IMG/M metagenome (GOLD analysis project Ga0209728, IMG submission 183997) | Groundwater microbial communities from Rifle, Colorado, USA - Groundwater D1 (SPAdes) (version 2) | ecosystem: Environmental > Aquatic > Deep subsurface > Groundwater | place: Rifle, Colorado... | reverse complement strand
ACGTTAAATTGTTTAGATATTGCTAATATAATTGGTGAAAACGTGGTTGTTGGTGGAGTAAGAAGGACAGCAGAAAACGGTCTTATTGACCATGATGATGATGAACTAATAAACGCAAAAAATAATTTATATATACAATCTGAAGGACTATGGGTAGAAAATAAAGAAATATCTCATAGAAAAATGAGTAATAATTCAATTTTTTATACTGAAAAACCCTCTAGAGAAAAATTGCATTGGCAAATAGAAAAAATGAGATATTCAGGAGAACCAGCATTTGCTAATGCGGAAGCAGCATCTAAACGAAGAATTGATTTTGAAGGACTTAACCCTTGTTTTGAGGTTTTATTGCAATCAAAAGGACTGTGCAATTTAATTACATCTAATGTAATGGGGTTTATTTTTGATGGTAAATTAAATTTAGAAATGTTATTAGAAGCACAAAAGTTAGCAGTAAGAGCAGGATACAGAATGACTTGTGTAGACCTAGAATTGCATGAATGGGACTTAGTACAAAAAGAAGATAGATTATTAGGTTGTTCATTAACTGGTTGGCAAGATATGGTTAATGCAACAGATATGTCATTAAAAGAACAAAGAGAGGTATTGACAAAACTAAAATATGTCGCTATAGAAGAATCTAAAAAATATTCATCTCAATTAAATATGAAAGAACCATTATTGGTTACTACCGTGAAGCCAGAAGGAACTTTGAGTTTATTACCTGGAGTATCAAGTGGAGTACATTATTCTCATTCTCCATTTTATGTAAGAAGAATACGTATTAATGCAGATGATCCATTAGTAAAAGTTTGTGAAGAATTAAGCTATCAAGTTTTCGATGACGGTATTAATACAAAAGTAATTGAATTCCCCGTAAAGTCTCCTCAAGGAAAAACAAAATATGATGTATCCGCAATTGAACAATTAGAAATATATAAAATGTTTCAAGAATGTTATGTACAACACAATACTAGTATTACTATTCATGTTAAAGAGAATGAATGGGATGAAGTTGAACAATGGTTATGGGACAATTGGGATGATGTGATCGGAGTATCATTCTTATCTTTAAGTGATAGTTTTTATCCTTTAATGCCGTATGAGGCAATTACAGAAGAAGAATACAATAAAAGAGTTAAGGAAATGAATCCATTTATTCCATCATTACTTTCAAAATATGAAAAAGAAGAAGTTGAATTAGACATTGGTAACGATGGATGTAGTTCAGGAAGTTGCCCAGTGAGATAGAATTAAACAAATAAAATATAATTAGAAAGAGGTAATAAATAAATGTCAGAACAAATTATTTTTGCAAAAGTAAAACCAGATGCAATTATTCCATCAAAAATAGAAGAAAATGCAGGATATGATATAAATTCATGCTTTGATGAAGAATACATAATTATTCCATCACACAATACAAGAATGATTCCTTCTGGAATTGCAAGTGCGTGTTCTTCTGATTTCTATTTTCAATTATTCGAACGTGGAAGTACAGGAACAAAAGGTATGGCTCAACGATGTGGTGTTATTGATTCTGGATATCGTAAAGAGTGGTTTATTCCTCTAACTAATACAACAGATAAATTACTATGGGTATCTAAATTATATGAAAAATATACAGAAGATGACCATAATATTTATTATCCATATTCTAAAGCAATTTGCCAAATGGTTTTGCTTCCTGTTCCGAAAACAGAAGTTATTGAAATGGATTATGATGAATTGATTAAAATTGAATCTATTCGAGGAATGAATTGTCTAGGAAGTACAAATAAGTAAAAATATATGGGATAAAGTGCTTAATTACATTTTATCCCAACCCTGTAACCCTACTGTAGCAAGGATTTTAAAATCACATTATCAGTTAAAACTTGTATTTTAATTGAAGAAAGGAGATGTTTAAATGAAAAGAGAATATAGAAAACAATTAGAATATGATTCAAACGAAGATGGAAAAGTTAATTTAGAAGATGTCTTAACTATTATTGAAATTATAGAAAATGAAGTAAATCTAATCAAAGACATGCTTCAAGATTACACTAACTTAACAGAAATTAATACAATATATAAACTTGTAGAAGAATTAAGTAGTAAATTATATTAAAAGGGAGAATAATAATTATGATGGATAAAGAATTAATCAAAGCATTTGAACCAATTGAAGAAGAATTTGATGTTAACTTATTTACATTTGATGAAGCACTTGAATTTTATAAATCAGACATTGAGGAATATAAATCTTTTGTAAATCAGTCAATTGACCTTATTCAGCAAGAAAGAAAAGATGAAGAGCTATCTGCCAATGAATTAGGTTATATTGAAGGATTAAAACTAGGAATAAAAGTAGTTGAAATGATTTTTGGTGGAAGAGTAGAAGAAGGTTTTTAAAAAGGAGTTGCTATTTAAAAATGAAACCATGCATACATTTTGACAGTGGAGTTTGCTATTCACCTAATTGGGAAGAACCATTTGGTGAAGGATGTTTATTAAATCATAAAGATTCATGTCCTCATTATAGTCCTAGTAAATCAATCAAAGTAAAATATAAAAATTGGAAAAGTGAAATAAGTATCAGAAATATTATACCCCAAAGTATTTATTATGGCAATACAGACTTTCACAAAGAAAATCAATGGTTAATGGATGTATTTGATGTGGATAAAGATGCTCTAAGAACTTATGCCTTAATGGATATTATTGAATTTATTAAGGAGGATTAGTTAAATGACAGGAAAAAATAAATTAATGAAATATTTAGTAATGAATATGTGTCCAGATAGGTTTAAATTAAATAGACTTATTACAACTTGTAAGGACAATTCTAGGTGCGCTGAATGTTGGAAATTAGCACTGGAGGAAGAATTTAATGAATAAACTACCAGAACCAAAATGGGATAAACCTCCTGTAAACAATAAGACAATAAATATGGAAGATAAATTATCAGAATTAAAAGAACAATTCTGTAATTATTATTGCTTAAATAAAAATGGATTGGATTATGAAGGCATCCATTTTGATTATCCTTGTGATTTTTGTATGATTAAAGATTACATAACCTTCATTAGAGATGAATATAATACTCACCATTTAGCTAAATAAACATAAAATAAAATCGGCAGAAGGGAGGGGAATAAATAGAAAGGAGTAAACAACAATGAAAGAGTTAAAAGAATGGTTAATTAATGAAATAAATTCTATTAATATACATTATTACAATGAAAGCGTCTATATGTGGAATAAGGGATTCAAGAAAGCTTTGTTGGAAACTTTAGATGCTATTAAAAGAATTGAGAGTGAAAAACAAAATACAAAATAATTGATGGTTTCGAAGGGATGTGAAATTATTGGAAAAGAACATAATCGTATATGGATCAACAGTAGAAAGAGCATTCAATAAATTACAGGAATCACTTGACAATATGAATCCAAAAGATATTAGAAAAGTTACAAAAACTTCTCCTAATACTGGCATATTTACTATTGAATTAAATACTGGAGATTATTATAAAGCAATAAGCGCAAGTAATAGTGCTAGAGGGTATAAATGGCAGTATGCCTATATAGATAAAGATATAAATCAAGAATCACTTGATCATTCTGTATTTTATAATTTCACACCTGAGTATGGTACTGATGATTATTGGAATTATGAAAGAAATTTCAAAGAATATTACGAGTGGTATTAAACAATAAAGGATGTGATTAAAATGAAATTATGGGAATATGTTCTTGCCAATGATAAAGAAAGCGACTTTCTAAAATGGAGAAGTGGAGAAAATGATTTAGGAGACAAATTATTAATTTATGATTATTGTCCTATGTATTTTGACTGTTTAATTGGCACAGGATTTGAAATAGCCTTCAAATTAAAGAATAAAAAAGGTGAATGTAAATATCAAGAAGCAAATCATGAAACTATTAAATTAGAAGATTATGATAGCAAAGAACAATTTGAAAAAGAATTTCTTAAAGAATATAAAATCTGTAGCGAATGTTGGAATAGGGAGATAAAGAACAAAACCGACGAAGAATATGAAACATATTTGAAACTAAAAGAAAAATATGAGATTCAAAGTTAATTAAGAAGAAGAGGATATATAACATGGAATCTTGGAAACATTGTGCTAAAACTTGGTATTCTATTGATATTTCATTAGCAATGAAGAATATTAAATCTAACTCAATTGTAAAATGTAAAGTAAATGATGAAGGATATTTATTTAATATTCCTAATGAAATTAATCCAAATATAACTCCAGAAATGATTAAGAATGGTAGGTGGTATGTTTATACTTGGTCTGATTAGGTTAATAAAAATAAATAAATAAATAAATAAATAAATAAATAAATAAATAATAGAAAGAAGGAAGATTAAATGAGTTTATCAATACAAGAAGACAAAGAAAATATCTTAGGTAGAAAATATAATGTTGAATATAAATTAGGCAATGATTCAATACATACATTTTCTAATATTTTGACTAATGTAGATGGTACATATTTTTGGTTTAGTAGTTTAGAGGATGGATTAGACATTATTCGCCAAGATAGAATTGTGACTATGATTTGTTTAGAAAGAGATAAGAAATTAAATAATATGTCTAAGGATGCCCCTTACGCTTCAAATAGAGAAATATACTGTAATGATTGTGGTTGCCAAATAGATAAAAATAATAGAAGTATTATAAGGAGCGAAGAAATATTTTATTGTCAAGATTGCTATGATTATAATGAGGCGAATAGTAAGAACTAATGAATTAATCGGAATATAAATAAAGGAGAGAAAGAATGAGAAAAATTAAAAATATACATGTAGTTTTAGAAAATTGTGAGGTATTTGAAGTTCCAGCAGAATCAATCGACTTATTAATTATTAATGGTATTAAAACTCAAATACTTATTAATGCGTACCAGTATGAAAATGGTGAAACAATGGAACATCAAAACGCAGAGTATATTCATCTTAGTATTTTTAAATCAGGAGAATTAAAAGACCTAACTGAGATGGGTAATGGAAATGATATTAATAGACTACATAGGCACAATGATATTACCCAAATTGAATTGAATTATGATGACGAAGAATCCATAGGATATTATGTGCCTTGGGGAGAACATGATTATACAAATGAATATCAAAAATCAGAATTTAAAAATAATTATTACGGCAAAGAAATTTTAGATATTACGATAGAAAAAGATAAATAACCTACTTTATGGGAAGAAAAGAGGTAAAATAATGTCCATAGGCACAAGAGGTTTTATTGAATTATTAATTGATAAGATTAGATATGAAGGGATATTAAGTTCTGGTTATCATAGTTCTGAAGAAATAGAATCAGATGTAATTGATATGGTTTGGGAAGCATATGGAGAGTTCAACAAATAAAAGATAAATTTTATTGTATAAGAAAGGAAGAAATAAAATGGATATAAAAATTATTAATCCATATAAAAATAACGGAGATAGAATTGTAGAATTTGATGGGTTTTCTTCAATTTATCTCAAGGTAGAAGATGTAGATATTTTATTTGAGGAATTAGACAATGATTTAAACTATGGTGACACAAGAGAAGAATTGCAAAAGAAAATATTTGAATTAGAAGATGAAATTAGTATGTTACAAAGAGAATTAGGTTTAAGATAAAACATTCATAAAATTATATTATTAAATGGAAAGGAGGAAAAATCCATAGACATTCTGCTATACAACTCAAAAGATGAAGTAGTAACCGCATACACTTCGAATAATCCTGATTATCAAAATTGTGATCAAATCACAATTAAAGAAAGCAATAAAAACTATAAAGTAGTCGATATCAATAAGTATCATGTTATGGGAAGAGAGCAACATGTATCATTGGAATTAAAAGTAATAAAATAATATTAAAGAAAGGATATGAATGTCATAGATAAAGATGAGCGTGTTGTTTGTACAGATTGTGTTAATTGGGATAAATTAAAAAAGAAGTTAGAAAATTACTTCAGTTGTAATACAGCACTATGTTTTCGATGCGAGTGTTTCGAATGCAGTTGTTACGATCCTACTAGCACTAGAAGATTTGAAACTCGACCATTGTTTATAAAGAAGAGTTAATTTGTTACATAGTCTAATAAAATGAAATAAGCAATAGATAAATATAATTCTTATTTCACTTTATCAATATTTATGAAATAAATAAATTTAAAAGGAGAATAATTAATATGAGAAATAATGTAAATATATTAAACAAAGAGATTTTAACAAATAAGGAATTAGAAGCAAAACATTATGACAGAATGATGGAATTTTTAATCACAGATTTTGAGGGTAAAGATTTTAATGAGTGCGATATTATTCTTAGACAGATTATTAAGGTCGCATATGAATTGCTCAATGAGCCTGATGTTATGAAGTAGAAATGATTTTTAAGCGATAGAATAGTGTGTAGGATGAGTTGGAATTTTGTTAGGGTGGATTTTTATGAAGTCTTAGATGAGTAAAATTTGAGGAGGAATATATTATGAAAGAATTTGATTTAGAGTGGTTTAATTTAAAAACATTGAACAAACAAATATCTATTGAATCAGTACATACGGAAGATGGTTTACTTGGAATAAAACTTTTTGATCTAATTGTAAATGATTGTGCATTAGAATCAGCAAAATATTGGAATGGTTATTTACTTAAAATTAATGATGGAAGTATAAATATTTATTTTAGTGAATTTGAGCAAAGTAAGGCTGAAGAATGTAGCCATGTATTACAAATGTTTAGAGAAGGAGAACTGGTGGTAGATATTTTATTACCAGATGGTGATTGTTGGGAAGATGATAGGGAAATAGGGTTTGTTCAGTATTGATTGTTAAATTGACTTTGTGTATAAAGTAATATATAATATTGTTAGTTGGAATACATAAAAAAATAATTTGTAAAGGATGTGAAAATTATAGCTAAAGGTAGTAAAAGTTTGTTGAGTCAAATATCAAGTAAATCTAAGAAAGTAGATAAATATAAAGAAACTAGCGAACCAACTAAATTTAAGTATGCTTTTGAGGTAGGAGAAACCATCATATACAAAGGAATCATAGATGAATATCGTAATACTATTGCTGTAATTACAAAAAGAAACCATAAGAACCAGAATGAATATTACTGTATTAAATTTTCTTTGGACGATTCTGAGTTAAAGGATATAAATGGTAATATCTTAAAAAATTTAGATGATCATGAAGCAGAATTAGCACTTGATGAAAACAATGAATTAATTCAAAATCAAGAAGATGATATTGATTTATCTGATGAAGAAATCAAGGTTATCGCTAACGGGTATATTCCTTATAAGAATAAAAATTCCTGTTTTTCACCTATTGATTTTGTTGTCAAGAAGAATTGTGATGGGTGTTTATCACATAAGAATCAATGCGTCTATAAGAAGAAATATAAATACGACAAAGTGAAGATTTAGGTGAAGATTTAATTAAAGAGAGGAAGATTTTTGTGAGAATTGAAAATGTTAAAGTATATGACCTAGAAGAGTGTATTATTGCAAGTGGTTATCCCATGTTATGCGAATTGCCAAATCATGAATACGAAATACCAAATTTAAAATACTGGATGGAAAAAGATTTAATTTCAATTGATTATATATTAAATAACGACAAAAGGTTTAAACTAATTAATAATTATATAGAAATGGAAGTTGATAAATATATTATATATATATCCATTGAAGATTTAATAAGGGTTTCCAAAGCAAGTTGGTACATGAATGAGAGCAGAGGGTACATAAGGAAAAGTGGAGAGCCTTATATTGAATTACATAGATTTATTGCAAACGATCCAAAAGGATTTGATGTAGATCATATTAATAAAAATATAATGGATTATAGAAGAGATAATTTAAGAATATGTACTCATAGAGAAAATAGTATAAATAAAAACAATATTAGTACAAACACAAGTGGTTATATGGGAGTAAGTTGGAACAAAGAAAAAGAAAAATGGTTGTCAAGAATAGAAGTTAATAAAAAAACTATTCAGTTAGGAAGATATATAAACAAAGAAGATGCAATTATAGCAAGACTTAAAGCAGAGAAAGAATTGTTTGGCGAATTTTCTCCACAAAGACATTTGTTTGAACAATGTGGGATCGGAAAGGTAACGGAAAGCAATATTAAAGAAGATTTGGAATTTTTGCCATCATTAGAAAAGGCATTAAATAGTTTTAAACGCACAATTAAACTAGGCAACACTGATAGGGGAAGTGGACATGACCAAGCATTAACTGGAATTAGAGTTGCTTTTGATTTAACTTTCACAAATAAAGCTTGGATCGAACTCGAAAGATATAGGTTCATTGAATTTGTTAGTAGTCAATCTACAATGCATAGAATTTCTAAATTTGATTTAAGGGAGCAATATAATAAATATGTTGATCCAAGAATGATTGATATTATGGAAGAATTGAAAAATACATATAATCAAACAAATGATAAAGAAGATTATTTAAGATTGCTTTATTCTAATCCATCAGGCTTTGAATTGACAGCGAGATTAACTACCAATTATAGAGCATTAAAAACATGCCATCCTCAAAGAAAAACACATAGATTGCCAGAATGGAGAGAATTTTGCGAATGGATATTGACATTGCCAATGTTTAAAGAACTATGTTTGGGAGGTAACAAATAAATATGGAAATCATTCTTGTAAGTGGTAAAAGTAATGTAGGTAAAGGTATTTTCTCCCAAAAACTAGAAAATCTCTTTAAATCACAAAATAAACATGTAATTAGATGCAGTTTATCAACTTATATAAGAGAACTAACCAAAAAAGATTTCTATTGGAATGGAATAGACACACTAGAAAGTCGTAAATTTATGGCTGAAGTTTATAGAGTTGGAACAGAATTTTATCCACATCATATGGCAAGAAGAGTTTGGGAAAGAGATATAGAACCTTTTGCTAATAAAAATACTATAGCAATTGTAGAAAGTTTTCGTGAAAAGGTTAATTATGATTATTTCAATTTTCTTTTGCAATTTAAATATATTGATAAATTGACAACAATTAGAGTAATTAGACCAAATTTTAATGCAATTCAAAATGAAGAACTTGAAAAACATGTTTCTGAATCCGATTTAGATGATTTTGAGTTTGATTATGTTATTAAAAATAGTGGAACTATTGAAGAATTGGATGAAAAGTTAAAGGAGATGTTTGGTTATTAAACATAAAAATAAGTTATTCTGTGACATAGATAACACAATTTTGGGAACTACAGAAGGATTCGTAAAGACATATTGCGATATTTATAAAAATCATCCTGAATACACTATTCCTGATTGGAGAAACGTAAATGTTTGGGATTTTGCAAAGGATGCAGAATGACTAAAGCACTTGTAAATATGACTGGTGAAGGGAATGTTTTTCTTGAAGATGTAGAAAGTAATTTACGAAGTGTTTCAGTGTGGCGTAAAATTTGTTTTGGAGTAATTAAAAGTTGGAATGAAAATTGGGACGGTGAGAGAGCGTTAAATTGGACAGAAGTTGCAAATAAATTATTGTAAAAACAAAGGAGAAATAAATGAAGGAAGATTATAAGGAAATACATAAAATGTGCAATATGTGCGATAGGGCAAAGAATAGTTCTTGTAATTTCCCATGCAATGATTATGCAGATTATATGTATAATCAATCATTAAAAAATAATATTGGCGAATCTAAAAATAATAATGATGATAATGATAATCATATTGAAAATTTTCTTGAATATGATGTTTCAGACAATATATGGCTTAAAATTATCAATAAAGAAATACCTCTAATAGAAATACTGGATGAAAATGCATTCTATGACTATCTTGAAACAGAAAATGAAAAATATTGCAAACAAGAGGGGATTTGTCCTGAATGTCGAGGAAATCTTGTTCTAAAGGTGGAATACGAGGAGATATGGGGATCAAAAAGAGAATCAGAAAGATATTTAGTTTGTGAGAATGGATGTTAATAAAATAAATAAATAAATAAATAAAACAATGAAAGGGTTTTATTGATATTGTAGAGGTTTGATATTAATTAATAAATCTAATAATCATGATTTATAATCCTGTTCTCTCTAACAACTCTATTCTTAAAATTTTCTAAATTAGGTTTTAAATTATTCAAATATGAAGTTATTGCTATTTCTTTGGCAATAACTTTCATTCTTTCACTTACTTGAATTTCTGATGATTCAACTGATTTAATTAATTCTTGATATGAATCTTTACATTCTTGAAGTTCCCATGTTTTTGATCTTTGCACTTTAACATATCCTTTCATGATTGATAATGATAATTAAAATATGCACTTTCACCTGAAACAAAATCTCTAAGCACTTTCTTCACAAAACCAAAAGGATTTTTAATATGAAATTTGGCATTAAATAATGTATCCAAAGCTTGCTTTAATTGATCTGCATTAGCATTGACCTCTCTTAATATTTTAGTTACAGTAATTGCAAAATCTGAATCTGGGTCTATTTTAGAATCTCCAAGAATTTTTATAATAGACCAATCTTCTTCCTGATTCCAAAATTCTTCTTTTACATCCTTAACTGCCCCTAAATCCATACATACAGAAGAAGTATTAATTGTAAGAGTATTATCTGTGTAGATTCCTTCATTTTGACTTTTTCCGATTCCTTCATTTTGACTTTCTTTACTTGAGTTATCCACAAGTTTAAGAATTTCTTTCTCTTCTTTTTTAGGATTTGGTATTCCAATAATTTCATAAAATAAATCATAATCAATTCTATAAAATTTAACATGATGATTTTTATGACTATTAAATTTTTTAGAAATAAGAACTCCACATCCTTCTAAAACATGTAGTGCTCTTGTGATTGTTGATTCAGATTTTCCAAGTTCATCCATGAAATTTTCATATGTCTTATATACCCACCATTCACCTTCTTTAAATTGAGTAGCACTTCCCATCCAATATTCTAGTCTACTTAATATCTCAGCCGGAACTTGACCAAATTTTTTAACAACACTTAATTGAACCACTATACATGGTTCATCTGGTATTAATGTTCTCATACTCATAATAAAACCTTCTTTCAGCATTTTGTCAAAAATGACGTAGCGATGCTAAAGACTGCTTTACAAATTTTTAAAATCATGATAAAATGACTTAATAATTTAATATGAGTCTTCAGGGGTCTTCTATGAAATGCAGAGCGACCAAACTTAACATTTCATAGAAGATTTTTTCATGCGCTATTTTAAGTAAATTTCAACTCAATAAAAAAGTTAGCAGTATGTACGTTTCTACACAACTACTAACTTTGATTTCTTTTATTGATTAGTTACCAAAAATATAGACTTGATTTTCTATCTACATTTAGTTATAATCTTATCAGAAGCATCAAAGCAATTGTTGTTTGAGAACATTTGCTTGAAAGCCTGTCAAGTCCTTGCAAGACCTGATGGGCTTCGCTTATTTTATTGAGTTAATTTGTTAGAGTTATATATTCGACAGGTTGATACAAATCTCCTTCTAATAATTTAGTATACCATAAAATTTATCCACAGGGGAGTATGTCTAGAAAATTTTGTCCACATGTGTATAACTCATAATATCGGATGATAAAACAAAAAAATAAGCACTATCCATTTAATTTTGGATAGTGCTTTTATAAATTCAACCAAATTAATTACTCAGACATAAGATTATTCATAGTTTTAAGAAAAATACTATCTTTCTTTTTATCAGGAACTACAGGTTCTAATACTACAGGTTCATCAACAACTTCATTTTTCTTTCTCGTTTTTCTTGGGTTTACACTATTTACAGAAACCTTGATATTACCTGATACAATATTATCAGTGATTTTCTCATTAAATTCATCCAGT
>Ga0209728_1001840_pt1 | contig 11892 bp, 18 predicted proteins | sample RifGroD1_FD_183997 | JGI IMG/M metagenome (GOLD analysis project Ga0209728, IMG submission 183997) | Groundwater microbial communities from Rifle, Colorado, USA - Groundwater D1 (SPAdes) (version 2) | ecosystem: Environmental > Aquatic > Deep subsurface > Groundwater | place: Rifle, Colorado... | reverse complement strand
GTTGGGCAGGCTCCTCGGTTTGACAGGAGACTGGATCACCCTCATCTTCGCCTGTTCGGGCGTTCTGTTCTTCTTCTTCTGGTTGCATGGGAAGCAGCTGATGACAACGTTCTCCCAGCATGTCTTACCACCGTGTGACCGGGGCAGAACGTGGTCGTACGTGATCTCCATCCGTTTCACATCCTCACCGCAGTATTGGCACTTCCCCTTGTCACGGGTGTACACATTCTCCCTGGAGAACTTGATCGCCTTCTTGCGGTTTCCCATAAACTTCAGGAACCGGATGACAGATGGAATCTTCCATTCCATCGTCGCAGACCTCACGGTCTTGTCCTGGTACTCTTCAACGATCTCGACTTTATTTAAGCATAAAAGAACAAACGCTCGTTGCCAAGAAATGCGATCAATCGGTTGATAGCTTACATCAAGAACTAAAGTTTCTATCATTTTGATCCTCCTTAATGGCACATTCTCGAGCATGTCGCTTTTGCTGTGCTTCGCATATTTTGGCTTTCGCCTCTGGATTTGCCTTTTGACTTTTATTACACATACGACAGCTAAGACAAAGAGCTCTCAAATTTGACGTTCATTATTTCTATGATTACCATCAATATGAATAGATCTATAGTATCATGCAAACTAAATAGAATAGTTCACAATCACTTAATCCACATTTTTCATGGATAAATAATAGCTACAAGGGCCCGTGTTGTGTTCATTGGTCACTGCATCGATCATGATTTATACATCTACAATTAGATCTCTAACAAAATTATTGTTGAGCTGGTGTCGCCAGTAGCCCCGAGGGTTACAAATGACCTCACATTCCGATCCACCCTCACACATGATCTTGTAGCGAAAAGAGTCGTGTGTGTGTCCATGGATCCAAAGTTTGGGTGCGTTCTTCACTATCAGATGACGGACATCACACATGTAAAACCTGTTGAGTTTATCATTTCTATACATTGAAGCCACGCTATCATCAGCAGGAAGATGATGTGTAATGACGATGTCGTCTGGGCGGCATTCTGACTCGATAAACTTCTTTGTCTTATCATTTTCAACATACACCCACTTCTCAAAGTTCCTGATTATACGAAAATCATTGAGACCATGTTTATAGTACTTGTTCTCAGGAGTGTCCTCGAACCACATTGTGGCACCTAAAAAGCGTTGCCCATTGACCTCAACAACAGTGTTGTCGAGCCATCTAAGATTTGAATTTTCTTTTTCACACTGCTTTGAAAGCCTGCAGACCGTGTCTCGATCCGATTGGTAGTACTCATGATTACCATGGATCCAAAGCACCGTTGAATTCTTATAGAGGCGACAGAATGCACCGATACAATCGATCATATTTTGAGCGACACAGATATCACCTGCAAGGATAAGGATATCAATCCCTACCGGATCGAGGTGGTTCAAAAAATCGTCACCGCGATTCCATCCGAACTCTGTGTGGAGATCGCTGAGGATTTGTAGTCTTAAGGTCATGTGTATTTCTTTTCTTTGAAATCGAAAATTGCAAGTCCACGAGTGATAGCATCGGCTACAATTTTTTCATATAACCAATGAACTTGTAAATGCTCACTTCTGGTTGAGCACACAAATAGATTGTTTGGATCATTGTTACATTTGTTCATGTCAATATAATCTAACATTACCAATCCTCATCTGGCACAGGCGGTGGACACATACATATGCACAAGATCTGGCTGTCTTCGACGATTGTCCATTGGTAAGCTGTCTCTCGATCAATCTCAGATGCAACTTTTAAGACCCTTCGATCCCTGATCCATGAGTGGAGTACACAGAGGATTGCAACAGCAATGATACAAAACAACACTATCATTCGGGCTCTAGCACGAGTTCAAGTGGATACTCAGCTTGCCGAGCAGCTGCAACAGTCTTGGCCATTTTAGTCTCTGCAATCTCTCGTGTGTAGACTCCTGCAATGCCTTTACCCTTCTGATGAACATCCATCATGATCGCTTGGGCAACTGACTGTGGATACATAAACTCAGCCATCAGAGCCATAACGACAAACTCCATCGGAGTGTAGTCATCATTGATGAATACTACCTTGTAGAGGGGCGGCCGTTTCATATCCTGACGTGTGTCAGATTTATCGATCACACCCGTATTAGAGCTGCTCTTCGACATACCGATCATCCTCCTTCATGGACTTGATCCAATCAATGAAGAGCTCAATACCTCTTTCGATCGGAATGCTCGGGTCATAACTAAGCTCCTTCCGTGCACGATTGATATTTGAGATCGTCTTGAGGACATCTCCTGGTTGACGTTGGTCGATGACCAAGTCAAGCTCCTTTTCAAGAGTGACTTCGATGATGTCCATCAGGTAACCAAGCTTGACAGGATTACTGCCACCTAAATTGTATGCTCTGAATCCAGGCACTACCCGATCCAATGCAGCAATGGTTCCATCGACGATATCGTCGATGTACGTTCAGTCTCGTTTGGATCACCGAATAGAACAATCTGTTCACCCCGCAGAGCCATCCGAAGAAATTTGTGGATGGCCATCTCGGGCCGCTGTCGTGGACCGTAAACAGTGAAATACCTCAGTGCAGTGAAACTAGTGTCATAGAGGGCAGAATACGTCCGACCGATGAGTTCACATGCCCGCTTTGAAGCTGCATAGGGACTCACTGGATTGTTGGATACAGATTCATCCCATTCCAACATTTCAAGCCCACCTGCTGCGCCCTCACCATAGATCGAAGAAGATGAAGCAAAGACGAACCTCTTGATCCCATTCCTTGCACATGACTCAAGCAGGTTCGTCGTTCCGACGACATTATTAATCTGATAACTGACAGGATCTTCGATCGACGGTCTAACGCCCGCTTTCGCAGCAAGATGAATGATGGCATCAGGCTTGTCGTATAACTTGTAAAGCTGCTCAACATTCCCAAGGATATCATATTCCCTGAATATGAAGCGTCCAGCATTGCTGGCCTCGGCAACAGCCTGAACCTCATCCAGATTTCGCCACTTAATCGCAGGATCATAATACGGATCCATCGAATCAATACCAATGACGTCATCGCCGCGAGCGATTAAACGTTCACTGACATGACTTCCTATGAAGCCTGCGCAACCCGTGACTACAACGAGCATTTTTTCCACCTTCTACGAAGTGAACCTACTGTGCAACCAAATTTTTCCATCACAAATTTTTCTAACTGAGAAAGACGTATGAGCACGTCGGTGAACCCTTTACTGGAACAGTATAACTTCATTGCCTCAATTTTTACATCCAGCTTTGACTTGTCTTCATATCCCTTTATCTCATGAATTTCAATACCATGTTTTGTTTCAACTCTAAAATCTGGAACAAACCGGCGCTTTTTCAACTTCCATTTGTATGGAATAATAATTCCGTGTTTCTTTGTCCATGAAATGACATTTTCATCGTTGTCAAGAAGAATCATCCAAATACGTTCAAAGAACGAATCAAAACGCTCAACACTGTTCATCTTGCATGATTCATATTCACCATGCAGCCCTCGTGGTCCACACATTAATTTTCCAGAAGCAATTTTTTGAGTGCGAATAAGAGACATTTTCTGTTTAGTTTCATCATCATGCGTTCTGCCAAAGAATGGATTTCTTTCACCAGAGAGGCTTTCGCTTAACTTTATCTTAGTAGATTCAGTCAAATGCCGGCCGATTCGAATCTCTGATAAATGCTTCTTTGTTTCTGTTGAATGTCTTCTTCCAAAGAAATGATTGGAGCTTCCCATCATTCTCTCAGACATTTGCTGTTTCCAACTGTCTGAGTGATTTCTGTTCTTATTGATACATGATAAAGAATGAAAATGAGTAAGTTTGTTACGTTTAGCGTACAAACCTTCAAACTCAATTCCGCAACCATCACACCGAAAAATACAAATCTTCTTTTGTGTACGACGTTTTATCTTCTGTTCACGCTCTTCAATTCGAAGCAACATGAACATAACTAATCAGTTGAACCAATAACGAATACTTAATTCGGCAATTCTGTTGGAAGTGAAGGGATTCGAGATGGGCCACCTACATCGATGCAAAGCTTTCGAGCAGAATTGAAAGCATCTCGACCGTGAGGGCCCAAACAATTGTGACGTTCACACCATGATTATGCATAAAGAGTACATTCATGTTCAATCTTTCCTTGATTGCCGCCCCACCACTCAGGCGTAGCATGAGGTCGGCCAGACATAGAATCGCCACCAACGCTTGAAGTAAGCGCCGTCCATGCAACTCCAAACTTCGTCTTTAGCCCTAAGTCCCCAATAGAAGTAGATTCTTCTGGGTTGCCGCCTGACTACGATCATATGATCGAACCAGAGGTCTTCCCACTCTCTGGGCAAACGACAAGCAACGTGTTGTCTAAAGCGACCTAACAGGTAATTGAATCTGTAACACAATGTCATCCTTTGACGCATAATACTTGGCGCAATGTATGCACCACCTCAATCAGATCAGACTGAGCCGTCATGACTGCATCGATGTCTTTATACGCCTTAGGCGTCTCATCGATGACATCTTCATCTTTTCGACACTCAACACCCTCAGTCGCTTTGATGTGATCATCCAACGTGAACAGCTTCTTTGCTTTCGTACGTGACATCACCCTACCAGCGCCATGTGAGCATGAATGGAAACTGTCATCGTTTCCTTTTCCTCTGACGATAAAAGACTTCGCTCCCATCGATCCTGGGATGATCCCCATCTCGCCCAGGCCTGCCCGGACAGCTCCCTTTCGGGTCACCCAGACATCAGATCCAAAATGGACCTCCCGTGAAATGTAGTTGTGGTGACAGTTGACGACCTGCAGGTTCATCTTGAATGGTTTACCTGAGAGCGTCTCTCGCAACGCATCCAAGGTCCGTCCCATCATGATCTCTCGGTTCATTCGAGCAAACTCCTGTGCCCATCCGACCGCCTGAACATAGTCATTGAAATTTTCAGATCCCTCTGAAAGATAAGAAAGATTGACATCAAGCAACCGAACACCACATTGTTCCATTTCCTTCTTCGCTTTTTCGATGAAGTATGAACCGATACGGTTACCGACACCGCGAGAACCTGAATGAAGCATCACCCAAACATAATCACCCTCATCGAGACATACTTCAATGAAATGATTTCCAGTCCCAAGCGTTCCAAGATGTTTAATGTTATTTGACTTTTCGATCTTTGGATGTCTGTCACAGATCTCTCTAAACTTCTGATCGAGGGCCTTCCACTTGTTCTGGACGATCGTCGGCGGACTGCCCCAGCCACCCTTATCACGGTGGCCACCATCGTTGTCACGACCATGCGGGATACGTTTTTCGATCAATGAGCGTAGCGGCTTCAGGTTCTCAGGTAAGTCATGAGATGTCAAGCTTGTCTGTACAGCCATCATTCCACAACCCAAGTCGGTCCCGACAGCTGCTGGGATTATAGCCGTCGTTGTCGGAATCACTGATCCCACACACGCTCCATTGCCCCAGTGGCAATCAGGCATCACTGCGACGTGCTTATGGATGAAAGGCATCATTGAGACGTTGTAAAGCTGCTTCATCGCAGCTTCCTCTACAGGGACACCTCGAGTCCACATCTTCACAGGGTTGTTTCCTGTGTATGAAAGTCGCTCTTCAAGGAGCTCAAAGTCTCGATCGTTCATGGATGGATCATATCACAGGCGTCTTGAGCCTGACATATTAAGCAACGAGCTGAGTGATCATAGATCTGAGCATTGAACGGTGGGTGGTCAGGAAGGGGATCCAACCAGCAGCGAAACCCTTGTCTTTAAGCTCGTCGACCATTAAAGGAGCTGAGATGTTATTAATCGACCAAACGATGACTGGTATATCGTTCCAACCGTCTAGACCATCAACGGCATCGCCGCCGTTCTTCCCATCAAGATCAAGCGGCCAGTGTTCTGTATATTGTGACGTTAGGTCATCATCGATCGCTACCCCGCCGAGGTCATGATCTAGGAGGATCAACCTGAGCCGCTGACGGTCACACAACCTAAGCTCCTCAAAGAATTGGTCGACCGACTTTGCCCAGATGATCTCAGTCTGATCGCCGAACTCCTTCCGAAGCCAATTGATCCGTTCGATCATGTCCTCAAGGACTATTATGATTGGTTTGGTCATGCATCTCCCTTGCAAGCTCCATCGTTCCCTTGAGAGAGCGGGACACCGGGACCTTTTTCTCATTTGCTACATACTCAAGGTAACCCATTTTCGGAGCTTTTGAAAGAAAACTTAAAACACACTTGTCTGACCCACTCCACTCACCGAATATAGGATCTGTTTTGAGTGATCCAATTGCGATAACGAGAATGACGTAGAATCCTTTGATTCAGGAATAAATAGTGCCCAGTAGGCCAACTTCTTAAGGACCTCGATGGCCCTGAGCCTCCAGAATGTCATTTTAGCCGTGTCTCTACCGCAGCATTCAGCACACTTGATAGAATCAGCACAAAACAAGGAAAATGCTTCCATCGTATAAAAAGACAAAATTTTGTGTCCAAATGATCTTCGTCGTCAGGCCTTTAAGAATGCTTTCATCCTTCTCATGATGGATTGTTTAGGAACTGGGGGAGCTAGAACAAAAAACTTAAAGCCATGCTCTTCCCAGTGCTTTGAGGATTTTGTTAATTCACCGTTTCGCTGGAGCAGCTCACAGTTCTGGATGTAGTGCCAGTCCATACCCCGGATTCCCCAGCGGCATTTGTAGACCCATGGGTGGACCTCCCAACCGACCTCAACAAATTTGACGCTCGTCATCGAGTTGAAGTGCTTCCTAGGGCAATATTCCCATGATAGACCAAGAAAGATCGCTGGATCCTCATTGTACACTGTACCACGAGGAACTATCAAGTCACCCGGTCTAAAAGGTGTCATCCGATCATCAGAAAGCCTCTTTGAGAACCAGATCATCGGTTTGGTAGGAATTGAACCCACTCCTCCTCGCATATAAGACGAGTGTGCATACCATTACACCTCAAACCGTCACAATACAAAATTACAATGACATTCCTTCTTCCATCAATCGATGAATGTGCTCCCACATCAATCTGCATGTCGCACGATCGACCTCTATGATCGCTCTTGGAGCGATCCTAAGCCTCATGGAAGCCCTTGTCTATGAAACTTTCGAAATTCGATTTCTGCCATCAGTAACAACAACGCTTGTTCTAACGAACGAAGCGTTCCTTTCTGCAAGAGGTAAAGAATATCTTCAGTTCCCATTGGAGGTACCATATTACGTTTGCTGATCATCAGACACTGTCGCCAAATCTCAACGTTTTTATCCGTTTGATCTTCGTGATTCGCAATGATCGCTTCTGCAAATGTCATAGCAATTTCTCGATCAGTCATCATCTTCAACTCTGTCCTTGCGACCGAGGCGATCGATGGGCTGGAATTCCTTTTTATCGAGGATCTTCTTGACATCCTCAAAAGAGATCGGAAAGTAGTTGTGCACGTCCACTCCGACATCTAACCTTCGAGCGTATGTGTTGACGCTGTCAGGAAGCGATCCATGGCAGTGTCCGTGGAGGTTCCATGTTCCCCTGTGGCAGCCATTCCATGTCAGGAACGGGTAATGGCACAGAATCATCTTCTGTCCTTCGTGCTTGAGCTCGAAGTAGTCCTTGATCCAAACGAACCGGCCAACACATTCCTTGACGACACCCTCTTTATCATGGTTGCCGGCAATCAAATAGATCTGGCCCATCAGACGAGCCAGAGTCTTCTTAGCATCCTCAGGTCTTTGGAAGGAGAAATCACCGATCAGGTAGACCCGATCTCCTGGTTGGATGACCGAGTTCCAGTTACGGATCAGGGTCTCATTCATCTCATGCACGTCCGAGAAGGGACGCTTCGAATACTTGATGACGTTCGTGTGACCCAAATGCAGGTCTGCTATAAACCAGACCTTATTTTTCTCCTTCATCTTTCACCTTTCACCTTTTATTAAATGTTTTCATCACTCAGACACCAGCGGTGGGAATCGAACCCACATGTATCCAGTTAACCTTTCAATGGTTTAGGAAACCAAGGGTATACGCTGATACGAATCAAATTTCCAAGCATTGAAAGCTATCTACGAGAGTCGAACTTGTGTCACATCCGTACCAAGGATGGATAATGCCACTATACTAAGACAACGCTGTCGTTAAATCTTTGCTTTTGGAAATCGTTTCTTGGTGTATTCGCGCCATGCAGAGAAGAGATCATGTACAAGCGGAAGGATCTCCTTCTCCTTGTCTGCCTTGAAAGCAAGAGCTGCCTTGACGACCTGCCGCATTTTGTCGTCGAAAACATCTTTCAGAGGACGTTTCATCATCTTGGCTTCTTTGTACATGCCAGCAACATACGCTTCGATCTCATCGGGATACATCATGTAGCGCCGAAGTGATGGCATATCATAGAACGGTGCATCCTTCGCACTCGTTGCCTTGCGCTTCCTGCGCGTCTTTCTCGTCGTCTGCATTCTCATCGCCCTATTATGCTCAAGCTCATGTCGAAGGACATTCTTGATCCCCTTGACGAGCAGAGAATACTGCTGCTTTGCAGCAGCAATATCTTTCCACGATGGAGGAACATCGATCTTGAGTGTTACAGCTCCATATTTTGTATCGTCGAAATCGTCATAGATGTACTCGCCTGTAATATGTGGTCTGTTGATCGATGTATCGATTGCTACCTTAGCTTTCATCCAGACAAGATTGAGATGTGCAGGTGTCTTCTTGATCTCGATCGTAAAACCACGCTTCATTCCACCATGGCGTTCGATGTTGTTCCTGATGCGTTGCACCAGTTGCCTGGAGATCACAGTGGTCTCGTTTTCAAGCTTCCCTTCAACTAGGGACTCAACTATGAACTGTCGAAGTACATCCATTTTTCTAAGTATAGATGACGCTTTCGGAGGGACTCGAACCCGCAATCTCTCGGTTTAGAAGACCGGTATGTTTCCATTACACCACGAAAGCAAAAGCACGAAGCTGTCGAGGAGGATCGAACTCCTACTATCTGATTACGAAACAGATGTGCTACCATTGACACCACGACAGCGTTTCACTTTAAAGCATTTTTCTCATAGAAATCTTTGAGTTTAAGTTCGGATAGTTTATCATCATCCGGAAGGATGTCGATCATTCCGTAGAAATCAGGGTTGATCGACTTCTCTGCGTACCTTTTAAGCTTCAAAGCATCAAACGTCTTATCGTGAACATACTCGACGAGTGACGGCTCAGATACAGGCTTTGGTGGTTCAACGAACGGATCAAAATCCTTGAGGAGCTCGTCAAGCTGTTTCATTGCCTCAGCATGAATGAGCTTTTCAACTTCCTCGACATGTTCGGCTTCTAGACTCGATCGCATCTCTTTGAGGTTCTTGCAAGCCTCAAGGACAGTCAATGTTTCCTTCTGGAATTCAATGCAGATCATACACATATCTCTATGTATATCAAATACTATCGGTTATGTGCATGTCGTATTACGGAAGATGAGGGAATCGAACCCACGTGAGTTGTTACTCTCAACCTCAGTTTTCGAGACTGGTCCTTTACCGCTCGGGCAATCTTCCAATTCATTCCATCTTTGATACAACTTCGAGTAATAAAGGAGCATCCATCTTGTGAAGTTCTAACGTCTGTCCAGCCATGTTGGCCAAGATCATCGTCCAGCCCTTAAATCCTGCACAGATCCAGGGTTGGTCTCTCTGTCTCGCAACATCGGGTAGGATAACAAAATCACCCTCTTTGATGTCATCGAAGAAAAGTCGACGCTGACGGAATTCAACCAAAAGTCGACGCATATCCCAAAACCTAGGAGAAGTGATGCGTGCGATCTTCTCTTCCTGTGAGGACATCACAAAATCATCAAGCTTAATGATCTCATCCTTGATGTCCTTCATACCAAATTCATCCTCCTCGCCTGAGATCGGGACACGTTGCGGTATTGGAAATGTCGATGATGATGCCATCGTCAAATAGCGGAGGTTGGATTTGAACCAACGATTTCCGGGTTATGGGCCCGGTGAGGACGACCGAACTCCTCTACTCCGCAATAAAAAATCTAAAATTTGCATCCATGACTGCAACTTACAAAGCTATCAAGACACTGCTTCTCTAACTCACATCAAATTATCCTACAAATTATCGGACATGTAAATTCAGTTGGCTAGATCACAACTAATCTTATTTCATGTGTGAACCATCGAATGCTCTCAGATTAAATCAGACATGCAGAAAGTACCACAGCTATAGGTCAACATGGTAAGTCGCTCCGACATCTTCTCGAGCAACTGTGATCACAGTTGCCATCGTGTGTGTGGTACTACAACGTTAACATGGAGGTGACAGGTAACGCTCCTGCTCGTTCCGGTTTGCAAGACCAGACGCCATCCTTATAGCACCCCCGTTTATTTTTTCTTCTATGAGGCCGATGACTAATTATATGGCCAGAAAACATAAACACTCTACCACTGAGTCACTGGCCATGTCATACGTAATGCCATGGTCGATGTCCATCGCCTCTGGGTCCTGAAAGAAAAGCTCAACAAACTTTTCTTATCAATGGCAACGATCGAGCTCCTATCAGAGATAAATGAATTCAGGATTGAGCCGCTTCATAAGGATATCAGCGGCACGAAAAGTGTCATCGGCCTGTGTGTCCTGTTTGAGACGAAGAACGATCCCTATGACAGGAAGATCGCGCTACAGGGTGCAATCAAGGATGCTATGGAAGATGTCATCAAGACACTAGGGCCTGTCATCGTCGATGAAGCACTAAAACGTGTCAAGGCGAACTCCAAAGAATTGATTCACAACCTCTTGATACGTGTCAGAGAGGAAACAGAAGCTGTCGAAAAAGAAGTTCCATTTGACATTAAAGAATTGATGAAAAAGAGTTAACGGAAGGTAGAGGAATCGAACCCCGAACGCTCATCACGTCCCCCAGGCTTTCAAGGCCCGTTGCCGACCACTTAGCGGTACCTTCCAATCTCACTTTCATGGATCAATCCATTCAAATATACACGACCATTCATGTTCATAGAGTGAGTCGATAGCTGCCGTACCGAACTTTATTGTGCTACAGTAGATGAACCGACCGTTGAAGTCTGTACACCAGCATCGATAGACTTCTCAGCAGGTTGCTCAACACCCCATCGATTGATGGGATCGAGAAAAATATTGATATTATATCCGAGAGCAACAACACACGCTGCAACCAGAACCGCGACCAAGACTTTGACTGTTTTATTCATAACTCTCTTCTTTCTCCTTACGGTAAGGAATGCTACCACAAAAGACCTTCATTGTGCATTGAGACTACAAATACTTTTTAATGAACCTGTTCAGCTGAACATACGACATCTGAAACTCAACTGCAGCTTTTCTAGGGCCCCTCGAACTGGGTAATTGAACTTTTGAAGAAGTATGAGTTCGTAAACGCTGACACGGATTAACAGTCCATCGCTCTGGCCTCTGAGCTACGGGTACAAAATTGTGGATAAAAGGAGAAGACGGTAGGCGTTTTACCACTAAACTACCGCTGAACAAAGCTCAGCAGTGAGGAATCGAACCTCAGAATCCCGATTAAAAGTCGATAACCATCTTCGAACGACCCACAAGCTCCTACGGGGAATTGAACCCCGTTTTCCAACTTGAAAGGCTAGCGTCCTTGCCGATAGACGATAGGAGCAGAAAGAGATTGTAACACCATCCCACATAGGATGGCACAAAAGATTTGCAGATTAGTGATCGTGGACGGAGATTTGAAGGCGTTCTACCATTGAACTACGAGCCGGGATTCGAACTCGGATCTCCTGCTTGGAAGGCAATAACCATTCACTGTCGACCCGCAATTGCCCCCGAGG
>Ga0209728_1001839_pt1 | contig 11894 bp, 17 predicted proteins | sample RifGroD1_FD_183997 | JGI IMG/M metagenome (GOLD analysis project Ga0209728, IMG submission 183997) | Groundwater microbial communities from Rifle, Colorado, USA - Groundwater D1 (SPAdes) (version 2) | ecosystem: Environmental > Aquatic > Deep subsurface > Groundwater | place: Rifle, Colorado... | reverse complement strand
CAAGTAAATCAGAAATATGGGTTGTAATTTGTAAAATTAGAAAAATTGCAAAATAACCCAACCTTGTAACCCTACTGTAGCAACACTTTTAAAACCAATATTTACCATAAAAATCAAATTTTAAAGGAAAGGAGTAAAATAAATATGAAAATTTACGACTTAGAAATATTGATATCTAAATATGGCGATTTATCTTTATCGCAAATCATTAATAAAATAAAAGGTAAAAGAGAATATAAATGTCCTAAATGCAATGGTATGGGTACTGTTAAAATATGCACAAGAGCTGAAAGTTGGGGTTACTGGGACTCTGAATATGCAGATAGAGATTGTGATTTATGCAAAGGAATAGGGTATACTCATACAGAGCATAAACCAAAGATGGTTCAGAACGGTTGGACTTAAAATAATGCTTGACTTACCACAATAAACTATGTTATTATAAAGTAAGAAATAATATTTAGGAGGAATGAAATGATTAGTATTAACGGTTATCCCATAGGGACAAACTGCTATCCAAATAATGAAAGGATATTAGAGATACCAGTTATGCTTCCATTCGCTGAAAAATTCACCATTGATTTTAAATACACAACCGATATTGATATATCAATTCTCATGATGGCAAAAAGATACATAGACGATAAATTCAATAATCCAGAAGTAACTTTGATAATGAAATATGTTCCTTATTCTAGGATGGATCGAAATATTAAAGGTTATATGTTTAGTTTGAAATACTTCTGCAAAATTATTAATGATTTGAATTTCCATAAAGTAATGGTCTTAGATGCTCACTCGAATGTTACAACTGCTTTATTAGATAGATGTGTTGAACTTGACGTAAATCAATACATATATAAAGTTCTTAATAATGTTCATGTAGATTATATATTTTATCCAGATGCAGGATCAATGACTAGATATTCTAAAACACTTAAAACAGGTCAATCATATTTTTATGGTAATAAGAAAAGAGATTTAACTAATGGACAAATTATTAGTTATGAATTAGTTGATTGTCCTGATATTCAAGGCAAAGATATTCTTATTATTGATGATTTGTGTGCCAAGGGTTTCACATTTTATAATGCAGGACAAAAATTAAAAGAGAAAGGAGCAAATAATATATATCTTTATGTTTCGCATTGTGAAGATTCAATATATAAAGGTGAATTAATTAAGTCTGATTTTGTTGATAAGGTATTTACTACGGATAGTATTTTAACTGATTGGTCTAGTAATTTGCTTTGTGATATTAGTAATTAATAAAATAAAATTTAAATTAAAGAAAGAGGTAATATAATATGAAAACAAATCCTATGTTAATGACTGACGCATATAAAATTAGTCACCTCATCATGAGCGAAAAAGGTACAGAAAAAATCTATTCAACATTTACTCCTCGTCATTCTAGAATTGAAGGAATTAATGAAGTAGTATTCTTTGGATTACAAGGATTTATTAAGGATTATTTAATTGATAATTTTAATGAAAATTTCTTCAATGTAGATAAAGAAACTGTCGTTGCTGATTACAAAAGAATCGTTAAAAATTCTCTAGGAGACAATTGTGCTGATACAAAACATATTGAAGTGTTACATGATTTAGGATATTTGCCTATTAAGATTAAGGCAGTAAAAGAAGGAACATTAATTCCTATGAAAGTGCCTGTCTTTACAATTGAAAATACTTTAAAAGAATTTTATTGGCTGACAAATTTCTTAGAGACATTGATTTCCGCAAATATGTGGAAAGTAATTACTGCTACAACTATTGTAAAGAAGTATCGTGATATTTGTGAAAAATGGGCTGAGAAAACATGTGATAGTAAAGATCATATTCAATGGCAATGTCATAATTTTAGTTATCGTGGAATGAGTGGTCATGAGGATGCAGTTACTACAGGGGCAGGACATTTATTATATTTTACTGGTAGCGATACGATTCCTGCTATTCAATACTTAGAGCAATATTATGGTGCAGATGTTGAAAATGAACTTGTAAGTTGTAGTGTGTTAGCTACAGAACACTCTATCCAATGCGGTTATCAAGATGATCTTAGATATTTTAAGAGAATGATTACAGAAGTTGCTCCTAGTGGAATTGTAAGTATAGTCTCAGATGGTTACGACTATTGGAATGTAATTGGGAATATTGTTCCAACATTGAAAGATATTATTATGTCTAGGGATGGTAAGGTAGTTTTGAGACCAGATTCGGGAAACCCAGTGGAAATTATATGTGGTAATCATGATGTAATTAGATTAACCGATTATTTCAAGAATATAGAAGAGTGTGTAGATTATATGGTAGATGAAATAATACCTGATTATTCCTTTAACGACATTGAGTCAAAGGTATTCTCATTTAAGGGAAGATATTATAAAGTAGAAACTGAATATAATCCTATGAGTAGTGTTGATAGAAGATCAAAATGTGAAGAAATTGAACCAAGTCTTGAACAAAAAGGTTCTGTAGAGGCATTATGGGATATATTTGGTGGCACAGTAAATAGCAAAGGGTATAAGGTATTAGATAGTCATATAGGGATTATTTATGGCGATTCTGTGACTCCAGAAATTGCAGAAGAAATATTTAAACAGTTAGAGGCAAAGGGATTCTCTGCTGAAAACATTGTGTATGGTGTTGGAAGTTATTCTTTAGGTTATTATACCAGAGACACATTTTCGTTCGCTTTAAAGGCCACTTATACGGTTATTGATGGAGAAGAAAAGTTTATCTTCAAAGATCCTAAAACAGATATTGGTGGAATTAAAAAATCTCAAAAAGGAATGGTTGCTGTAGTCAAAGATTCAACTTATTGTTTAACGGATAGAGAAACTAAGGGTATTTATCTTATTGATGGACTAACAGAAAATCAAAGAGAAGAAAAAAGAGATTATGATTTGCTTGAAGATGTGTTTATTGATGGAAAATTAGTAAGAGATGAAAGTTTAGCAAAAATTAGAGCAAGAGTTTTGAAATAAATTTAAATTATGAAAAGTTGGTTTCTGAAAGTCTACTCTAGCAAGGGTTTCAGAAACCACAATTCAGATAAAAGAATAGTTTTATATGGATTAGAGAGGAGAGATAAATAAATGAGTAATATATGTCATTCATGTGGTCAAGAACTTCCTATAGATCACGCTTGTAAAATGAGAATTGAAGAAGATGGAAATGTTTCTAGTTATCATATTTATTGTCCAGAACCTAAAAGGTGTCCTGATTGCGGTTATCATAGAAATGTTTGCGAAGAATGTTGTGAATAAAGTATAAGGAGGAGAATGATAAAAATGAGACAAGTTTTCCAATGTGATTTCTGCAACATGCTATTGCCAAAAGAAGAATGTGAAATCCATGAGAAAGTATGTGATTATAATGTAATAAATAAAACTTGTTTAACTTGTAAAAATGCTAGGATGAGAGACGGGAGATTACAATATTGTAGAGTCGGAGAGCAAATGAATGTACAACATGGATTTATTATTAAGATTTATCCAGTTGTAGGTTGTGATGAGTGGGAATTTGGGATTCCGAATGATATGAGAAGTGTTTGAGGGGATAGAGTATGAAATTACTAGGCGGTAGAGCTGGTCACAATAGTGTAATGTTTGAATCAGAAACACATACTTCAACAGCGACAAGAAAAGGCAATGATATTATAGTTACAAAAACAATTAAGGACGATAAGGAAACAAAGTTAGAGGAATTTATATATAAAATACCATTTGTAAGAGCATATTGGATTATATTAAAATTAATTTTTACAAAATTTGGTTTGCTATTATTGGCACTAAGTCTTATTTATTCTTATTGTCTATACAATTTTGAACCAAGAAGTTTACAAAACAGTAGGTATCATAATTTCATTATATTGCCGATTTTAATGTTACTGTTTAATAAATGTAGTAAGACAAAATATTATCATGGAGCAGAACATAAGGTGGTAAATGATTATGAGAAAAATGGGAATGTCTCAATTGATTCTGCGATGAAGCAGAGTTGTGTAAATGATAATTGTGGAACTAATTTGTATGTTGGATTAATTATAATTTCTGGATTATTAGTTCCATTAGTTCATTCTGGAGCAATGTTATTAGGATGGGGAATTACTTATGAAATAATGAGGTCTGATAATAAAGTGGTGAAGTGGATTGTTAAACCAATTTATTTTGTAGGAAGTTTATTGCAGAAATGTATTTTTACAAAGGAACCAAGTGTGGAACAGTTAGAAGTTGCGGTTATGGCATTTAATGGATTAGAGGAGGAATAATAAATGTTAGGTAAATATCTTAAAGACCTTGGTATATTAGAAGACAATACTCCTCAAGGTTGGAATAAAGATGATTCAAGGCAAGAACGATGGATTAAAGAAAGAGAAATATATGGTTTTGACGAAAAAAGAAACTTGGTCAATGGACTTAACATTTAAACTATGGTTATATGAAAGATTGTCTATGTATAATGAAGTAAATTGTGTTGATACATCTTATCATAAATATGAGTTTAAAGGTGAGACAATTACATTTCAGGAATGTATAGATAGAATGTTAGAAGGATTAAAAATTGAGTTGACTATTGATGAATATAAAATGAATGATGAACAGAAAGAAAAAGTAGAAGATATAATTAATATATTTGCTTTGTGTTTACATAGTTTATGGTGGTAGTGTAGTTGTTGAGATGTGGTATTTTGTGATGATGGAAGGATGTGTTTGTAATGTAGAAATAAATATATTGTTGGACAATGTATAAAAAACAAGCTGTGTGCAATACTATTACCAAGGAAGTAAATTAAAGGTAAGGTGGTAGTATTATGCAAGTAGTAAATAAAGTTCAACAACCGCAACAATTAATTAGAGGTGGAATTTACATCGTAAATCTTCCTAATAGCGGAGGGTCGATCCAGTCAAAACAGCGTCCTTGTGTTTTGGTTTCGAATAATATGGCTAATTTTTATTCTAGTGTTTTACATGTATGCCCAATTTCCAGTCAGGTTTCTAAAGCAAAACTCCCCACTCATATTAGGATGAAAAATTGTGGTCTTGTAAGGGAGTCTATTGCTCTTTGCGAGCAACTTATGTTGGTTAATAAAGATACGATTTTGAATAAAGTGGGTCATTGTGATGAGGAAACTATAAAGATGATTTCTAGAGGAATTGCTATACAAATTGGTTTGTTGTGAGTTATAAATAAAGAAGGAGAAGTTATTTATTGGGGAAATATAAAATAAATACAGATCAATATAAGTTAGAATTAGAGAAATTTAATTTGGTAAATAATACTAATATAAAACTTAAGGAAGGAGTTGAATATAATGGCACTAGTAATAAAATTATTCATATTTGTTCCTGTGGAAAAGATTGGTTAAGTTCTCCTGTTAACATATCTAATGGTTCAAAAACATGTGGATTATGCTATACTTTTGCAGAATGGGGCATTGAAAATTTAGGAGAAGATTTTCTTGAAAAATATTGGGATTACGAAAAGAATAATGAGTTAGGAGTTGATCCTTGGAAAATTGGATGTGGTTCGGAGAAAATATTCTATATTTTTTGTCAAGTCGTAGATTATCATAGTAGTTATCCAACTATGAGTATACGTTTTACAAACGGACATAGATGTAGTTATTGTGCAAACAGAAAAGTTCATCTAAAAGACAGTTTCGGACAATTGTTGATAGATTCTTACGGAATAACTGCTTTAGAGTTATATTGGGATTATGCCAAAAATACAATTGACCCTTGGAAAATCTCAAAAAATAATAGTAAAAAGATATGGATAAAATGTCAAGAAGAAGATTACCATGATAGCTATTCTATTTCATGTTCAGACTTTGCAAATGGTAACAGATGTAGTTATTGCAATAGTCGTGTAAAAGTACATATCTTAGATAGTTTAGGGACACTGTATCCAGAAACACTAAATATTTGGTCATATAAAAATAAAAAATCACCATTTGAATATACACCAGGAAGTGGTAAAGAAGTTTGGTGGATGTGTGAAAAAGGGAAACACGAAGATTACCCACGAAAAATATTTGTTGCAAAAAGATATGGATTTAGATGCCCAGAATGTTCAAAAGAGAGTTTAGAATCCATAATGGCAACAACACTAAAACAAACTTTAAAACATGAATATCCAGACACTTTATGGGAATTTGATGCAGGTTTTAAAACAGAGAACAATTATACTAGTAAATATGATATATATGTTATATTTTTAAATTTATTAATTGAATGCCAGAGTGTGTATCACGATGATGATATAATGAAAGCAAGAGATAAACTAAAGAAACAATTTGCTCTTGATAATAATTATAATTATATGGAATTAGATAGTAGAGATTATACTCCATTGGAAGCAATACAGTTATTCTTCCCATACATAATAGAAATTCCAGATTACATAGAATTTGATAAAAATACTTTAAAAGACTGGGACAATAAAGATGCACAAAGATTATTAGATGAAGGATTTACATATATAGAAGTAGCTCATGCACTAGGAGCAACATATAATGCAATTTGTCATGCTATTTCAAGAAGAATATTAATAAAACCAGAAACTTATGTTAGAAAAGGAATTTCGATTGTTTGTTTAACAAAAGATGATAAATTTATAAAAACATATGACTCAAGTGATATTGCAGCTAAAGAATTAGGTAAAAGCAATGGATCAAGTATTAGTTCTTGTTTAACTAAAACTCCTGATAAAAAAGGAAAAGTTAAAGAAACTGCTTTTGGGTTTAAATGGATGTATTTAGTAGATTATGAGAATATGGTTAAAGATCAAAATAATAAACCTCCGTAGAATACATAATTATAAATACATAGACTGAAAATAAAGTATAATATAATAAAGGAGAGATAAAATAATAAATGGATTTAATTACATCACTATCAAAAGGAACAATAAATTTTATCAATAAACATAATCTAATAGATAAAACCTTTACCCAAAAGGATTATACATATGTAGAAAATATAATAAAAAAATATAGACCAAAAAAAGAACCTATTAAAATTACTTCTGATCATGTTAAACAATTAGCAGAAAATGGAGTAATGATATTCTATGGAGAATTGTTTAAATACTTAATTGTATTGTCTATTGCATGGTTTATGAATATATTGATTCCTACTTTCTTTATAATGAACACGTTTTCATCTCTTAGGGGTTTGGCTGGCGGTGTACATTTATCCTCGTTTAATAAATGCTTTGGTGCGATGATTGGATTTTTCTTATCATTAGGGTATATCGTTAGTTCAGTGCATAATACACTATTTATTATGGGAGTTTTTACTACGGGGTTGATATGGAGTATTTACATAGCCCTTAAATATGCACCTCAAGAACGTCCAGATAAAACAGATAAAGATTGTGATAATGGCAATAAAATGAAACATAGAACAATTGTGTTCATTATTGTTAGTTTTGTAATTAGCATGATATTAATATTGTTTACTCAAAAATACATAATTGGCATTAGTATATTTGCTGGCGTTTTACTTGAGATGATTACAATCACGCCTATTGGTACTAGATTATTTCAATGGATAGATAAGAAGAAGGTGATGGAATGATAGAGACGGTATTTGTTGCTTTTGCTTTTTCATGGTTTGTTTCATGGATTAAAGGAACTGAGTGGTATGGATTTGATATATTTAAACACTGGAGCATATACCCTATAATCTTAACTTGTTTTTTACACGTATATACTGTCTATTTAATGTTTAAAGGTGAATATTGGTTTTTAGAATATGCTACTTATATAAAAACAATATCTTTATTATTTTATTTTTTCTTAATTGTAAAATATAATTTATTGGATATATCTGTAATTAAAAAGATAAATCTTATTAAAGATAAGGTATTGTTAAAATGGTTAACATCGCCAGTAATAATTGGTTCATTATTCTTAATTATAGGTTCAGAATTAAATAAAATTGTAATGTCATATAATAATCAAAAAATGCCAGTTTTTATTTCAAATTCTTGGTCAACGGGATACGCTAAGATAGATATGTTTGAAAAAACTTTAATCTGTAATGATTTTCACACTATTGGGACGCTGGCTTCTAACATGATATTTTTATCGGATACTTGGGATTTTGGTTATTGTTCAATGAGTATTGGCGATATAATGGTAAGAATTTTTGCGTTCATCATAATTTACTATTCAATAAAGCAACTTGATAATCATAAAATAATTATTGACAAGGATAAATAAGTAGTGTATACTCAATATATAAGAAACAAAAGGAGTGTACAAAAATGAGTAATCTTTTAAACGGTTTATTAAGTTGTATTTGCATTACCATTCCTGAAGTAACGTTTATGACACTATTGATAATTAGGTTATGCAATAGAAAGGAATTATTAGATGTTTATAGATTTAGAGAAAATATAAAATGGTATGTAATTCTAATAATTCCCCCTTCTTTGTTAGCAGATGTCTTAAATTTTGGTTTAAGGATGCCTAAACGTATTAGTACAATTTCTTGTTTAATATTATTATATATTTTAGCAATATACATATTTGATAAAACAAAAACAGAAGAAATAAATTTTTTAAAATGTAAAGTTTTCATTGCTTTAATTCCATTATATATAACGTTAATTATGATTGATATTGGTGGAGCTATAATATGGTTTAAATATTTAGGACTAACTTATATACAAATAACTTCAGATATATTCTTAGTCCTTAAATGTTCTGTATCATCAAGAATATTGGAAATTGTGATTGCAACCATAATTTTAATAAATAGGAATAGTAAAATCCAAACAAGTGTATTCTACACAATTAATAATAATAACTTTTTTAAGAGATTTATGATAGGAACTCTATTATTCTTATTAATCTTTGAAATATATGTTATGGATCTGATTCTATTTTATAATATATTACAAAGTCTCCAAAGTTTAAACAATCAAATATTTTTTACAATATTCTTTGTATATCTTATTCCTTCGGTTATTTTTACAGGATTTTATATGGTTGTAAAAAACTGTATCAATATTATTTATGGTGAAAACAAGTTAAATAATCTTAATTAGATTATACTTGTTTACATAAAATATAAGTCATAGGAGGTGAAAAAAATGAACAAACTAGCAAAAATAATTGTACTTGGTTTTGTGGCAACTGCGGTTATTACATCCGTTGTGTCTTCTTTGGCAGTATGGCATCAACCATCAACTCCTTCTTGCATCGCGTAGTACACATCCATTACAAAAAGAGAGAATGTTTAACATTCTCTCTTTTTGAATTGAAAAATAATATTTAATTACCTGTTGACATATTATTCTCCGTAGTGTACTATAGTAAGTATAAAGTATGAATTCAAAAAATTATATTTTACTCAATTGAGAAAGGTGGATGATTAATATGTTTTTTAATGCAAAGAAGAAGATTGAGGTAGTCAAATCAACGGAGGTAAATAATTTTAAAGAACTTGCAACACTAACGAAAAAAGCTATCGGAAATAACACTATCCCAGAGTTTGTAGGTCGATGTGGAATTCCGAATTATCTTAAAGATGTTCTTAATATTATAAATGGGAAAATAACTACATACCCAGAACTTTGGCTCCTTCAAAAAATTTCTAATGGATCAGAGATGCGAGTATCTTTTGATGAATTAAGAATTGCTTGTGGTTATAGTTTAAATGATGGAGATGTTAATTTAAAAGATATAAAACCATTTTGGGGTGGTTTATATATGGTGAATTTTGGAAACTTTGTAGATAGTATCCAAGGGGGCATTCGTCCTGCCTGTATCGCGCAGAATAACATAGGGAATGACATGGCTACAATAACTTGGGCCATACCGATTTCCAGTAAGCTTGGTAAAAAGATGCCAATGCATATAAAAATAGGTAGAGAGAGTGGATTAGAAAGAGAATCGGAACTTCTTATAGAACAAATGAGAGTGATTACGAAAAGAGATTTGCTTATAGATGGGCATATTAGATTCATAGGAGAGGCAAGTAATGAGGTAATGCGTCAAGTGTCGATTGGCATTATGAAGCAAGCTGGCATGGTACACACTAAAGCCAAAGAATCTACAGTAAGCAGATTTTTAGATAAACTCAATGAGTACGTAAATAAAGAAGAAGAAAGTCGCATCCGTCAGCTATTAAGCAATCGTAGCACAACTTCACAATCTCAAAGAGTTGCATCTTTAGCATGAAAATAAAATTAGATGGTCATTATAATTACAATTTATCTTTCAATATTTATCATAATCATCGTTATAATGACCATCTTTATACCAACAAATATATAAAGAAAGAAGGCATACCCCATGCAATTAACATCCCTAACACCCCTAACAAACGCCATCCTAAACACAATCTTCACATCTCTCCCAGAAGAATCCTTCATAGCAATAATAACACTAATCTTCCTAAAACTAAATAATCTCCTAGACATTTATACATGGAATAGAAGTCTAAAATGGATTGCTCTAGCAGTACTACCTGTATCTATCCTTATAAACATCTTCAAATACATAATTCTTGTTCCAAAGCAAAATATGATGATATCAACCATGATTATTATGATTTTACTCATGGAATTTATAGTTATAAATAACAGTTTCAATATAACTCCATCACTAATACTCAAAACAGCAATCTACACAATTGCAGGTTTTGTTATTGTAGGACTAGTAGAGTTATCATATTGTCCTCTTATATTATCAATACTAGACAGACCAATATCATTCTTCAATGACAATGTTTTCTATAATTTTCTATTAGGAATACCTGCAAGAGTATTATATCTATGTGTTATATCATTCGTTATAATGAGGAGAAATAATTCAGTTCATGTTGATTTATTTAGAGCAGTATTTAAAAACAAATTTTTTGTATACAGTTTTATTGCAATTGTATTAGCCAGAATTACAACGATTGCATATATCACTAAATTAATAGAAATAAATAGTATTTTAATTTATCTACAGTTTGTTGATAAATTGATAATCATAGTTGCATTGGTTTGTATCCCAATACTTTTTATAACTTGGTTACTAATGTTTGTAAATAATCTATTGTGTAAAGAGCAGATAAAGTTTCAAAATTATGAGAATATGATTAATTCAAGGTGAAAGGTGGTTATTAATATAATTAGTACATTAAAAACAGGCGAACAATTTAGAATAAAATGTCGAACATATGTACTATTTTTGTTATGATAGTTATTGAACAGTGATTTTTCCCATGATATAATATTAACAAGGAGGTATTAAAAGAATCGAGAAACAATTTGTAGTAATTTCCATAAAATAAAATTAAAGGAGAAGTGAATATATGGAAAATTGTAAAAAAGAAGAAAACGAACAATTAATTTGGGTTATTAAAGATCAAAATGGGAACTTTGCCAATAGATCAAGCATAGGTAATTCGAGCAATAAAAAATGGCAATACATAGCATTTAAAACATTCTCCCAAGAAGCAAGGGGGTATACGACCAAAGAACATGCTGAGAAAGCATTGGACTTCTTAAACGAAAAGAAAGCAATTGCCGAATTTGATTTTTCCTTTCATATAGAATGTCTTAATTTAGAAAAAATAATTGATGAACATGTGGTATTCCAAGGTGATAATTTGGTTAGACATGAGAAAGAATTATTATTAAATCATTGTAGAACGGTAAAAACTAGAATGTGTCCATGCTCCCAAAATCTTGTTTCTTCTGGTGTAATCTAATAGTTTAACATTTGAAGCACGACAAACTGCTCTGAAAATACGCTACTGAGCAGTTTGTTTATAAAAATAAGTATTATTCCTTGACATTATTAGTAAGGTCATGGTATTATTATATTATATAAATGTTAAGATATTGTGACGATAATGTGAAGGAGTGATATTTATGTTAAA
>Ga0209728_1001838_pt1 | contig 11896 bp, 14 predicted proteins | sample RifGroD1_FD_183997 | JGI IMG/M metagenome (GOLD analysis project Ga0209728, IMG submission 183997) | Groundwater microbial communities from Rifle, Colorado, USA - Groundwater D1 (SPAdes) (version 2) | ecosystem: Environmental > Aquatic > Deep subsurface > Groundwater | place: Rifle, Colorado... | reverse complement strand
AAAAGCTAAAAAGCCCGGAATACTTGATTGAGTCAATCATAAAATCAGCCAGTTCCGCGCCAATATCTTTTACAAATTCATATTTGTATTTATGGATGAGATTTTTTATGAGATTGTTATTATAAGAAAATGGCGACAAACAGAAGGTTGCATAAGATTTATGTTTAGGGCATTTTGCAAGACCGATTGTTCCATTCTTGCATATGGGGCAAAATGGAAAATGATATATTTTCAGCGTTGCGGAGCAATTTTTACAAAGATAATATCCTTCTACATTGCATCCAAAACAGAATTTGGGGAAAATCAGATCCAAAAACCACCCGTTAATTTCCCCCGCTGTTTTTACTAATTTACTGATGTGTGTTTGTTGCATATTATTAGATGTAGTATAATAGAGTAAGTTAAAAATCAAAAGTTAAAATTCAAAAATTGCAATTTAGAATTCAGAAATTGAGTTGAAATTGCCTTTTGAATTTTATAAATCAATGCGAAATTTATTTAAGGAATTCTTAAGATTCGGTTTTTTGGTTTTAATCGCGGCGCTGGTTATAATCGGCGGGGTTTCTTATGGTCTGAAAAATAAAAAATCCGAAAAGGTCTATGCTGGAGTTGGCGATAATGTCACCGGTTACGCCTGGTCGGAAAATATCGGCTGGATCAGTTTTAATAATACTAATACCGAGGGTGGTACGAGTTACGGTGTAAATGTCCTGGATGATTCTGGTATCGGCAAATTATCCGGTTACGCCTGGTCGGAAAATATCGGTTGGATCAGTTTTAATAGAGCTGATTTATCAGGCGGAGTAACGCCACCAAGCAATGACATTGGAGCGCCTTATAATGTTTTAGCTTATATTGATTCTGATAATAAATTACAAGGTTGGGCGCGGGCCTTGGCTGCTTGCGATAGCGTGCCTTGTACGACCTCAGGCGCGGGTATAAATACCGGCGGATGGGACGGCTGGATACGATTTACAAAGATCACGGCCCCCGCCTATAGCGTTGCATTTAATGATGCCAGCAAGACTTTTGAGGGTTTTGCTTGGGGCTCCGATGTTTTGGGATGGATTAGTTTCAATAGTATAAATTGCGATACTGATGGCGATGGGGACTCTGACGGGGGGAGCGGATGTCCGCCTTCCGGGACAGTGATGGATCCTTATATGGTTTCCGCTAATTTTGTAATAAATAGGGCTCCTTCAGCATCCAATTTGGGAATAAGTAATTCAAGCACTGCTTATTGTGATAAATTCTTGACATTCCAGTGGACATTTACCGACCCTGATTCTAGTGATACTCAATCAGCGTATAAGATAGAAGCGCGTATAAGATAGAAGCGTCTTATGATGGGGTAACTTATATCATCTTAAGATCTGCTGACAGCAGTGTTACCAGCGTTTCAATTCCATTAAGTGAAATAAGCGCAACGCTCAGCGGTGATTGGTATTTTCAAAGTTTGTATTGGAAAGTGACTGTGACGGATAATGGAGCCGGAACCGGAACAAATAAAAAATCGGCTACTACTACAGCTTCTACTTTTGGCCCGATGCCAGGCAGAGAATATCCGGTGGTTAATTTCACAACCAACCCACTTCAGATTTTAGCTAATCAGGATGTTCAATTTCTAGACAGCTCCATTTGCTACATTTCCGGAGATACTCCAGCCGCATCTTGCTCTAGCTGGCTTTGGACCATTCCTGGAGCGACTTATGTAAGCCCGTCAACATCTACTTTCCAGAATCCAACAGTTAACTTCAGTTCATCCGGCTCAGTCAATGTTTCATTGCAGGCGACAGATGGCGGCGCTCCCGCGTATTCCTGCACTCTCACAAAATCCATAAATATCGGCTTGCCTTTACCGCAAATAAAAGAAAAGAAATAAAAGCTAGCGCAACATTTAACATTTAACATTTAACATTTAACCCGATAAGAGCGAGTAACTGTTAACTGTCAATTGTTAACTGTTAAATTGTTAAATTGCTATTTTTCAAACCCCATAAATATCTCGGTATAGACATCGGCACGAGCTCCATAAAATTAGTGGAACTTAAAAAAGACGGCGACAGAGTGACACTCAACAATTATGGAGAGTTAAAAATTGTTGACTTTATGAATGTCAAAACCGGGAAGGTTGATATTTCGCGCCTTTCCGACAAAGAGCTTATTGACATGATTCGTCAATTGCTCGTTGCCACAAGAACAAACATCAAAAATGCGATTTTTTCCATTCCGATTTTTTCCAGCTTCGTTACATTAATTGATTTGCCTCCAATGTCCGATAAAGAACTTGCGGAATCCATACCTTTTGAAGCGCGAAAATATATACCCGTTCCGACAAACGAAGTCCAGTTTAGTTGGAGCATCATTGAGGGATTCAGACAACAATCCTCTTCCCAGGCTCTCGCTAATTTGCCTGCATCCAAGGGAACTTCATCCGAGATTACAAGTAGGGTACAAGTTTTGCTTGTTGCCGTACCCAACGAAATAATAAATAGATATAAAAACATTGCTAAAAGCGCCGGTTTAATAGCGGAATTTGAGGTAGAGGCATTCAGTGTCGTGAGGTCATTGATAAAAAAGGGGATTGAAGATAGGGGAGTCGTGATTATTGCCGATATTGGCGCAAAGAGCACGGATATTTGCGTTGTGGACAACGGATTTTTAAGAATGTCGCATAATTTTGAAACGTCGGGCAGTAGTATTACTAAAGCACTGTCTGAGAGCGCGGGATTGAATCAAGAAAAAGCCGAAGAATTTAAAATAAAAAAAGGGATTAAACTGGCCAGCTCCGAAAAGTTGGCGTTAGACAGTATTTTGCCGCTGATTGATATGATTATTTTTGAAATACAAAGAATAGATACGGGTTATCAGCGAAGAACGAGCGGACGCAAGGTGCAAAAAATTATTCTTTCCGGCGGTAGCGCGAATTTGCCCGGTCTCGTTGATTATATCAGTAATCAGCTTGGCATCGTCGTTACTATCGCTGATCCATTTTCAAAATTATCGGCATCCTCAATATTAAATCAAACCCTAAGAGAGATTGGACCGACATTTTCTGTTGCTGTTGGACTGGCCGAGAGGAACTTGATATAATATTGACCATTGACCATTAATTTATATAAACAACAAATAGCAAATAACATTTAACACATTCTGTTAAATGTTAAATGTTAAATATTAAATTGCCTGACATCTCGTTACTCCCAAAAGAATATACAGCTCAAACTTCGTTCGCAGAAAAAAGAGCGGGATTTTTATCTATTGCTTTGTATATTTTTTTATTTTTGATTTTAGCAGGTTGGGGAGGACTTTATTTTTATGGAATTCGGTTGCAAGACGATGCGGAGATTCTAAACGAAAGAATGAAAATGGTGCCAATTCAGGGCAGGGAGTCCGAAGTGGCAAAAATCAACGAGATGAATAAAAAAATCGCCAGTCTCAAGGGTATTTTAGATAATCATATTTTTGCTTCAAACATCTTTAAAAAAATAGAGGATTCCACGCTAAAGACGGTTTATTTTGATAGATTTGATATTGATACAAGAAAGTTAACGCTTTCTTTGTCTGGGGTGGCGGATTCTTATACTACCTTTGCCAAGCAATTCAGCGAATTTAATAAACTCAAAGATGAGGGGATTTTTAGGAAAGTTGACTCTGAATCAATAAAATTCACCAAAGACGGAGTTGAATTCGGTTTTAATATAGCGTTATATGCGAAGATATTTAAAAAATAATTTTTTATTATGCTAAGATTAAGTTTAACATCTATTTTTATTTTTTCTGTCGGGGTGGCCTTGATATTTGTTTTTGTGTTGCCAGCCTGGAACAATATAGACAATTTAATAACTGCAAAGGAAGAGAAACAGAAAGAATTGGTAGAGTTGGAGTCAATAGTCGCCCACATTGACGAATTGTCGGAGCAATACAAAAAAGCTCAGGATGATTTAGAAAAAATATCGTTGGTTATTCCATCTAATCCCCAATTGCCCGAGATTCTTATTCAACTTGAAGAAATGGTAAAAAGGAATGGAATAATAATTGGAGATATTAAATTTTCTCAGGAGCAAGAATCGCTAAAAGGTGAAAAATCAGCATCAAATGGCATTAAGGTCGTAAAAATAAATATTGAGGCAGAGGGCAATTATCTTAATTTAAAGAAATTACTGGAAGACATAGAAGTAAATATACGATTAATGAATGCTGATAGCATTTCTTTCTCAAGGTCAGGCGCTAATCAGGATACTATTAAATTTACAATTGGCATAACTTCATATTATTTAGCCACCGGGAATTAGGAGGGTAGAGGCAAATAATCGCAATAAAATGAAAAATTATGAAGATAAATTTTGATTTTAAAAATCCGGAAAATAGGCAGAAAATAATGGCGGGAATTGTGGTAATTATGATATTAGCCACAATCTCTTTTTTATATTCCTATTATTTCAGTAAATCATCAATTCCTTTTGTGGTTATTCCATCCGGGACAATTTTGACGGAGACATCGCGAACATCAATTCAGGTTGGAGGATTTGATGTTGGCATACTCAAGAATCCGATTTTTATGGATCTTAAAAAATTCGGAGAATACCCCATAAACGTCAAAGAAGATGATCGCGGAAGACAAAATCCATTCGCGCCATATTAAAAATTTAATTCTTGAAATTTAAAGCTTAAAACTTTAATTCGCTATGGCGTATTGAGTTTCATGTTTCATGTTTCAAGTTTAAAGACAGTGTCTGACACTCTAAAACTTATCGATATTTTGGTGGAACAAGGAAAAATTAGCATTGATGATGCTGAAAAATACAAAGCAGAATCTATTTCTGCCGGCAAAAATCCGGAAGACATCATTATTGAGAAAGGAATTTTAAAAGAAAAAGAAGCTTATCAATTAAAAAGCCGAATTCTTGGCGTTCCTGTCAAATTTTTTGAAGAGGGGGAGGCGATTCCCGAAGATGTTTTAAGGGAAATATCAGAAGAAGCCGCGCAAACTTATTTTTTTGTGCCATTCAGAAAAGTTGAGAATTTTCTGGAAGTCGGGATGATTAATCCCGATGATTTTAGAGCGCGTGATGCCTTAAGATTCATATTGCTTCGCAAGCGCCTGGAGCCGAGGGTCTATCTTATAACCAAAAGTGATTTCAATCGCGCGGTTAATCAGTATAAGACTCTAAGAGGCGAGATTGCCGAATCTGTCGTTAGATTAAAAAAAGAATTTGAAGATATCTTTATCGGGGAGAAAGAAGGTGAGGGGGAAAAAGTCATAGAAGAAGCTCCGGTTACGAAGATTTTGGCTGTAATATTAAAACATGCGACCGACGGGAATGCGTCCGATGTTCATATTGAGCCCCTGGAAAATAAAGTGCGGGTTCGTTTTAGAGTTGATGGAGTTTTGCATACAAGCTTAACTTTACCAAGAGACATCAATCAGGCGTTGGTGGCGCACATAAAGATATTAGCAAATTTGAGAATAGACGAATCTAGGGTTCCGCAGGATGGAAGATTCAGGACAAAAATTGGAGACAAGTATATAGATTTGCGTGTGTCCACATTTCCGGCATCGGACGGAGAAAAAGTGGCAATTCGTATTTTAGACACTAGTAGCGGTGTAAAGTATTTAAAAGATTTGGGTTTGGAGGGAAAATATATTGACGTGTTGGAACGGGCGATATCAAAACCATTTGGCATGGTTTTAATTACCGGACCGACGGGAGCCGGAAAGTCTACGACTCTTTACGCTTTGCTCAATATCTTAAATAAAGAAGGTATCAATATAATTTCTCTGGAAGATCCGATTGAATACTATATTGAAGGAGTCAATCAATCGCAGGTTCGTGAATACTATATTGAAGGAGTCAATCAATCGCAGGTTCGCCCGGAAATTGGATATGATTTTGCGTCAGGCCTTCGCAGTGTTTTGCGTCAAGACCCGGATGTTATTATGGTGGGTGAGATTCGTGATCCGGAAACAGCCGGACTTGGGGTGCATGCGGCGCTTACCGGCCATGTGGTGCTTTCAACATTGCATACCAATAATGCTCTTGGAGTCATACCGCGTTTGATTGATATGAAAGTAGAGCCGTATTTATTGCCCTCTGCTTTGAATTTGGCGGTTGCCCAGCGATTGGTAAAAAAATTATGCCCTGATTGCAAGAAAGCGGTAAAACCAAATAAAGAAATTTTAGATATGATAAAATTTGCGTTTGAAGAAGTGGGACCCGAAGAATTAAATTCCCGCAGTATAGATGCAATTCCCGCAGTATAGATGCGAATAAAGAAATTGTTATATACGAACCGCAAGGATGTCCGAAATGCCTGCATAAGGGCACAAAGGGAAGATTGGCTATTTTTGAAATGTTTGAGATGACCGGAGATGTTGAGAATGTGATTTTGCACGATTTGTCGGAAGCCAATCTTGAGAAAGAAACAAAAAAACAAAAGATGATTTCCATGAGAAATGACGGCATTCTCAAGGTCGTTAAAGGGATGGTTTCTCTTGGGGATGTTGTAAAGGTGGTGGAGGTGGGATAGAATATAGAAGTTGGAATTTAGAAAATAGAAGTAAAATTTTTTAAAAATAATATTTATTCTAAATTCCATTTTTTAAATTTTAGATTCTGTTAAAATGGAAGATTATAAACAACTATTAGATAATATTCTGGGAGAAATTTTGAAGCAGGGAGCTTCTGATTTTTTAATTGCAGTTAATAAATATCCCATTGCAAGAATAGATAATCGTCTAACGCCCCTGACGCAATTTGAAATTTTAACTTCTCAGGCGACCGAGGGGTTGTGTTTTGCGATGTTGACGGAAGATCAGAGAAAAATATTACTATCCAAGAAAGATATAGATTTTTCTTATTTGTTAAATGAAGAGGCGCGGTTTAGGGTGAATGTGTTTTTGCAAAGAGGTAGTTTCAGCGCGGCAATGCGTTTGATACCGTCAAAAATTCCGACTATGGAATTTTTGAATATCCCTCCCATTGTCCATGATTTTACTCTGCGGGCGACTCAAGGTTTTTTCTTGGTGGTTGGTCCCTCGGGACATGGAAAATCAACGGCTCTTGCCGCTATGATAGATGAGATAAATCATAATAGAACCGAGCACATTGTTACCATTGAAGATCCGATTGAATATTTATATAACCCTGATAGATCAGTGATTGATCAGCGCGAGATCGGTTCTGATGCCCTGGGTTTTTCCGAGGCGCTCCGCGCGTCTTTCAGGCAGGACCCCAATGTTATAATGGTCGGAGAGATGCGCGATCCGGAAACAATCGCCGTGGCGATTACCGCCGCGGAAACCGGCCATCTCGTTTTCTCCACTCTGCACACAAACAACGCAGCTCAAACAATTGACCGTATTATTGATGCTTTCCCTCCTTCCCAGCAAAATCAAATCCGCGCTCAGATGGCCGGGAGTCTGCTCGGTATATTATCGCGCCGTTTGATACCTCAGGTTGGCGGCGGCCGTATAGCGGCGCATGAACTTTTGATTGCAAATTCCGCGGTGAGGAATTTAATTCGCGAAAATAAAACCCATCAACTTGATTTGGTCATTGAAACATCGGGGGAAGAAGGAATGATTTCTCTGAATAGATCGCTTGTGAATTTGGTAAAACAAAAAAATATTACACTGGATCAAGCCCAGCAGTATTCGTTAAATCCCAATGAGTTGAAACTGCTGCTTAAGTAGATATTTAGATCAAAAATAAAAAATCAAATTGCAAAATGACAAATCAAAATTAAAAAATGATTTTAAAAAAAGATTATATAATTTTACATTGAAATTAATTGATTTCATTGATAAATTGCCGAATGACAATGTTTCAAGGAGAATGGGAGATCAATTATTAAGAAGCGGTACAAGTATTATAGGGAATTATATAGAAGGACAATCGTCAAGCAGTAAAAAAGATTTTATAAATTTTTTTAATCACTCTTTAAAATCATCCAATGAAAGCAAATTATGGTTCGCAATACTTAGGGATAGTAAAAGATCGGACTTTAAAAAGACAGAATGGTTTTTGAGGGAACTTGACGAAATATCCAATATTTTTGGCTCAAGTATATTGACATTAAAAGGCAGAAAATAATTTTGATATTTAATATGTCGTTTTGATATTTAATGTCTAATTTTTAATATTTATTATGAAGTTTTCCTATCAAGCAAAAACAAAACAGGGTGAGTTGCAAAGCGGGGTTGTTGAAGCGTTTTCGCGAGAGGCGGCTATTGACGTTTTGCAAAGGCACGGGCTTATAATTCTAAAATTAAATACCGAGTCCGAGGCTAATTCTAAAATTAAATACCGAGTCCGAGGCCCCGACTCTTACGAGACGTATAAGAATTTTTGAAAGCATCAAGAAAAAAGAAGTGGTTATATTTTCTCGCCAGCTTTCTACGCTTTTTAGCGCCAAGGTGCCGTTAGTTGAGAGCTTGCAGATCCTTTCCAGTCAGGCGATAAGCCCTATTTTTCAAGAGATTGTCATGGATATTGCGCGCGAGCTTGAAGGAGGAATGGCATTATCTCTGGCGATGTCTAAATATCCGAAGGTGTTTTCTAAATTTTATGTGAGCATGGTGAAATCCGGCGAAGTGTCGGGCAAGCTAGAAGAAGTTTTCAATTACTTGGCCGAAAGTTTAGAGCGTCAGAATAATCTATCAGCAAAAGTGTTCAACTCACTGATTTATCCGGCATTTATTCTGACGGTTTTCGTGGGAGTTATTATTTTAATGTTTGTATATGTGATACCGAAATTGAAAATTATGGTGGAAGAAACCGGCCAGAGCTTCCCCCTTCCCACAAGAATAATTTTTGGGGTCAGTGATTTTATTATCGTCTATGGACCGTATATTTTACCCCTGATTTTAATAGGGGGCTTCTTTGCCGGCAGATATTTTTTAAATACTCAGTCTGGGCGGTTGATTTTTGACAAATTCAAATTAAAAATTCCGATTTTCGGACGGAGAATTGTTCCAAAAGATTTCCATATCTCGTTTTGCGGAGTCTTTGGGGACTTTGATATCCGGGGGTTTGCCGATTGTGCAGGCGATTGAGGTCACTTCCGATATTGTCGGCAACGAGTATTATAAAAACATTTTTATGCAAACAGCTCAGCAGGTGAGAAAAGGTTTTCCTATAAGTTCTGTTTTAAAACTTTATCCCGATATTATTCCGCCTATGGTCGCTCAGATGGTTTTTGTCGGCGAGGAGACCGGAAGATTGGAAGAGATTTTTAAAAAAACAGCCAATTTTTATGAACAGGAAACGTCTAGGATGCTGGATGCTATGGTTTCCTTGATTGAGCCAATGATGATTATAATGCTTGGCGGTATGGTGTTCATTTTGGTGGCTGCGATATTGATGCCGATTTATAATATTGCGCAGGGGATTTAAGGATAGAATTCAGAAAATAGAAGATAGAATTTAGAGGGTGTGAATAAATAAGTTTTGCGCGGATTTTATAAAATGTTATAATATATGTGGCTTATTAGTTTTTTGCTAGTTAGCTTGTTAATTTAAAAATAAAAAAGGTCGTCTTTAAATTAGTTGTTAGCTATCAGTTTATGATTGATAGCTAATAATTTTAAAAATAATAAAATTAAATTATGTTTTATAAAAATTCAAAAGGTTTTACATTAATTGAACTTTTGATCGTTATTGCGATTATCGGTATTTTAGCTTCCATCACCTTGGTTAGCTTGAATTCCGCAAGGAATAGAGCCAATAGAGCATCGGCTTTGGCTAGTGCAGCCAGCATTATGCCGGAGTTGGTAACTTGCGCCGATGATGGAGGATTTGGCATGGATGCCGGAGCGCCGGTTATAACGGGCCCGATTTGTTGCGCTGCTGATCCTGCCGCCGTTGCTGATTGTGATGCCGTAGCCGAAGCTAAAAGCGGGCATACCTCTTTATGGCCAGATTTGGGTAATACCGGATGGGCGTATGCGACTCCGACGGGATCTCTTTCGGCTACAGATTATGTTTATACACTCACTAAAGCCAGTGAGACAACAATTACTTGCACATTTGCCACTAGTAAATGTCAGTAATTTTAATTTGAATCAGTAAATTAAAAACTTCGCTCAATAATCACGGGCGAAGTTTTTAATTTCTATAAAACGCGCGTATGCTATAATAAGTAATATGGATTACATTATTTTATTTCTTTTGGGTTCTGCCATCGGCAGTTTTTTGAATGTCTTAATTTATCGCCTTGAAGAGAGTGAAAAGCGAAAAACGCAAAGCGAAAAAGAAGACTCCAACTATCAAGGTTCAATTTCAATAGTTTTAGGGAGGTCGTATTGTCCGAATTGTAAGCATCAGATTCGCTGGTATGATAACATTCCGATTTTGAGTTTTTTGATTTTACGCGCCAAATGCCGAGATTGCCACGAAAAGATATCAATTCAATACCCACTAATAGAAATAGCAACGGGTATGCTATTTCTATTAATTTTCAATTTTCAATTTTCAATTTTCAATAAATTTTCAATAATCAATTTTCAAACAATTCAAATAACCGATTGGATTGTTTTGATGTATTTACTGGCTACGTTTTCTGGTTTGTTCGCTATATTGGTTTATGATTTCAAGCACTATATTATTCCCAATAAAATTATCTATCCACTTATTGCGCTAGTTTTAGGATTTGGCATTTTGAATTTGTTTGGAAATTGGAATTTGAAAATTGAAAATTTTAATTCTTGGCAAGAAATCATTCTCTCTTTATTGATTCCATTGTTCTTTTTATTTCTAATTGTAATATCAAATGGCAAATGGATGGGTATGGGTGATGTGAAGTTAGCGCTTTTTATGGCTTTATTTTTGGGTTGGCCCAGTGTTTTAGTGGCTGTTTTCTCCGCTTTTTGGCTTGGAACCTTAGTCGGCCTTCCGCTTGTTATTTTTGGCAAGAAAAAAATGCAAAGCCAGATTCCCTTTGGTCCGTTTTTAATTATCGGAACTTTCATTGCATTTTTCTGGAGCAGTCAAATTATTCAATGGTATCTGTCAATTAGTTATTAGTCTGCCAACCGGCTGATAGTTATTAGCTATGGGCTTTTGAATTTGATATAATATATTCAATAAAATTTTCAATTTCCAAGTAAAAAAATTTCCAAACAAATCTCAATTTCTGATGAATCAAATTTCAAACAAAACCTATAAATCCAATTTAGATGACAGAACTCTGGAGTTTGCCAAAAGAATTGTTCATTTAAGCAGAGCATTGCCAAGAGATACGGTTAACTTGGAATTGAAAAAGCAATTAATAAGATCAGGGGCTTCTGTTGGAGCCAATTATAGAGAAGCCAATGATGCTTTAAGTAAAAAAGATTTTGTTTATAGATTGCGAATTAACCGTAAAGAGGCCAAGGAAACACAGTATTGGCTAAATCTTATCATTGAAGCTAATCTTGAATTTCAAAAAAGAATAGAACCGCTTTTGCAAGAGTCAATAGAACTTATAAAAATATTTTCATCAATAATTGAAAAATCAAAATAACTATGTTTAAAAATTGGGGATTAAGTATTTGGAAATCGTTTGTAAATTGTAGGATTGGAAATTGGAAATTAGAATCTCAACAAGGTCACACCATAGCCGAGTTGATGGTGGTTGTGACAATTATTATTGTATTGAGTGGCATTTCTTTGTATAACTATCAGATTCGCAAAAAAAGCGATATTTTAATTCTTGAAACTCAGAAGGTTGCTCAGACAATAAGAAGAGCGCAGAATTTGGCTCTATCTCCGCAAGTAGGGGGAAGCAATGTTAATGGTTTTGGAGTTTATATTATAACAACTGTAGCTGGAGGAAAGATCACGATTTTTAAAGATTTAAATGCAGATTATAAATACTCAAGCGGAGAGTCCGGAGAGTCCATTGAAGTTGAAGA
>Ga0209728_1001837_pt1 | contig 11900 bp, 27 predicted proteins | sample RifGroD1_FD_183997 | JGI IMG/M metagenome (GOLD analysis project Ga0209728, IMG submission 183997) | Groundwater microbial communities from Rifle, Colorado, USA - Groundwater D1 (SPAdes) (version 2) | ecosystem: Environmental > Aquatic > Deep subsurface > Groundwater | place: Rifle, Colorado... | reverse complement strand
TTTGCACTAAAGTTATAAATTCATAATTAACACATTTTTTAGCTAATTCTTTAACCTCAGTATCCCATTTGATAGAAAAGTTTGTCATATTAATCCATCCTTTCAAATTTTAAATTCAGTATACCATAAAATCTGCCTTTTATCTGGTATGTATTTCTGAACCTTTCCAGATTAATTATATTACTATTATACAACGAAGTTGACTGCATTACAATAAGAATACAGTCAACTTTATAAGTTATTATTTCATACTTACGACACGCCAACCATTTCCAACATTTCGTTAGTAAATTCATACTGTTGATATATATCAAGACTTAACCCATAACTATCTTCTCCTACATTTGTCACAGGAAATAACAACTCTGTTACAATTGCTCCTTTACCTAGAAATTCTTCCATCTCTGGTACGAACATTGCTCCACCATAGATTTGATTAGGTATTAGTGTTGATTTTACTTTTACATTATCTCCAATTTTCATTTACAAACACTCCTTTAATCTAATTCATCAATGGAGAAGGCAATCCTGAATCACACATCTTTCTTTCTAGTGTGCCAATTTTTTCACTAAGTATCCTAATTTGATCATATAAAACCTTCATATATCCTGGAGAGTTATTAGATTCATCGTTAGGATTTTCACTATAAAGTGCATCACTATTTAAACTTATATTTTGATACTTAAAGTATTTTTTAATTAACTGATTCTTTACCTTTTGTGATAATTTATCATTAAATGATTCAACCAACATAAGATAACCACTTTTTGTGAATGATAATTCTTCATTGTTGACAAAATAATCAACATTTTCTACAAGTTTATGTATATTACTATTGATTAAATTGTCTATATTGAATGTTAATACTTCATGGAAATGTGCAATATCAATCTTATTAACAACTGAATTTCCTTTATGTATCTTTATTAAGATACCACCCTGCCCATTGATTGCAGTATATTCTAATTGATTTGAAGAACATTTTATTTTTTGATCGGTTTCCTTTATGTTGTTTGAATTTGCAACTTTCCCTAATGAATTCTTTTCAAATTGTAATAACTCATCTTCTTTTGTATTTTTAGTATATAAGATTTTCATTGCTCTTATTTTATTATTTTCACATCTTACATCAATCATTTTAGTTTTGATTTTTTCTTCTTTTGCAAGAGAATGAATAGTAGATGTGATATCTTTTCTTTTTAGAATTTTTTCAGCATCTTTTTTTGAAATAATTCCTTTTTGAATAACTAATAATTCTAATGCAATTTTATAATCAATAGCCATTATATTACCTTCTTTCTTTATATTTAATTCAGGTCTATACGGAACATGATAAAGTCTACGTTTACAATGTAAACAATGGGGTAATACTCTATTACTCACATGATTTCTTTTAAAGAAAATATGGTGTAAATCTTCATCATGTTCAAAACCACAAAAACGACATTTTTCTAACATAATTATTACCTCCCTGGCACTACCTTGTGTGATTCTGTATAAATATCCTTATAGTTTATTTCGCTGCTTGATCAATTTGAATATTGCATATTTTTTGTAGAGTATTTATACGACCTTTGATAAAACTTTTTTGAGCACTACTTCTACCACAAAAACTATTGTATTTATCTCCTTTTCTGGCATCCTTATTGAAATATTGTTTAATTAAAGAGTATATTTGATTTTTATTTTCGTTTGATATGTTAGAAATAATATATGTTAATATAGGAATGTTAATCTTAGTAATTTGCTTGTTAAACTCTGGGAATATTTTGGCTATATCGGTAAATGTTTTTTCACATAACGCTAGTGTTTTTTCAGATATTTCATTTTCTGAGAAAAATGTTTGAACATCTTCATTTCTGAATGTTTTATAATTTAAACCAGATAATAACATAATTGATTGCATAATTGTCATTTCTCTGACTGAATTTTTACGACCTGCTGATGTAAAATAAGCTATTTCTGTAAATAATTTGTGTGTATCTACTATTCTACGAGCAAAGTCTTTAATATTTAATTTTGCTTTGACTAAGGCTAAATGTTCTTTAGCTTGAGCTTTACCAATATTTAGTCGATAAAAAAGTTCTTCTACAAATTTATCTTCGCCATCGCTACCATCTAATTCAAAAATTTTAAATCCCAATGAAAAAGATTTAATTTCTTCTTTAACATCTTCTGGTAGTTCGGAGAATTTTTTGCCTGAAATATTATATATTTCTCCAGTAGATTCTAACTGAATTGGATCGAGTTTTCTTAATGCCCATTTGTTATTAATATAAGAAGATATAACGGTAAGCCGTTGTTTTCCGTCAATTATATCATATCCACGATTATATCTATTATTTTTGTTCATACTATTTAGTGCATATATATCTGGTACTGTGGTTCTTAAAAGAGAATCAATAAGAAGAGATTTATTTTCTATTTTCCACTGATCTTCTGCACGTTGTAAGGGATTTTCAAAAGTTATTTTCCCACTATTAATCATTTTACATACTTGAGCTACAGTATACGATCTTTCATTTGGTCTTCTTTGCATTTTAATACACACTCCTAATTAATTATTTTTTATTTAAATTGGAATTCTTACGCTACATAATCTTTGTTTACAATAGTAAGGATTGTTTTTGCGTCTTCTTTGTCTTCTTCTGATACTTCTTCGTACTCCCCTTTATCATTAAGTTTTTCAGTTTGGTCTGTCAACTTTTCGGAGGACTCTGTTATATCAAATTCATCATTTTGAATTCGTTGAGGTTTTTCCCATTGGTTATCTTCTTGCGTCTTCTCATCTAAGTTTAATGATTCCTTCTTTGTATATAATTTACTTAATTCTTCGTTAATAGCATCAATTCGTAACTCAACACATTTTAGGTCAATGACCTTATCTTGTAGTCCTTGCTTATATTTTGTCGATGGAGATTGGAAGAATTTAAAAGCCCATTCTGCAAATTGTTCAAAGGGAATATCATTTATTGAAGCTTTATATGCAGAATACATTAACATTGTTGTGCTGGTTTTGTTTAGCCATTTATAGCGATAAGTTGAATAATTTTTAACCCTCTTGTTGCCTTGTGTCTCATCATCTTTTTTCTTATCACTCATCCATTTATTAGTGACTCGGTTAAGATAAATTGATACATTTGTAATATCTTCTTTGATTTTCTCAGGTAATCCAGAATCTCGAAAACTATAAATTACTTTGTCAATATTGTCTTTTGATAATTCGACAGCACAATTATTATGTATCAATGTTATGACTTGAGATAAAATTTCATCTCCAGCATTACCTTTTGCTGATAGCGGAGTCAAAGCATGTAAAATCCAATCACTATCTAAAGTTGATCTGAAGAATTTACGTGTGGTTATACCCATTGCTGCTTTTCTAATTTCTGAAGCTTTTAGACCTTTTGCTCCTGAATTCATTTGAACATATGCTTTCTCAGCGTCTTCCTCAGTGCAATTATTCATGGTTGTTATTCTTAGTTGATAACCTTTAATTATATCCTGCCATAGTTCAGGAAGTTCAGAGAAAGTTTTACCAGTTAACACTTCGCTAGTTTTAAAAGTTTCATCTTCAATTCTGAATTCAGGGAACATGGTTTTAGACATATCAAGTTTAAAATGATTATTGATGAATAAGTAGATACTTGTCATACGTTGCTGACCATCTAATGTTTTGCGATATTGACTTTTATTATCTGCTCTATAAACTGTAATTTCAGGAACAGGATTTTTTAATAAGATAGATTGGATTAAATTTGACGCTCTCCAAGTCTCCCAAATATAACCCCTTTGTGATTCCATATACTCACGAATATTTTTTATTTGCTTCTTTTCCAAAAGAATATTTTGTAGATGTTTACCTACTGTGAAATATTGCTTATCAATTTGTTCTACGAGAATTCCGATTTCTCTTTTTTCAACATCATAATTTAAATTTGACAATTTCCTCACTCCTTAGTAATTTATTTCCTGGTTACATTTTATAATAAACATAATATAATTGCAATACTTTCCTGAACTAAATTTTCATGACTGTTATAATCGTTACTGTTATGTCGAAATTAGGATAAAAATTGCATTTGATGTGGAATATAGAGTATAATAATGGTAAAAATATTAACTTAAAGGAATGATTAATATGGTAATAGTAAGAGGATATTTAGATGGTAAAGAAGTATATAACAAAGAATGTTTCATATCAGATATCAATATTTATGCAGAAGAAGCTTTAAATTCATGGGAAACTATTGATGATTGTGGATTTATTGAAGTGGAAGTCGAGGATGAAAACGGCTATATTTGGCATCCATAATGAAAATTAAAGTAATCCGTAATTGTACATCTTGCATATATCATTACTATAAAGATATCGAAGATGATCAATGTTATGAAAAAGGTGGTTGTCTTCAATTTTCTCCAATTGGATTAAGGTTAGAAGATGTTGAAATTATTATAGAAATTATATCAGATAAACCCAAACATTCTCTTGAAATAATATATGATCTGTGATATAGTAAATATATAAATAAATTTATATTGGAGGTACATAAAATGACTTCGACCGCAAGAGAAAAACACATTTCCTCTATTAACACTTTACTCATAAAGCATGGTGCAAATCTAGACAGGTATGGTATGTATCATATCGGCAATTATAAATTCGATACTAGGGCAGTTAATCTAAAAATCTATTTTGGTAAAATCAAAATTAAATCTACACCAATGATGAAAATTACTCTGGAATCATTGGAGAAATCATTAAAAATTTATATAAGTAAGGAGGTAATTTAAATGTCAGTAGCAATTATTTCGTTTGAAACAGAAGGAAAAGTTTATATTCAAACCGATAAAGAAAATGCAGTAGTGGGATACCCTACTTCAATTGAAGCAGTTAAAAGTTTTGAATCTATGTATTTTGATGCACATAGCAGAGGATATGAAAGGTCAATGTCTGCCTGTATGCATTTTATAACATTTAAACCTGCTATTCATGTACTTGATGATATTCAAGAAATCGTTGCAAATAATGTAGCGGAAATTCCTTTTAAGACTTTTAGAGTATCTTCAGGTGCAGGACAATTATCAGGTATTTTATGTACAGGTAAATATGCAAAAGATTGGCATGACAAAGGCATTACACCAGAATTAGTAAAAAAGTATTAAAGAAAGAGGTAATATAAAATGGATAATGAGATGTTTTATGAAATCGTAGAAAAAGCAAAGAAGTATGATCAATTAGCAAAACTTAATAATAGTCGAGAAGTCTCATGTTCTTTCTGTGGCAAAAGTCAATCAGCAGTTAAAAAGATTGTGGCAGGGCCAGGAGTTTTTATTTGTGATGAATGTGTTGAACTGTGTAATGAAATTCTTAGTGAAAATGAATCAGAAACCAAAGAGGAGGATAAATAAGATGGGAAATTATCGTTTAGAAAATGAAGTTTGGGATGAAGCATGGGAGAATAGAGAGATTGATTTAGTAGAAGAAGTTAACGAAGTAAAGGATAAAGACAATAGATTATTTGTATTTGTCCATACTAACAAGGTAGATCAACAAAACTTTATAACTGAAGCCCAAAATAATAATTGTTTTGCTCAACCTGTAAATTTTATGGTATTACAAGCAGGTAAAGATATTTATTCAAAAAAGATTTATCATCAAGATAAAGAAATTGCTGATCTTGATGAGATGAAACGTTTATGGAATGGTGTTAGACCTTATCTTTCGATATCTAATGCTAATCCTGATTGCATTGGAAATTATAGTAATTGGACATATCTTGAATCTATAATTGAAACTGGTTGGAAAAGACAATTTCCAGGTTGGTAAAATAAATTAAGAAAGAAGTGTTAAAAATGGAAGATTTAAAATTATTTAACATTGAACAAATTGATAGTAATAACTTTACAGTGATTATACTTGAAAAAATTAAAATTGATACAACTAGAGATGAATTATTACAATTATTTTGGAGTCTAGCAGATAGATTAGAATATGATACAAGACCTAAATGGTAAACTTTAAAATTACCATTTTGTTCTATAGAAAGGAGGTGATTCATATCAATGAGAATGAAAGGATACACATTAAAAGAAATGTCCCAGATTCTAACACAACATGGTTGGAAACCATCTCATAGGAAAAGTTCCCACATAACTTTTCAGAACTCAGAGACAACTAATCATATTACTTTGCCAGATCATGGTAAGTCAAAAGAAATATGCAGACCACTAGCAAAGAAGATATTGAAGCAAGCAGGATTATTAGAATTTGCTTATGGTTGTGAATGTTAATACATATTATAAAAATAAAATATTATTATATGAACCATGCATTATTTATTAAAAGCTTAATATAGTTAATCATAATCTTAATTAAGTAAAGGAGCGATATAATTATGAAAAACATGAAAAAGAAAATCTTAATTACTCTTCTAATCCTCTTATCTGTCGCGATGTATGTTAGTGCCAATGATGATGGTAAAGAAGCTTACAGGTCAAACTCAGGTCTTACAGTGAAGATTTAGTGAAAGGATAGTGACTGTAAAATGGCAAGAGTGAAAAAATCAGAATCTTTTACAAAAACATGCAAAGAATGTGGAACTCCGGCACTTAAAAATTCTATTGAATGTACTTCTTGTGGGGCTGAATTGAAAACTTCTAATGGTATGGGGACAGTTCAACCCATTAGAAAGAAAGAAGACATTGAAGCAATGAAGGTTTACTTAAAATCTAAATCATTAAGAGACTGGGCATTATTTGTTTTGGGAATAAATTCCGCATTGAGAATATCTGATTTACTAGATTTAGAAGTATCAGATGTTTGTGATGAGAATGGTAAAATTAGAGACAGGATAAAAATACGTGAAATTAAGACTAGTAAAGCGAAGGATTTTCCATTTAGTAAAAAAGTAGCAGAATCATTAAATGAATATATCGCTCTCACACAACCTAAAATAGCCTTATTTCCTTCTAGGAAAGGAGGAAAAGTTATTACTAGACAACATACCCATAGAATACTTAGTGAAGCAGCACATGCAGTAGGAATTAAAGAACCAATATCTAATCACAGCATGAGGAAATCATGGGCATTTCATGCTTATGAGTCCGGCGTGGATATTACAAGAATACAATCTGCTTTAAATCATTCTTCGCCTAAAGAAACATTGCGGTACATCGGAATTACTCAGAATGAGTTGGATAATGTCTACTTAGATTTGAATCTCTAAACATATTGCAATCCAAAAATAAATACAGAAAGGAATAATACATAAATGAAATTATATCTCACTCACTGTTCAGGAACTAGAGCAATTGCAATAAATTTCTCTAAGTATTCATTTAGCATAATACCTGTAATTCTAGGAGATTGGAAATTAAGAAAACATTTCAAACCAAGATACTTAAAGAATATCTTCTGGATTTATCAAAATAGAAGAACTGCAACAAATGTATGGGATTTAGACATTATAATTCTTGGATTAATGTTTCAGTTTCAGAAATATCAAGATTTTATGTTGGAAGATGTTAATTAGCAGAGATATTACAAGTTAAATTTAAAATTTGAAAGAAGGAAAATAAAATGCGTATTGACTATGAGAGAAAACTAACCAAACAAGAATTAACGAATCTAACCGCTAAATTAAGTATTCATTTTACTCCGGCTTCAGCATTAGAAATCTTTGAACACATCATGGAAACTGGTTCGTTTGTCTGGACTAAAGGTGGATTCACAAATAAACTAGGATTGCTTTATAAAGATCATGCTGAAATGATATTACATAAAGTAACGGCTAAGAAACCAGATGACTTAACAATTTTTAGAGATATGGTTGAATCTGAACAGGGAACAGATAAACACTATTTCCTATTTATCAATTATCATAAAGCTTCTCAGATGTGGAGATTAGAGGATATGAAACTTATATGGGGTGTTGGAGTTCATGAAAGTTATGGAAATATGCAAGGTGAATATTTTACTAGATGGAGAAAGATTTTAGAAGATAAGAAACTAGAAAAGGTTAATGAAATCTACAGTAAATATGCTGAAGTGTAATATCAGAAAATGTTGAATTTATTTGGCAAAAAGAAAGGAAGATATTAAATGAAAGATATCGTAATTGGAAATAGAAAAAGTGAAAGTTGTTCCGCAACAGTTTATCATCAATATCCTGAAGTTCAAAATATTATAAGTCACAATTCTGAATTATATTGGTGTCATCCAGAACACATTAGAGCTTCAATATTCATCTTAAAGTATACTAATGAAGGAAAGGCATTAACTGATTTGCTTATATCTAAAAGCAATATTGAAGACATAGAAGCTTTTTTAATTGATATTGCATTGAAAAATATGACTGTATCTGATTTTAGAGAAATATTAGAGAATCTCGGCAATAATGCTTTTAGGGATGGTGTAACACATAATCAAAGACAATTGCGTAAAGTTATGGGAATTTAATTGATTCAAGTAAACAGCGAATAGAAAGGAGAATGAATAAAGAATGTTAAGTGAACATGATTCTGAATTATTAAGCAAAAATCAACCACATAAATGTAATGATTATACTATCTATTTTAGTTTATCTCGTGATTGGGAACTATATAATATTTTTAATGACTGTGTGATGAGGAATATTAGTTATTGTCCATTTTGTGGAGATAAATTAGATAAACAAAATTAAAAGGAGTTTGATTAATAATGATTAAATGTGAAAGATTTATATTCTTTAAGAATAATGTAAGATCAATTATTGCAGTATACATTAAATGCAACTTATTTACAAGAACATTTTACTTTGACAAAGAAGTTGAATGGGTCGCAGGGCCAATTTATGATGACAAATTAAATAAACAAAAGGTCGAGATGAAATTGTTTAATGATGACCCGAAATATGAGTTTTTAATGGATGTAGCTGAATGGGAAGAAATTAAAACTTATAAAGATCAAATCAATGAGTTTTTGAATAATTAAGAAAGGATTTACATAATGCAAACACAGAGAAAATTACAAACTCAAAATATAAAATTAGTTGAACCAAAAATATTTAATTTTCGTAGACATTGGAGTAAAAAAGTAAAACCATATCTATTCCATAAAGATGTTCAATATGCTCTAGATATTGGAATGGAAGAACTCATGGAGAGTTGGAGACTCGAAGCAAAAATATCTGATGAAGATTTAGAAAAAGATGAACATATTAAGCACAGATTTACATGGACAAAGGGAAGTCCTCCATATCATAAAACATCATCTGATTATTGGCTTTATCATCGAAAACCATTGGAACATTCAGTAGGTTGGTATCAGTGTAGGCATTGTTGTCATTGGATTTGCTACTTTTGTATAGAATTAGGAATGAAAATATATCCTAAACTTGATTGGTATATTGTATCTGGCAGAAGGCATTCGGTAGCAGTAGGATTTAAATATAATCAACCTTATATGATTTTTGATATACTTAATTTTGAAGATATGTCTGCTGAGAACATATTAGATTTCGCTGACAGAAAGATGACTAAGAAAGTGTATGAGAAAAAATGGAAGAATAAGAGGTAAGATAGGAGAGATTTATTATGAAATTAAATTTAACAATCGTAGGAAAATCAATGCAAGAAATCAAAAATGCAATGGAAGTTTTTATGGAAGATTTTAAAAATAATAGATTAGACAGCAATTGTATATGGCCTCTTAATGATGGGAAAGGAACTGAAATTGATTATGATTTTACCGATGGGATGGATGTCTTTAATAAAAGCCTGGAAGGTGAACAAAATGTATATCCATATCAAGTTGAACAATGGTGGGAAGAACTGAGAAAAGAAGCAATACCAAGATTTAAAGAAAAAGTGACAATGAATTACAGAGTAATAAGTTTTGAATTAAATGATGGTAATCAAATATTGGGAGAATATGATACCCTTTTAGAAGCAAAACAAGGACAAATAGAATTTTATTATCTTATGACAAGTATTGAAGAATTAGTAGATGGAAAATGGATGACATGGACACCATTAATAAAATCTAAATAAGTTAAAACAGCAATTTTAAATGAGGAAAGGGAGAGTTAAAGGTGTTTAAGAACAGATCATTAATGTTAAAAGGATTTGTATTTTCAAGTATATTGATGATTTCTAGTATGTTTACCTGCAATATAAAAGTATTCGCTTTATTTATGATATTATGGATGACATGTGCTTTTTGGAATATGAAGTTAATGTTTGACTCTTCTGGATTAAAACTAATGGACTTTGAAAATCATGTCAACCAAAGAGTTTGTGAAGCAAAATTAAATAAGAAATATTTTGAATCAGGAATGTATTTTATGATATTCCCTGCAATAATTTGTGCGTTAATGTTTGTAATTTTAAGTTTAGGATTATTGATAATTTATGGTTAAACCATTAAAAGTCATTATCATATGCTTTAAAAACTGGTGGTGAATATTTGGACGCAAATAAGATTCAGAGGTATATGAATTAAATTTCCCAGAAAAGCATTATTTCAACGGGTAGGAGGATATATTTAATGAATTGTAAATATTGTAATTCAGAAATTACCAAAGAACAAAATGATTATTATTATGGTTGCTGTGATGGAATTTGTGAAAAACAGATATAAAAATATACACAAACAACAATATTGTAAATTATGTGGCATGAAGATAACCGAAGAAGATAATGGATATTATGGAGGATTCTGTTCTGGTGGCTGTGCAGGTGAATATGATGAACTTCGCACAGAAAGAGAATCCTGCAAATAAAATTGTCAATCTATTGTATTTAAGAAAGGAGAATTTTAAATTTAATCAGGAAATAAATCATGTAACAGCTTATATGATTGTAATAGCATTTGAATTAATTGCATTAGGTACGTTTCCAATTAGTGAATATTTAGTAAAGAAATTATTTAAAAACAATAAATAATTATTTGACATAAATATGGTAGTGTGTTATACTTAATAGATAAGATAATTTAAGGATGTGAATACATATGTGTTTTGTGGAAGTTGATATTGATGTAATTATCAAAGAAAAATGTAAAGATCCTGAATTCAAAAGAGGATTTGAAAAGGTTGAAGAGAGATATGAAAAAAAAAGAATATTGGTAAGAAAAGATATAGAGCAATTGATAGAGTAAGAATGATGAAGAAGTAATATAATTAATAGGAGGTGAATACATATTATGCAAACAATTATTTGTGAAAAACAATTCAGACCAGATGGACACAATTATAACCCAAGAGGATATTAAAATTTTTAATGAGGTTATTATGAATGGTATTAAGGAACTTAAAGGAGATTGGACTCATGAAAAATAGGATGGTATTGATGTTACGGAGACAGATAATGAATTAATTATTTGTCTTGATTAAACAAAGATTAATTTGTTGAAATATTTAGCAATATTGATAGAATTAAATATGGTATATTGGCAGTAATTGATAATTATTGTATTCCGTATACTGAGGTTTAGGCAATGATATGAATATGGGGTAGGAGGTGAGAAACATTAGCAAGAAAATGATTGTGTATGGGTTTACATAGCAATAAATAAAATTAATATAATACATAAAGTGAATAATAATAGAGAAAAACAATTTGGTTTTGCTTCAGCAAACCTATATAACTCTTTATTAGATTTTAATCTTTATACTTTGTTATATCTTTATTATTGTTTAATCTTTATACTCTTGGATTCTGGTGTTAAAATGCCTTATATTCCAAAATGGAAGTGGAAATTATGCGTTATTCTCCAAACTCAAGGTGGGGATTTTGCGTTATTCTCCAGAATTATAATACAAGGATACCGTGTTTTATCCACTTGGAAATTATGTAATATAACGTATATTCCCCACCAAAATGTTTAGTAAACAAAAGGAGCTTTATTATGAAATAT
>Ga0209728_1001835_pt1 | contig 11915 bp, 16 predicted proteins | sample RifGroD1_FD_183997 | JGI IMG/M metagenome (GOLD analysis project Ga0209728, IMG submission 183997) | Groundwater microbial communities from Rifle, Colorado, USA - Groundwater D1 (SPAdes) (version 2) | ecosystem: Environmental > Aquatic > Deep subsurface > Groundwater | place: Rifle, Colorado... | reverse complement strand
GTTTTATGAAGGTTGAGACAAGGCAAATTAAAGGAGGAATTATATATGTTAGTAAAAATTGGAGACACAATTTATAACTCTACTCAAGTTCCTATTTTATTAATATTTGATGCAAAAGAAATTAAGAATATGCAAAATTTAGCAGACAATAACCATAAATATTGTTCATGTCCAGATAATACAGAGGAGAAAGATATTGTAGAATTTATGAGAACAGATGATGTAGAAATTGAGATTACTGGATATGTAAGGTATTAAATTGACTTTGTGTTTAAAGTAATATATAATATTATTAGTTGGAATACATATTAAATAATTTGTAAAAAGGGGTGAAAATTATAGCAAAGGGTAAAGGAATTAATCTTACTCCAAGAGCACCTAAACAAAAAAAGGAAGACAAGTATTCAGAATTAAGTGACATCAAAAAAATACCTAAATTTAATGCTGAAGATAAAGTGATTTTTGTTGGTTTGATTGTAAGATATAGAGGCCAAGAATGCACTATTGTTAAAAGAAGTCTTAGAAAAGATGTTCATTATTATAAAATAAAATTCGATGATGATTATGAGTTAAAAGATATTACTTCTGGGTTACTTAAAACACATGAAGAATATGAGAAATGGTTATTAGATCAAGAAAATGTAAATGAAGATGACCAAGAAGAAGTTTCAGATATTGAAAGAAAAATTATTGAAGCAGGTTTAGTTCCTATGCGTAATAAATTTGCATGTAATAATCAGGAAATGCTATACCATAGAGACTGCCCAAACTGTTGCTACGAGCCAACATGTATATACTGGAAGAAATATCAGTATGACAAGGTAAATTTTAACTGAAAATATTATAAAAGAAATGAAAGAAGGAATAATTAAATGAAAATTATTAATGCAAGCGTAGAGGTATTAGACCAAATCAATGGAGATGAAATTCTTAAACATATAGAAGTAGTAGGCAGAACTTGTTATAAAAGTGAGGATAAAATTACTCCTGACTCATCTAAAAAATTCGTTGCAGACCTCATTAAAAGGGGTCATGAGGCCATGATAGAACACTTTAATATCTCAGTTAAGTTCATATGCGATAGAGGCGTTACACACGAAATTGTGAGACATAGAATTGCTTCGTATGCTCAAGAAAGTACCAGATATTGTAATTACAATCAGGAGAAATTTGGAAAAGAAATTACAGTAATTAAACCTTTGTTTTGGAATGAAGAGTCTAAACAATTTCAATCTTGGAGAATAGGGTGTTTACAAGCAGAGATTACATATTTTGAACTATTAGCATTAGGTGCAAGCCCCCAAGAGGCTCGTTCCGTATTGCCCAATTCATTAAAAACTGAAATTGTTGTTACTATGAATCTTAGAGAATTAAGACATTTCTTTAGATTAAGAACTGCTAAAACAGCACATCCCCAAATGCGTGAAGTTGCTATTATGCTACTAGAAGAATTAAGAGGGAAAATTCCTGTAATCTTTGATGATATTGAGGTGAAGTAATTGAAAAATAAAGTAGTGGTTCTTGCAGGGTTTAGTTCAGCAGGTAAAGACAAAATTTGTAAATACATATCAGATAATTACAATTATGAAATGGTAATATCGCATACTTCTAGGGGTATGCGTCCCAATGAATCGGAAGAAAATCCATATTACTTCATTTCAAAAAAACAATTTGAGGATATGATTGAGCGAGATGAATTTATTGAATGTAGAAAATACAATACACTTGTAAATAATGTTCCTGATGTTTGGTATTATGGTTTGCATTGCGACAGTATTGATTTATCAAAACATAGTTATGTAGTCGTTCTAGATATACTCGGATTGATTGAAATTAAAAAACATTTCAAAGATAATATAATTTCGTTTTTCATTAATGTTGATGAGCCAACTAGAAAACAAAGGGCGATTGCTAGGGAAGGTTTTGATATTACTGAATGGAATAGAAGGTATCAAGATGATAAAGAACAATTCACATATGATATAGTTAATAAAGAAGTTAATTATATGGTTGATAATTATGATTTTAATGAATGTGTAGAATATATTTTAAATAAGATTGGAGAGTGTTAAAATGCATATTTATGAAGCGTCTTGTATGACTTATTATCACAGAAACAATGAATTACATAAAGCTATTGAGTGGAGAGAAAAACTAGATCATTGAGCAGAAAGCAATTACATTTACACTTTTAATCCTGTAAAAACTTTCCTAAAAGAAATGAATCATACATATAGTGAAAAAGGGATAGTAGATCAAAATAATTATTACATTAACAAATGTGATATTTGCGTAGTTTGTATAAATGATATAGATCATTCTCCAGGTACAATATTTGAATTGACTAGATTTAAAGAATTAGGCAAACCTGTGATTGCATTTGGAGAACAAGGTAAACACTGGAGTCCTCATATTAATTGTTGCATTAGTAATTATTGCGATACCTTAGATGATGTTATTGAACTACTTTGGAATATGTTTGATCAAAATAATATGGTTGAATATTACATTGATTAATAAGGAGAAAATAATGAGTTATTACACAGACATAATTTGTAGTCAATGTTCTAGAGTAGATATTTGTGAGTTCCCATGTAATGATTATGCAGATTATATGTATAATAAATCATTAAAAAATAATATTGGCGAATCAGAAAGCAATAATGATAATGATGGTAATGATATTGAAAATTTCTTAGAATATGATGTTTCAAATGACATATGGATTAAGTTTATTAATAAAGAAATACCTCTAATAGAAATACTGGATAAAAATGCACTTTATGACTATCTTGAAACGGAAAATGAAAAATATTGCAAACAAGAGGGTATATGTCCTGAATGTCGAGGAAATCTTATTCTAAAGGTGGAATACGAGGAGATATGGGGATCAAAAAGAGAATCAGAAAGGTATTTAGTTTGTGAGAATGGGTGTTAATAATAAATAAAACAACGAAAGAAGGAAAATATAATGAGTAAAATTAAACAATTCTGTAATAAAAACAAAAACAATATTAAATATCAGGTGAGATTTGGAGTCCAATTAAATGATAATGAAGATGAATCAGGAGTTTTCGCAAAACCTGAATATTATGCATCACTTGAAAAAGCGAAAGCAATGAATATATTTAATGATGATATTAAATATATGTTTCCTGATGCTAAACATAATGGATTATTTATGACAAAGGATATAAAGTGTGAATGTTGTGGTGAAAATGTTAGTTCTGTAAAATATAGCAATGGAGGGAAGCAATTGTTTGGTAGAATGGATATAAAATTTGGAGGAGGAGAGGGTTTTATTGATATTGTAGAGGCTTGATATTAATTGGTTTACAAGGGTGCTGAAAGGCACCCTTCTTTAAAATTTCTAAATTAATAAATAATATTTGTTTGACATATAATATAATTTATGGTATAATATTAGTGGGTAGTTTTAATATTTATAGAAGGAGGGTTAGATATGTTAATTACTAAAACAGTAATAATTAAATGGCATAATAAAACTAAAAAATGGTATGAGAATAAAGGTTACATATATACTCACAATGGCGACGAATTTGAAGTAAAAGTTGAGGATTTACAAGATGGATCTCACGCATTAGTAGATGTGCAATGTGACGAATGTGGAGAAATATTAAAGGGAAAGAAATGGCAAAGTTACAAAAGACACGTGAAAGAAGATGGGAAATATTACTGTAGTCCATGTGCATCACGATTATATGGGGGAGAGATAACCAGAAAAATAAAATTGTCAAAAAGTAAATCATTTAAACAATGGTGCTACTTGAATCTTTCAAAAGAATTAGCAATATGGACGTTATCTAGATGGGATTATGAATTAAATGTTGACAAAGACGGTAACGTAATATCACCTGATGATGTAAGTTACGGTTCTGATAAAGGATATTGGTTTAAGTGTTTAGATCATCTAGAACATGGGTCAGAATTAAAAAGCATTCATAGTTTTACAAATGGTCGAGAAAAAAGTATTAATTGCATTAAATGCAATTCAATTTCAATTACACATCCATTGTCTGTTAAATATTTAGTGAATCCAGAAGATGCATTAAAATATTCTCATAGTTCAATGGTTGAAGTTATTACAAAATGCCCAGAATGTGGTCATGAAAAATCAATGGATATTAACCGTTTAATAAATAAGGGGTTTAACTGTTCTGTTTGCTCATCTGGATATTACCCAGAAAAATTTGTATTTAACATGTTAAAACAATTAAATACAAATTTTCAAACACAATTATCTAAAAAAACATTTAAATGGTGTGATAAATATAAATATGATAATTACATAAATAAAATAAATTGCATTGTTGAAACACATGGAATTCAACACTATGAAGATTCTACTGGCAATTGGATGAAACTAAGTGAAGTACAAGAAAACGATAGATTAAAAGAAGAATTAGCTAAAAACAACGGTATTAAAAATTACATTGTAATTGATTGCAGAAAAAGTGAATTAGAGTGGATAAAAAATAGTATTATGAATTCTGAACTACATAAGTTGTTGAATTTTAAAGAGGATGATATTGATTGGTTGAAATGTCATGAATATAGTTGCAAAAGTTCTGTAAAATTAGTTTGTATTGAGTGGTATGGTGGAGTTAATAATATAATAAATATAGAAAATAAATTAAAAATTGGTAGATGTGCGATTATAAATTACTTAAAACAAGGAACTAAACTAGGATGGTGTATACCTCCGTACAATCCCAAGGAAGAACAAGAAAAAAGAATTGAATTAATGAAAGAGAAAATTAGTAAAAAGGTAATATGTTTAACTACAAATGAGATATTTAATAGTATATCTGATGCGTCAACGAAAAATAATTTACGTAATAGCAGTGGCATATCTCAATGCTGTTTAAATAAAAGGAAGTCATCTGGAAAACACTTAGAAACAAAGGAACCTTTAAGATGGATGTATTACGATGAATATCTAAAAACACAGAATCAAGAACTACTCCCCTTACCATAATGATAATTAAAATAAGCACTTTCTCCTGAAATAAAATCTCTAAGCACTTTCTTTATAAAACCAAATGGATTCCTAATATGGAATTTTGCGTTGAATAATGTATCTAAAGCACTTTTTAATTGATCTGCATTAGCATTTACCTCTCTTAATATTTTTGTTACAGTAATTGCAAAATCTGAATCTGGGTCTATTTTAGAATCCCCAAGAGTTTTTATGATAGACCAATCATTTTCTTGATTCCAAAATTCTTCTTTTGCAGGTTCATTTTCTGATTTAACCATACATACATCTTTAGATATTGTTGTATTAGGTGTAATGATAGGGACATCTAGGGAAACTTCTTGGACATCTTGTCTTTTTTTATCCACAGGTTTAGAGGGGATAGGAACACCCAATAATCCATATAAAACATTCAAATCAATTCTATATGATTTTCCATGATACCAATCTTTAGATTCAAATTGCTTTGATATTAAAACTTTCTTATCTTCTAAATCCTTAATTGCTCTTTGAATTGTCTTAGTAGATTTGTTGAGTTCTAAGGCCCACTGATCTACTGTCTTATAAACCCATAAGAAACCATCTCTATACTTGGTTGCTCTATTCATCCAATATTTTAGTCTAGACAATAATTCTGCTTGGGTCTGACCAAAAACATTAACAACAGTAGGTTGAACAACAATTGGTAATTCATTTTCTAAAATAAGATCCATCATTAAAAAACCTTCTTTCAGCATTTTTGCCAAAAGCAAAGCTAAGAGGGTAGACATGAAATTTTAAAAATGATATAATAAGTCATAAGAAAATTTCATCTAGTCTCTTGGGCCTTCTATGATGTCGAGTTTGCCGACACAGCATCATAGAAGGTTTTTGCATTTGCTTATTTAATTTGTAATTTTTATCAAATCAAACTCAATAAAAAAGTTAGTAGCATGTACATTTCTGCACCAACTACTAACTTTGAAATCCTTAATCTAATTTATTATCTAAAGACTTGATTTTCTTAATGTCTTTAGTTATAATAATCTCAAGAACCAAAAGCTTAATGTTGGCTTATAACATTTTGCTAGAAAACACTTGATCTTGCGAGGGTCAGGTGTTTTTGCATTTATTGAGTTGATTTGATTTGTTAACTTATATATTCGACAGGTTGATACAATTCTCCTTCTAATAATTTAGTATACCATAAAATTTATCCACAGGGGAGTATGTTTAGAAAATTTTGTCCACAGTTGATAAGTTATTGGGCCGTATTAATAAAGCGAAAAAAATAAGCACTATCCATTTAATTTTGGATAGTGCTTTTGTAATTAAAATTATTACATATCACCTAGCATTCACTGGCAACCATATTTTCTCCTTAATCTCTATCCTCTCATTTTCCTTTTTCATTTCACTAATCTTCTTATCACATTCATCCTTCAATTCTTGTCTCATTGCCCTCAATTCCAACATATAACTTTCTCTTAACTCATTAATCTCCTTCAATCTATCTTGTTTTGATTCATCTAATTTTCCTTCTAAAAATACTGACCTATTCTCAGATTCCTTCAATTGAACTTGCAAATATTTATTAGAATCTTCCATTTCTCCAAGGGAAAACTCTAATTCATCTACAGCCCCAATTCTTTTCTTCATCTCATCATTTTCTTGTCTTAGTGTCTCAATTAAATAATTAGAATTGTTATGTCCGGCCTCTAGTTCAATATTTCTTTTAGATAAAGTCTCTGACCTATCTTCTGCTTCTTTTCTTGCCTTATCAGAATCCTTTTTATTGTTTTCAGTGATATCAATTCTTTCTCTTAGAGAATCTAAAGTCGTCTTAAAATCATTAGTCAGTGTTTGAACAGTTTCCATATGGAATTTCTTTTGATCAGCTTCACTACGAGTTATTTCAGTAAACATTTGGATTATGCGCTCTACATGTTCTTTCATTTTTAGCATGTTTGGAGTTATTAATTCAGATATTCCACCTGATTCTGCTTCTAATTGATCTTTCTTTAATCTGATTATGTCCAAAAACAAGTCTTTTGATTTTAAACCTGTACGAGTTTGAAGTGAATCCCATTCAGTTTTGCCTTCTTCATTATCTAGTCGGATTGATAGGGTAGAGGATGAGGATGGTTTTTTAGATTCTTCATTCTCATTCATGGTTGAGTCCTCCTTTGATTTGTTTATATTTTAGGTGTATATTATAGTACGTTTACATAGTTTACAAGTAAACAAATGTTTACATTAATATTTATGTGTATTATATCAGGAGGAATTGGATTAGGCAAGTGAGTTTTTACGTGATCAATGTTTTATTATGTCACATAAAAATGTGTTGCAAAGTGTGACGCTAACCTATATACTAGATTCAACAGCATACTAAAATATTAAGGAGGAGTTTTTTTATGGTTCAAGTTATACCTATTGATACAGGCCGAAGCTCTACTAAACTTATAAATGGAGTGTCTTTTAGATCCGTTGTTGGCGAATGGCATCATAGGGAGATTTCTGATAATGAGGAATATGAAGTAATTATTGATGGTGAAAAATATTTTGTTGGTCAACTTGCCATTGATGAATCGATTGCCCCAGTGGAGTTTAATACATCTTCAAAGATAACCAATGAGAATAAAGTCCTTTTTCTAACTGGCGTTGCTTTGTCAACAGTTGAAAATGATGAAGATACTAATCTTTTCGTTGTAACTGGTGTACCTGTCGATATGTTTAATGTGGCAACAAAGACTGCATTAGAGAACTTATTATATGGAGAGTATAATATCAGAGTTAATGATAAACATATCAAAAAATTATGTATTGATAATGTTACGATTGTTCCAGAAGGGGTCGCTGCCTTCCAACATCAATTATCAAAAGATGATAGTTTAAAACTTGGGAAAAAGAGAATAATCGATATTGGTTCTCTCACAGTGAACTTTAGCACGATATCGAACACAAAGTTTATTAATCGCGATTCTGGAACCTTAGCATTTGGCATGATTAAGATCAGAGGAAATCAGGTTAGTAATGAGCAGTATGTGAAACGTATTATTGCGGAATTATCACAAAAGTTCAGTGATTATGACCCTTCTGACCGTGTGTTACTTACTGGTGGTGGGGCTTTACAATTCAGTGAACTATTTAGAAAACACTATAAGAACTTAGAGATAATTGATAATCCTGTATTTGCTAATACTCTTGGGTATTATAGAATGGGTGTGAGTAGATGCATCAAGGAGAACATGAAAGTAAAAGCAGAGTAAGGAGAAAAGTTGTTTATTTTAATTTGGAAGATGAAGACGAGTTAATACTTTTTGAAAAAGCAACTAAGATGAATAATTTTAGTAAATGGGTTAAAAAATGCTTGATTAATGATGGGAAGAACGTAATAAAAGAACCAATTGTTGAGAAAACTAAGATTGAAAGAAAGACGAGGATAGAGAAAGATGATTTTGAAGATATAATGATGTGAGATGCAATTGTAATGATTGTGTCTTCTTTTTTTTGTTTTATCAAGTATGACTAAAAATGTGATATATAGTGTGACACTAGTGGTATGGAAAGATAAAGTATGCTATAAAGTATTAAGTCCTAAGAAATCAAGGCTTTTTATTTTGGGATAAATTTTAAATTCCCATTTATTACTATACATATAGAATAAGCATTGCTTAATATACATTAGGGAAGGTGAGGTGAATTAATTAAATGTTAAGTAAGATTGAAGTAGATGTTTTGCTGTATTTATTTGATAATCAATACAATAATCAAATGAATTCTATCTCTATAAAGAAATTATCAACTCTATTAAATCTTAATTATTTTAGACTAAGGAATATAATTGGACATCTTAATCAATTAAAGCTTATTTTTTCTGGATATAAAGAAAGGAATGCCTTCTGCTATTATATTTCAGAAAAAGGAATTGAAATTATTAAGGATTTTAAATCAAGTTTTAAGGAGGAATTATTATGAAAAAAAAGATACAAAGGCAATGTTGACTATGGTTACTGGCACTTTTATTATTGGTATTGGTTCTGAATTAATTACTCCATTTTCATTAATTGTAGGTTCTTTAGTGGGATTATTAGGTTGTATAATGTTTTTATTTGGAGCATTCTTTATGTTGAAATCAATGTTCAAAAGTATGCCTGAAATTATTACATTAACTAAAGAAGCAATAAAAAGGAGAAAATGAGCAAAAAATAATCCCCAAAAGTGGGGATTTGGTGAATGGTAGACTCAACTCATTTAATATGATGAATCATATTTATGCACACATATATTTTATTATGCAAGTACCACCTATTTAGAGACTATCGGTAAATAATGGAATGCTACTAAACCAAATCCAATGAGTATTTTTATGAGTGCAGGTGTCATGAAAATCATCTCCTTCCAATATGACTTTAGTATTACCGCAAACTCAAATACTTATACATCTAAAGGAGGTTTATTAAAAATGATTGTTAGAATTAATGGATCTGTTTTAAATCCTCCATGTGTTCATCCAATAATTGAAATCGAAAAAGAAGTATTAGTAAATCAATGGATTGAAGCAGGAAAGAAAGTTGAAAAAGTATTCAAAAATTATCTAGTTCCAATTTCTGTTATTTTAAGTGTAATTAATTTAGCGTCACCTGTTTTAGCAGTAGTTTCACCCGTACCCACATTGACAAATCCTGTAGGTAATCCAGTTGGCACAGCAAATCTAATTGTTTCATTATGGCCTATTATCACAATGGTTCAAGATTTAGCACTACCAGTAGGAATTATTGTATCAATATGGGGAATGGTAGAAATGATTATTGGTTCTCCTGGATGGAAACAGAAATTAAAATTTGCAGTAATCGGCTATATAAGCATGTTCATTATTCCCACATTTTTTGTTGCAATTCATAATGCTTTTAGTCCAGTTCAAATAGCGATTCCTAAATAAAGGAGATAATCATTATGATTAAATTCTTACAATATCCTATCACAGCAAAATTTGGAGCAATTGATAATGTTCACAAGGTTCCTCATTCTGGAGTAGATATTGGAAGTCCTATGTCTACTCCTGCCCAATCTTTAACAGATGGAATCATTAGTAGAATAATTCATGATAATATTATTGGAAATGGCATTGGAGTTAAATTAGATAATGGCAAAGAATTGGTTTATGGTCATTTATCTCAAGTAAATGTAACTTATGGTCAGCATGTTAAAGTTGGAGAAACATTAGGATTAACCGGAAATTCTGGAAGGTCAACAGGCCCACATATCCACGTTGGTTTAATATCTTCTAGTGGACAATATCAAGATCCAAGTAATTATCTTCAAAAATCAACTGAAACAGGATTCTGGGAAAAAACATGGCATGTATTGACCACTCCTGGCACAAATTTATTAGACGAAGCAAAACAAAGTATATTCAATAAGTTTTTATCATTTATATCCGATTTTTTCCATTGGATAGTTCAAAACAGTGATTATGCAATATTGATTGCAATGATATTTGCATTACTTGCAATATTTGGTTCTAAAAAAGCTGTAAAAGGGGTTTATTGGACTTTTGCCTTTTATATCATATTAAAAATGTTAGGAGTGACCATACAATGATTTTTGCTGAAAAAATTACTACTATTAAAAATATTAATTGGTTTAATATTATTGATACTAAATATGTAAGATTTAAAATTAAACCTGACTCCTCTGCTAGAAATTATCGTACAGAAGATTTTGTTAAAACTATTGCTGATCAATTCAAATTGCCCATTGATAGAATTATAAGACAAACAATCTTACCAAGAGGATACAAAGTACAGGAAAGGGCATCATTTGAAATTGATTTCAAAGAAAATAATGTAACATTTTACATTGGTGTGCCTGAAACTATTGCACCTCTTATTTACAGAAGATTAACGTCTATATGGGACAAGACCACCATTGATAAAGTAGATAATGCAGAAGAATTTGATTTAAATAAATCTGTTGTTTATGAATTAGTTTACAGTAAACATGATCTATATTCACTACACACTGATTCAAAGGACAACCTTCCCCTTATATCATTAATTGAAGCAGGAAGATTAATAGGAGAAAATGAAAAAGCAAGATTATTTTGTTATCTTGATCCAATTTATCAATTAGCATGGCAAGGTGAATTGGATGAAGCGTGGGATAAATTAAGAAGTGGAAATGCTCCGAGAAAATGGAATCAATCATTTAAGAATATTGCTTTTACAATTGCAATCGGATTGACTGAAATAATTAGAGAAGTAATTACTGGTTTTAGCGATTTAATTAGTGATGGAAATAGTCAAAACATCTATGCTAAAAAACCATCTGATCCAGAAGGACAGAAATATACAATTGAAAATTTATCAAATTCTACAAAAGAAAAAAGAAATAAATCATCTATAAGAACTTATCTTTGGGTTATTGCTGAATCAGAAGAATCCTCAAGAGCAAATACAATTGCAAGGACGATAGCAAGTAGTTTTCATGACATAAGTTTAGACAATGAATTAGCACCTTGTCAATTAAAAGGTAAAAAAGCAAATGAAGTTTTAAGAATTATAAATACTCATAAACCACCAAGAGTTAAGCTAAACTTCAATATTATGTCATCAGCAGAAATATCTAAAATTGTTCAAATCCCTGGTAGAGAACTTCAAGAAAAATATCCTGAAATTGAAAGAGTTGAATTAGTAGAAGTTGAAGTTAATAATAGATTTTTAGATGAATCAAAGGGGATTGAATTAGGCGATGCAACATTTAAAGGACAAACTGTTAAAGTATATCAACCTGTAAATGACCCAGATGAGGCGTGTTTGCCCAATGTAGGAATTGGAGGTATGGGGCAGGGTAAGACAAAGGGGTTGGTTTCTAATTTCCTTATAGGGGCATATTTAAAGGGATATGGAGGTCTAGCAATTGACCCTAATAA
>Ga0209728_1001834_pt1 | contig 11919 bp, 4 predicted proteins | sample RifGroD1_FD_183997 | JGI IMG/M metagenome (GOLD analysis project Ga0209728, IMG submission 183997) | Groundwater microbial communities from Rifle, Colorado, USA - Groundwater D1 (SPAdes) (version 2) | ecosystem: Environmental > Aquatic > Deep subsurface > Groundwater | place: Rifle, Colorado... | reverse complement strand
TTGCTTGATATTCTTTAATTTTTTGTCTTATCTTATTGTTAACTTCAATTTTCATAACTACATCACTCCTTATTCTATCCATTATACCACATTTACTATATGTCTATCAAAATCAAAACATATGTATAAGGAGTTAGTTATTCAAAAATCTTTGACCACAAATAAATTATATCATGATTATATCATGATTATACATTGATGTCAAATAATTTTATTTATTAATTTACAAATTACATTTGATCATAAGAGAAAAGACATTATCAAAATGTCTTTTCTCTTATATTGATTATGAACTTTCCTAAAAATAATATCTCTAAAAAGATATCTTACAATTTGGCAAGGCATTCTCTAGAGTACCTTTATCCAATTCGCTTATCTGATTACCATACAAGTTGAGATTTTCTAAATTATCCAACCCCAATAAGCCATTTATATTGTTTATCTTATTGCTATATAAATTTAAATCTCTCAACTTAATCAATTTTTTAAATTCGTTTGTATCATTAATTTGATTATCTCCTAAATAAAGATATTCTAATTTAACTAAATCGGTTAATCCACTTACGGTTTCTATCTTATTTCGAGTTAATTCAATATTTGTTAATTCAATTAATCCTTTTAAACTAGTAATATCTTCAATTTTATTGTTATTTAGTTCAACCTTAGTTAATTTGCTTAAATCTTTTAATCCACTAATATCAGTAATATAATTTTCACACAAAGAAAGTTTTGTTAAGTTAGTTAATTTAACCAAAGCATTAACATCTTTTATTTGATTCTGGCCTAAATGTAAATTTTTTAATGTATTTAATTCACTCAATGCAGTAATATCTGCAATTTTGTTATTAAATAAAAATAAATTTTGTAATTTCGTCAATCCTTTTAACGCACTTATATCACTTATCTTATTATTACCTAGGCCAAGACTTGTCAAATTAGTTAATGACTCTATGCCACCAATATCAATTAAGTTTGCAACTTCTAAATTCAAATCAGTAATTTTCTGAACATCGCTATTATATAAAACACCATAAGGTTTTTTGATTTTGCTCCTTACAGCTTTTTCTAGATTAATGTCTTTGAAAATAACTGGATAGTTACCTGTAACTATAGTTGCTTTGCACTTAGCAATTTTACCTCCATCCTGAGTTGTTGCTGTAATAGTTACAGTGCCACCTTTTATGCCTGAAATCTTTCCGATAGAATTAACCGTAGCAATTGAATCATCACTAGACTCCCATATTACATTTTGATTTGTCGCATCTATTGGAATTACAGTAGCAATTAATGTTTCATTTTCTTTTTCATTTATTGTGATATCTTTTTTATTTAAAGCAATTTTTGCAACTGGATTGCCAACGCTTAGTTCGCATGTTGCTACTTTTTTACCATCAACAGTTGTTGCCGTAATAGATGTTGTTCCCAAACTTAAACCTTTAATTGTGCCTTTTTCATCAACTTTTGCTACAGATGGGTTACTTGATTCCCATACAATACTTTTGTTTGTTGCATTGGTAGGAGATATTTTTATTGGGATAGATTGTTTTGCACCTAATTTTATTGTCGTAATAGTTTTGCCTAAACTAATTCCTGTAACATTAACAGGAACTATAACCTTACAAGAAGATGTCTTACTACCATCAATGGTTTTTACTGTAATGATTGAAGATCCTTGGGAGATCGCTTTAACGCACCCTTCTGAATCAACTGTTACTATAGATGGTTTACTTGATTTCCATATTACCCCTTTATTAATTGCTGTGTCAGGTAAAATTGTTGGAATCAATGTTTCGGTTGAGTCAATATTTAGGGTTAGAGCTTTTTTGTTAAGTGTTATTTTTGATGGTTTTGAGGAGTCAGAGGATACGGATGATTGAGTAATATTTTGATTGGTTAAATTTGATGCTGATACAGGAAATACTGTTGTGGACAATATGATTAATGATAGTGTAAATGTGGTTAGTAATTTTTTCATATTTTTACCCTCTCTTTACTAATATTTACTTTTATTGCTTAATTATATACTAATAAAGAAGAAAGTTCAAATAATTTATTTTGATTAATTGCGACAAATATTATTTTATATAATGTAATTACTTTTATATTTATCTTATTTATAGATACCCACTACCAATTTATTAATCTTATATCGTCTATATTTTGACAATTAGTTATTTGCGCCTTCATATTATAGTAACGACTCATTTTACTATCTATAAATTCCTGTGAATCTTGGTATAATTTTATGAATTGTTCTCTCGTGTGGACAAATACTCCTATATCTTTAGTTGTCCAATTCACAAATTCAATTGAATTATCTAAAAGTAGAGAATTCATCTGTCTGTTTAAATTTGTCTGCCATTCTTCAGTGAATTTGTATTCGTGCTCTACCCCTGTGCAACTCGATTTAAAACCATTTAAAATCTCCTGATTACATGCTAAATTTATCTCCTCTATTTTTGCTTCTTTTGCAGGAATAAGTTTTACGGACAATGGAATCGGAGTGTATATAGGAACACCATCTTGTATAGTATAATCTCCATAATTATTTATTATATCTTGATGAATATTATCATCAAGATATAATGCAGTAAATTTTCCTTGTTTTGTAAGTCCTTCTATCGGATGTGGGGCTTCACAGGAATATTTCATTGACCCATTTTCGTCATAAAATAAATACATATTTATTAAATCCTCCCTTTACCAAGGTTTAATCACTAAATCAACTTTACTAATATAGCAAGTCCCTACAGTAGCTTTTACAGCAATATATATATCTGTATTTGGTGCAATAAAAAAATCTATAAGGGTTCTCTGCGTTATGTATTCGGTTGACTGCGTTGTCATATGAGGCATAGATTGTGGATAAGGATCTAGATATATAATTGGATATCCACTTGAATTAAATATATCAATTTCTCCTTGACCACCACTTGAAACTTTCCAAACTACTTCAAGTGCCATCCATCCTAATTCGGACGAAGGATTCATAGTATGAAGTAATGATGCAGTTGTAATAGCAGAAAACAATGCCAACGTAGATTCTCCCATTGTCAATGCTTTATAAGTCGTAGATGCTGTTGATACATATGATTTGTGATCTGGATAATATAAAGGAATATAAAATTCTTTAACTATTGATCCGTCTACACCGTCTGTTCCATCTGTGCCCTTAATTAAACTCCATGAATAATCCAAATAATTACTACTTTCTGTTGAAGTTAGTTGATTATAAGCGATACCAATGTGAGTTCTATTTGTTGGATCATCACTTAAATTTGAGCCATAAATATCAGTTGCATATTTAATCCAAATATATCTAGGAGTTCCATCTAATCCAGGCTCCCCTTGTATACCTTGATCTCCAACAACTTTTGTCCATGTATATTTTGTATAGTCCATTGAATCTTCCAATATATTATCAGAATATGTTCCCATATAAGTTCCTGCATCTTCGCCGCTATTCCCAGTAAATGGATTGCCATTACTGTAATTAGAATACTTAATATGAAAATATGATGCTTTTGTATCAGCATATGTTTTTGCAGAAGATGTAATAAATTGTAATAATACATCTTTTGCACTATAATATGTTTGAAATATTGCATTAAAATTATTTCTAACAATTATAGAATCTGTGGTTAAATCCGCTAAAATTGGAGAAAGATAGGTATCTAACGCATTAAAAGCATTAATATATGCTCCATATAATGCAGTCATTGTTGCTGATGGATATAAAAGAACTTGTGATTCGGAAGATGCTAGATTAGTCTTCTCTACTACAATAGAATCCCATCTTGGTTTTAATATTCTTACTTTTTCATCCTTCCTAATTTTATTATCATTTGCTATATCACTTAATTCTTCCAATGCTAAAATAGCATCTGTTTTTGCCTTATTCGCTAATGCTTTTGCAATACTTGCTGCAACATCATCAGTATACTCAGTGTAATAAATCCAATCAGAATCAACATAACTTCCAGTTAATCTTTCCACTATACAAATCTTAAAATCAGAATTAGATTGTTGTCTCCATAAATCTTGAACATTATAAGGAGGTTGAGGAGTTCCTACAAATATTCTTAGTTCTGAATCTAATGATCCTTGTGATTTTGAAGCATCAGATAATACTTTAATTACATCAACATTATCAATTAATTCCCATTGGTAAGAAGAAGAGAATCTATAAGCATTACCTTCAATCACATCATAAAATAAATCACCTACATGATATCCCTTAATTGTAGATGTATCCCATTCAATACTTGGTAAATTAGTCAATAAAGGAGCATAACCGTAAAAATAACATTCAATTTTACTATCTGCACTTTGATTCTGAAAATTAGTATTATCTGCATTATACAAAGTATCAGCAAATAATTTTAAAGATGTTGCTATTACTGCATTTGGTTTGGAATTATCAATTTCTAATGTTGATACTTTTGCTATGAGTGCTGTTTTCGTAGTTTGTAAACTATTATACAATGTTTGAATAACTCCAATTTGAGGTGCAGTAATTGATTTAGGTACTGACAAATTAATCCAATTATTCAATTCGGTTTGTAATGAATTTAAAGCAGTTTGATAATTTGTCTTTTCATTAGGACTTATATCACTTAATCCTACTTTAGTAGCGAGATCGGTCAATGGTCTAGATTCTTCAATTACTAAAGCTAAATCAGTTCCAAGAATAATGGAATCACTTACACTAATTGTAAAAGTGCTAAATGAACTAGTTATTTTTAATCCTAATGCAATTATTGATTCTGCTAGTCCTGATATTGATTCTCCTATATAATCTCTTGCAATAACCATTAATTCTTCTAATAATGCAATTTTATTAGTATAATATAATGTAAAATAATTAATAAATGTAGCACTTACAATTGTTGAACTTGAAGTTAAATCAACTAATATAGGGTTAATATATGAATTTAAATTAGAATATGCGGTTTGATAATTTGATAAAAGCGTTGCAATAGTAGGATAAGTAGTATTATTCCAATAATCTGCTTGCATTTCTACTGTATTTTTTTCACTTACAATTATATCCCAATAATTTTTAACTGTTTTCTTTTCTTTTGATGTAACAGCTGTATTGCTTGCAACTTTTGTAATATCTACCATAACTATATCTCTATTTGCTTTTGCTACTTGAACTGCCAAAGTTGCTTCTGCTGAAATTAATGTAATTCCAACAGCAATTCCTTGAGGGGTTCCATCTACTATTTTAGTATTTATATCAGCATATGGTGCTTTTTTACCACTGTCATAAAATACTTCTAATGCAGTTCCTTTAAATAATTTAGGAATACCAACAAAAGCAAAAGGAAATCTACCTGTTCCTGTATCTGTACCAGTCCCTCCACATCTAATCATTGCATTTAATAGATTTTGATTCCATCCAATAGAATTATATGATGTTAGAGTTACGATTACAGTATCATCTAATGAATTTAATTTTGTTGCTAATAAATCTCTATCTCCATCATTAGTATAAGTGTCATAAATAAGAGTATGTTCGGTTATTACAGATAAATCTTCTCTACTAATGACCGTAAGTAGTAATCCAGTGCCAGAATCATCACTTGCACTAATGCTTTTTTTATTGATTTTAAATATTCTACTTTTATTAGATTGATTTCCTCCTGTACCACGGATAGATAATTCTCCATCAATTGAATATTCAGCAGTTAATAGATTTATTGCATTATGTAATGCTAATTTTGTACTCATAACTAAATCAAATTTCTTTAATAATGCTTTTCTTTCTGTTGATTTCATTTTTAATCCTTTTCCTGCATAATTAATTAATGGTAAACCTACCCATTTTGCTAACTCTACCTGTAATCCATCGACACCACATGATGCAACAGTTCCAGTTAATGAATTCTGATATTTGCTTATTAAATCAGGTAAAACTTTTAATGTATTTGCAATTTTAATTACATCTTCACTTTCAGTATTAATTGTTTGGAATGAATCTCCTAATGAAACTGATTCATCATATGTGATGTAATTATCTTTTGCAAAAGCTTTTATATCCATTTGCATAGAAGTGATTGCAACACTAACCTCAAATAATTGTTGATCTACAAGAGTTAATTCATTGTCTATTTGTACTTGAGTAATTAAACTAACTAGTGTATTTTTTCTTGTTTCTACGTTCTTAATTTTTTTATTTACACTTACTCCCTTACTTGGTTTAATTTCAATTGGATAACTTGATTGATTAAACCAATCGTCAATTTCATTAAGGACATCATAGACTGCTCCTGTACTAGAACTAATTTGAACATTTGAATAAGCATCCTTAGCATTGTTTAAAGTATCATATAAAATATTATCTTCACCAATTATTTCCAATAATCCATCTGCAATTGCAACAATATCATCAGATTCATGCACAATATCATTAAATAATTCACTTAATGTTACAGATTGTGGTTGAGTAATTTGACCTATTGGTTTAGCATTGATATATATATTCACTTGGGTTTGAAATGTAGATAAAGCCGTATTTAATTCAGCAACTTGATTTTCTACATATCTTTTACCATCATCTTGCCTAGCTTCTGCAATTGCATTGACAAGAATTGATTTTTTGTCTTCTACGTCTTGAAATAATTCTTTAATTTTAATTCTTTCATCTTCTGGACTAGAATCACTGATAATAGCAATTGGATAAACTAATGGTGGTATTGTTGGGCCAATCCAATTTGCAATTAGATATGTTTCTAATCCGTCAAATCCACAACTTGCAACAGTACCTTTTAAAGAATTATAGTAATCAATTCTTTCTGTTTCAATTTCAAGAAATTCTGCCGTATCTAAGATATCTCTTGATTCTGCAATTACTTTATCGAGAGACAACCTCAAACTATTTGCTTCTATGCTTGTTATCCAACCGTCACTACCAAATCTTGCAAGGTCTATTTCTAGATTTAGAAGTGAACCATTTAATTCTTCTATTTGTTGGTCTGTATATTCTGTCGCTGTGCTTTGAGAAGAATCCCATTTAAACTTATTTAGGTCAATAATATCTACATATGAACTTGCATGATACAGAGAATCAGACAATCTTTGTGATGCAGTTTTTACATTTGAAATTGTTAATTGTATATCTGCATTTTCGAAGTCATAATCTACCTGAATTATTTTAGCAGTTATATCAATTCCTAATTGTTTATGTTTTATAGAAATTGAATCACCTAAATTAATTTTGCCCCAATTGCGTTGTTCTTCTAATATCTCTAAGAAATTAACCAAACTAATTTGGACAATTGTCTTTGGCGTTTTACGAATTTCCATTTCGTCCATACCTGCGAAATATAATTCAGAAGCACTTCCAATACTTGCATTCGTGAAATCTTTATCTATCATATATGATGTTTGAAGTTCTAGTAATAATTCAGGAGTATCAGCAAAAAATCCTTCATATGTTAAAGTTGTTTGAATACCATCAATTAATGCTTGAACATTAGCTATTTCAATATTTTTTGCAACAATTTCTGCTTTTTTATTATCAATTTCTAATTGTTTGTCAATTTTAAGAGTTGCCAATGGAATTGGATAAGCAGTGCTTGCAACCGTAATACTATGTCCTGCATTTTGTTCAAGTTCTATAAGATCGTCAATTTCCTTCATTTCAAGATCAAATTCTTTTAATTTATTGGTCAGAACAGTTAATTCTATTTGAAGAGCAGATAATTGTGCTAAATATGTTGCAAATCCATCTTTATTTTGCAATAATAAAATTTGATAATCTAAAAGTTTATGGCATAATTCATCAGACATATAATCTGATCTTGTAATAATTTCTCTAGTAGTTTCATTTCTTTGGAATGGAAAAAGAAATGTACTATAATTTTCTATATATGATTGACCAGAAGGATTGATTGAATTTATTGTCAATCCTTCTTTTCCATATACTTTTAATCTTGTACAAAAGAATTCACTATCAATATTTTGTACAATTGTACGTAGATACTTTATATCACTTATTCTGAATCCTTTAGAAACTCCATATTCATTAATTGTATAGAAATTTATTTTTCTGTTAATAGAATCAAATTTAGCAATTAAATTAAATTTTTCTGCAATTTCTAATATGAAATCTAATTTAGTTTTTACAGAAACTTCAAATGAACGATATACAGAATCTAAAGTTTCAGGATATGAACCAAGAGTCCAAGGTGTTTCAAATAGAATTCCATTTGTGTGTGTTGTGACTGTTGTAGAAATTCCATCAACAGTTGTTGTAACCGATCTGTCATATCCACTCATTATTTCTGATAATTTTACTGCATCAGCTTTTAGTGACCTTATGTTTTTGTCTTTGAGTTCATATTCTAATGAATAGCAATTTACTTGTAAAAAATCTGTAGAATCGTCAGCATTAGGACTAGGGTTGTCAATTATGAAATACGATGTATAATCACCTAAAATTAATTTGATTAAATATCTGTTTTTAAGAATTTCACAATGAGTATTATATTGTTGCTCATGATCTTTTTCTATTTGGTAGGGTAGGTTAAAGGTTAGTTCGCTCAATGTTGTAAGATTTGTTTTTAAATTTGCAGAATAATGTTCTTTTAATGATGCTATAATTGTTTTATTTGGCTTGCAAAGATATAATTTTGGTTTTTGTGGAGTAAGGGATAAGTCAATGTCAAGGAACATTATTATTCACCATCCTATTTGGATTTTATTATTTTATTATCTAGTTTTGAATTGATATCTGAATTGGATTTTACAAGTGCCTTTTATAATTAGGTTGTTTATACCTCTACCAAGGGAAATAAAATCTCCCGTGAGATTATTTATCCGATAAGTATCAGGAAGTGATGATGTAATTTCTTCGTTTTCATTATCAATGAATAAATCTTCATTGTTTTTAAGTGATTCAAATAATGTTGCTCCTTCACTGTCTAAAATTGAAGATAGTTTGAATTCTTTCCCTCCATTAGAATTATTTATTATGCTGATATCTCCATCATTTATCTTTAATAATGATATTTGTGGTTGACATGGGATGTCTCCAAGATTAGTGAATTGTATCGTTGTGCCATTAGATGGATTTGATGATAGATTATAGAGGTCACTTAAATACGAGGGAGAGTAAGCGTATGGAGAATTGCATCTAAATTTTAGTGTTACATAACCTAATTTTAGTCCATTGTGTATTAATTGCGGTTCATCAACGCAAATAGCATAGAATATTTTATCTGGATTCTCAGAAAAAATCAATTGACGATATGAATCTTTTGTTAATGCTCTTGCTACAGAACGAAGTTTATCTTCGTCAAAAGATTCTGAAAATGCAAAAGACATTTGTATTTCCCTTGGAAGTTCTTTTACCTGAAATAAGTAGGGTTTTGGATTTCTTCTTGTTCTTTGTTCTAGAATTTCTCTACCCGATAGAAAAGTTTCTTGATACATCCCTGAATCTATATGTACGTTCATAATTCCATATTCTTCATAGAAATTTATATTGTCATATATAAAATATAATGATTCTGAAATTGACATATTGTGATTTCACCTTCCTTTCTCGTTATATATTTATTAAAGGAAAGAGGAAGAATAAATTATCTTCCTCTAATAATCTGAGATTTCTCGATTTTCCTAATAGTAAAATTTGCTGCTCTTTCTAGTTCGCTATTTGGTATTTTCCCATCGACAGATGTTATATTAAAATTAATGTTTGGAATAGTAACATTTGTTCCAGATGAATTATTGTTTATGAATTGTGGGGGTTTAAATGCCTGTAATGATATATTTGGTAAAATAGATGGCATATTTTTAATTAAATCCATTAGTGAGCCATTGCCATTGATACCTGTGCCGTTTGCATAAGATGGAATATTTAGGAGTTTCGCTTTGCTGATTAATTGTTCTGTTAGATTATTAGGGAGAACTTCAGTACCTTTTTCTAGATTCATGATTTCAGGGCCATTATTTCCACTGAGAAATGGTCTTCCATTTGGAGGAGTTATTAATTCTCGACCCTCTTCTGAAGTCTTTGCTAATCCACCAGGATGATAATTTGTTCCAGATGCATAATTAGGAAATGCATCAAGTCCATTTGCAGCAGATTTTATCTGTTTTATTGTATTAATTATTGCTTGAAAACTTGTATCAATTTCTCCTGCTTTTTCAGTTAATGTATTGGTAAATTCATCAGCAAAAATATTTAGACTTTCTTTAATTCCAGCAATATTCCCATCAAGAATTTCTTGAACTTTTGTTAACCAAATTTCATCATTTAACATGAGTTCATTAAATGCTGTTTCAATATCAGTTTTTTGATCTTCTAATGATTGCTTTTTTGCCTCATAAGCTTCATTTTCTGAATTTTTCTTTGCTTCTAATTCTTTTTTAATAGAATCTAAAGCATCTTGTAAATTTTGCTTACGCAACTCAACAGTATGACTATTCTGCATGTCTTCAATATCAGAATTTTTCTCTGCTAATTGCTTTTCGAGTTCTGCTAATTTTGCTTTTCCTTCATAAGATGTATCATTTTTATAGATACTTATTTGATCTTGAATATCTTGTGCATCAGTTTGAGCAGAATTCAGATCCTTTGTATAATTTTCAGCATTTGCAAGACGATCAATAGCATCAATTTGTTTATTTATTGAATCTTCTCTAGCCTTTTCTTCGCTGTCAATATCATCTAATACTTGTTGATGTCTTCTATCCTCAGATCTCATTTGTACATCTATTACTGCTATATCAATTTCTTTTTTTATTTTTGCTGCATCTTTTAAAGTTTGAACTATATCATTAGCGTAATCTTGCAATGATTTTTGATTCTGATTAAGAGTTAGTTTTAGATTTGCCATTTCCTCATTTAAGGCTTTTTGAGATTCAGTGGTTAAATCTGTTGCTTTTAATAAATGACCAATAGTAACAATTTCATTAAAAATTGCATCTTCTTTTTCTTTTAATATAGTAATTTGCTTTGCTTGTTCTTTAGAATATTCTTCAGATGACTTATCATATAAATCCATTGAAGATTTAGATAGATTTATTTTTTTATCTAAATCGGTCATTGATTGTTCAAATTTCTCAATTTCAATTTGAGTTAGAGAATTTTTAAGTGTTACTAGTGAGTCTGTAAGTGTATCAATGGATACGCCTGTTTCATGATATGCTTTTTCTAATTTTTGTAATTCATCATGAGTCATTCCCATAGTTTTTCTAGTTTCTACACTTGAGTTTTTAAATTTTGTTTGATAAGCGAGGGTGTCTTCACCTTTAGGATCAAACCATGATAATGTTTCTCGAACTGAATATCCACCTTCAGATGATACTTTTGCAAATTCATCTTCCATTTTTGAACGAGCTTGAGATAGTTGGGAGATTTGCTTGGTTTCACCTTCGATTAATTGTTTAGATAGGGTGAGTTCTTTATTGTAGTCTTTTGCAGATTTTGCGATTTGGAGTTGCTTTTCTAGGAGTTTGTTGGATTCTTCTGTGATTTTTGATTCTGTTAGAAACGATCTGATTAATGATTCTTCTATTGAGACGAATTCTGAGAGGGGGGTTGTAGGGGATGATTTTTCTTTAGGTGAACTTGGATAACTTCCGGAATTTGCTGCCGATTTTATATTACCTAACAATGCTTTCATTGCGTTGATTTTATCATCTACGACATTATCTGCGTTAAGTTGTGACTGTAAAGCATTTGCTTCTGCTCTTATCTTGTCTTCTTCATTAAGCCATATAGTTCCAGTGCTAGGGTTTAAAGTTGGTTTGCTTAAAAAAGTAGGAAGTGCATTAAGGGCATTATTTCTTTGTCTTATTGCTTCTGCTTCTGCTATAAGATTACTAATTCTTACTTTAGTTTGTTCAGCTTGATTAGTAGTAAATGTTTTTTCTGCCTCAAGAGCAGTTATCATCCCATTGATA
>Ga0209728_1001825_pt1 | contig 11994 bp, 20 predicted proteins | sample RifGroD1_FD_183997 | JGI IMG/M metagenome (GOLD analysis project Ga0209728, IMG submission 183997) | Groundwater microbial communities from Rifle, Colorado, USA - Groundwater D1 (SPAdes) (version 2) | ecosystem: Environmental > Aquatic > Deep subsurface > Groundwater | place: Rifle, Colorado... | reverse complement strand
AGATTTAAAAACTTTGGACATTTTTCACATTCTCTATTTTTAACATTACATGGAGTCCCTTTATAACATTCTAATTTACACATATTTAAATTATATTCATTAATATATCTCATATTTAATTCTCCTTTTTAATTTTAAATAAAAGTCCTATTTGGTGTTAATATTGGCACTCACAAACCCTTTAAAATCAAGGGTTTATAATTTTGATATTTCTAAAATATTTCTCTTTAAAACCAATTTTAATAAAATTTCCTTATTATTTAATTCAGGATTTTCTAAAACCTTCTCTAATAAACTATTTAATATTTTCCCCATCTTAATTCCTGGTTGAATACCTATTTCCATTAAATCATGTCCATTTATTGCTAAATCTTTTACTGTCAATGGTTGTTTTTCTGAAATAATTCTATGACATTCTCCTATTAAAAATGTAACATTATCTATTTTACTTTGATCTTTATTTTTAGAACCTTTAATATCTGCAATACGCAAACAAAACAAATTTTCTAAATTGTCAATTCCTACTCTATTCATAAACTTTTTAATAATAGATGTTTTTATTTTACCTTTTTTACTAAAATTAAACATGTGCTCTCTAACAAGTATTTTCACATCATTAATAGTTTTATTGTCAAATTTTAATCTAAATAATATTTCTTCTGTTAATTTTTCTCCTTCTATATGATGGTAATAAAAATGACCTATTCCATTATCATCCAAAGTAAAACATTTAGGTTTTGCAATATCATGCAAAAGTGCAGATAATCTAACATTTAAAATTTTAGGTGTATTATTTAAAACAGAAATAATATGTTCAAATACATCCTTGTCATGATTAGGGTTATATTGTTCAAATCCTACACATTCACATAATTCAGGTATAATATATTGCAATAATCCAGTTCTCTCAAGCATTTCAATTCCATAACCAGGATAATCACTCATTAATATTTTACATAATTCATCTCTGATTCTTTCCTTAGAAATCATTTGAATTAAATATGCATTTTTAACGATTGCTTGTAATGTATTTTCTTCAATATCAAAATCATGTTGTGCTGATAGTCTGATCGCACGAAGTAATCTCAAAGCATCCTCGTTGAAACGTGCATCAACATCTCCTACAGCACGAATAATCTTATTTTCAATATCTTTCAATCCACCAAAATAATCATAAACATTTCTATTTACATCAATAGCAATTGAATTAATAGTAAAATCTCTACGTGCAACATCTTCTTTTAAACTATTTGTAAAAAATACTTCTTCAGGACTTCTATTATCTTTATATGCTCCTTCTTTTCTCATAGTTGTTACTTCATAATGTTCATCTTTTAATACTATTGTAACTGTGCCATGTTTAAGTCCTGTATCATATGACTTAGCGAATAATGATTTTATTTGTTCAGGCGTTGCATCTGTACAAATGTCATAATCACTAGGAATTTTATAATTAAAAATATCTCTAGTTGATCCTCCAATAAGATAACCTTGAAATCCATTATACTCTAAATGCATAAGTATATATTCTACTTTTTGAGGGATCTCCACTTATCTATCACTCCTTTATTAATCTCTATAGTTACTTGTAGATTTCATTTTGTCAAATATTATTTTCTTTCTTAATAAATATGTATTAGAATTATCATAAAACAATTTATGTAATTTATTTAAATTTCTATTACCTTTAACTCTTATATATTTCATATAGTCACATTTTGAATTTTTAAAAGTATATGTTATTTCATTTTCACTAAATATATTTCCTATACTTTCTAGAAATTTTTTATTTCCTATTATTTCTACAGCAAATACTTTATAATAATATTTTTTATTATTACTTTTTGTTGTTGATGTACTCTCATAAATACAACCATCACCATCAAAATACCCTCTAATAAAATGTCTTATTAATTCTTCTGATATATTTGGTAATTCTTCTACATTTTTTGCTTTATTATTACCTAATCCAAATTTTCTTAAATCTTTGCTCATTTGTTGACTAGAGAAATTTATTAAATAATATTTTTTACCATAACCAGATATCCTTTCAATAATTTCTCCATCATATTCTATTATATTTTTTATTTCTTCTAAATAACTTTGATCTTTAGAAGAAATTCCTATAATATTTCTATCATCTGCTATAGAACCATCAGCATAAATTAAACCTAATAAATATGCTTGTTCTTCAGATAAAATATTAGAAAAGAAATTATCATTAAGAAAGTAGTTTTTTCTACGAAAAATATTTATTTTATTTTCTTTTAATATTCTTGATATATGATATGGTGAAATTTTACTTTTCTCTGATATTTTATTTATTTTTCCTACACCAACTTCATGAAATATTTTTATTATTTTATTTTTATCTTCTTCGGTTATATTTTTATATAAAATATTTTTCATTTAATCACCTTTCTATTAATTTCTATTGTCAATTCATTAATTTTATCCCAATCTGGTTTATCTGGTAATTCAGTATTTTTACTTGCAAGATCAAATTTATTTTCATACTCATCTACTATCATAAAAATTTGATCAAAGGTAATCTTCCCATATTTAATATCTAATAACATATCTCTTTCTTTTTCACGATAAGTATTTACTTTTTTAGTTTCTAATATTTCAATACCCATAATTAATAATCTTATTAATGTTAATGCGTGTTTGAATAAATGTTCATCATCTTTCTTCTTATTTCTATTATTCAATTTTCCATAATCTCTTACTACATTTGTCATTTCAGACATGATATTTTTAAAATCTCTCAAACTATAATGTTTTAAATTTATATCAAGAAATATTTCTTCTTCAAAATTTTCCCTATCTGATTTATCTAAATATATTTCAATACAACTTTTATCAAACTTTGTATAATGATTTTGAAAATGAATTAATTGTCTTTTAATACTATTCATTATATGTTGCTCTTTTTCTTTTTGTGGGTAACTATCTCTTGCTAAAGCATTTTGTAATCTTCTTAATTGTCCTACAGAATAACCATAAAATGAATCAATTACTTTTTTAGATAAAAATACTTCTATATTATCTTTTATTAATTTGCCTTCTTCTGATAAAATAAAATAATGTTCATCTTTACAACCCAATATTTCTATTGTATTAGGATTGCATTTTGATAATAAATCAATAATTTGTACCAAAGTATATATTACTGTGTCTGTATTATTATCAATATATGGTTTATCTCTTGGATTCATAGTTAATATTTCTTTAGGTGTATTTAAAGTAATACCTCTAATATCTAGATCAGAATTAATTCCATTTAATCCATATGCATGACTTCCACCTAAAGTTAATAATATAATATTATTATTTAATTTATCATTATCCCACAAAAACTTATACTTTTCACTGTTAAATATTTCTTCTTTTATTTTATCAATTTCATTATTTATAATTTTACTCATACTTGCACCTCAAATTCTAGTTTATTTAAAAACCTAGCAATATTACCCTCATAATAAAACATTAAATCATAATCTGTCAATTCCATATTAAAATAGTTTTTAAATACTTGTGCAAAATAAACAACAGGCGTACTTTTAAATTCTACTTTATTACTCTCATAATATTCCTTAATATAATATGGGTAGGGTTTAAATTGTTTAAGTTTAAATAATTCTATATTAACTTCAACTCCTAGTTGTCTACAGTAATTATCAATGTCTAAATAAATGCTAGGATTATGATTAATCACATAATCAAAATCATTAATCAGCACTACTATTTCATCATGTGAAACATTCCTTAAGTCATTAATATTAAAATATTTTAATACAACGTCATTTAATATTTTGCTTACAATATATAACTGTATTTTTTGTTGTTTTTTAGGATTAAGATTCCCATAAATAACTTGGCGAATATATTTAGATTGCTTAATATAATCCAAACCAGTATATTTACTAATAAATTCATTATAATTATTTGTATTTAATACTAATTCCTTATCATAATATTTTAAAGCATTATAATTCGCTTTTCTCAAATCAATACTTAAAAAATATCTACCATCGTTACTTTGATTGTATATATCTTGTTTTGGAATATTTAATTTCACATTATAACCTTCTAATATATCAGTATTAAACTTTTTATATACTTCCAACACAGATATTCCATCAACAATATTATCCATAACTTTTTTAGTTTCAGAAAAGAATTGCTCTATACCACCTAATGTATTTACTGTATTTTGAAATAACTTATACTTTTCATTAGATTTATAAACTTTATCATATAGATTTTTATAGTATTCAAAGTATGGATTTTGTAGTATTTGTATTGGCAAAGAAAAATCCTTTACAAATCTTTTGTGTGCTTTATGATTAATCATTATATCATATCTCCTTTTATTTAAATTAGAACCAAGTGAACTTTTTAAACAAACATTGCTAATCCCAACAAAACAATCTCATGTAATCTATGGTCTATCCCTATATGCATAAAACCATAAATCTGATAATCATATATTTGTTTCCATGTCATACCTTTAAATCGCATAATCCATTTAACAGGTATTCTAGTATCAATAATTGCATGAGATATTAATAATGTCCAAAATACCAAACATATATGTAACCAATCTTTAATTAAATACAAAGTAATAATTGTTGTTAATAAAGCATAAATACCTGAATGACTATATACAGCACAAAAACTTAATAATTTATTATCTTGTTTACTCCATTTTGATTTATTTACTGCTTGCCAATTCCATTGAAACACCCAATCAACAAACATTCCTACAAAATAAGCAATAACTAAGAAATCAACATTTACCATATTTCATTACCTCCAAAACATAAGGATTAACATATTTAGATATATCCTTACCATAAATAAATAATTCTTTTACCATCGTAGATGAAATTATTTCATTATCTGTTCTGAAGTAAATAGTATTTAAATCAGGATTAAGTTCTTTATTTATTTTTGCAATATTTTCCTCATAAATATAATCATTAGGATTCCTTAATCCGTTGCATAAAACTTATAAAAAGTTATAAAAACAAACATAACTTTATAAATAAGTTTTATTTTAATTATCGTTTCCAATAATTTTCCCTATTCATAAAACCCTATTTCAATTACCGAAGTAATCTACTTTAGTTTGATATAGTTCTCCAAGGGCTTAAATTCGGATACAACGCACCCTACATATTAACATAATTTTCAATATATTTATGCTAATTTATAATTACTAAGATTTATACTTGCATTTTTATCCTTATCAATTACTAAACCGCAATTATCACATATGTATATTCTATCAGACAATTTTAAATCTTTCTTTTTAAAACCACAATCTGAACATATCTTACTTGATGGATAAAATCTATCTACTTGAATAAATTCTATTGAATTAAATTTACATTTATATTTCATTTGTCTTATAAATTCATAGAATTTCTGTTCTTGTATTGCCTTAGATAAATGCTTATTTTTCATTATATCACTTATATTTAAATCCTCCATTACGACTCTATATGGTTTCATTTTAATTATTTTATTAGTAGATTGATGAATATGATTATTTCTTATATTAGTTAATTTTCGATGAATAAGTTTAATCTTTTTCTCTAATTTTATTATATTATTAGTTTTAATAAATTGTTTACCATCTTTATTCATTTCATATTTTTTTGAAACTTGTCTTTGTAATCTTTTAAGCTTTTTCTTTAATTTTTTAATCTTTTTAGATTTATTAATGTTTTTTATAGGTTTATCTAAACAATTTATAATTGCTAAATCTTTAACACCTAAATCTATACCAATACTTAAATCTTGATTTAATTCGGTTTTGTTTTCACCTTGTTCAAATCCTAATGTTAAATACCAATATTTACCGTCAAAATGGCATCTTGGATTTATATATTTATCCAATTGAGGAATATTATAATTAGATTTATATTCTACTTTCCCTATTTTTTCTAAATTAACTTTATTATCATTAAACTTAATAGCATCATATCTAACATAAAATGATTTTCTTGATTTTTTCTTAGTTTTAAATTTAGGTTTTTTAGATATTCCAGTAAAGAATTTTTGATAAGCAGTATTCAAATCATCAAATGCCTGTGAAGTTACTTGACCACTTACTTCATACAACCATTTATATTCTTCTTGTTTTTTAATTGTATTATTAAACTCTTTTTTAATAATTGCTTTTGAAGGTTTTAATCCTTGCTTATACATTTCTTCCCATCTTGCTAATCCATAGTTGTATGTAAATCTAGCAATTCCACATGATTTAAACATTAATATTTCTTGTTCTTTTGTTGGTATTAATCTAATTTTAATTGATTTTATTATAATTATCACCTCCTTTTTATAAAATATAGAAATAATTTATAACTTTTTATAATTTATTGTTAACTGTTTACAACCTCTAATTAAATATGTAGTATTTAATTCTTTTGCTAAATCACTAATTAATTTATCAGATATAATTACTTCATATCCTTTTCTACTATCTATGTCTTGTTCTTGAAGATAATATTTTACTACTTTAGCCATATAATTAATCTCACAATTTCTTTTCTTTGTATAATTTCTTGAAAACACTAAATATATCATATCAAACAATTTATTTGCTTGTTTAAAAATATCATAGTGTCCATTTGTAAAAGGATCGAAACTACCTGCATAAATTGCTGTTTTCATATTTTATTATCCTTTCTTTAATAATATTATTTTTTAAAATAATTATCCTTTGCCAGCATATTTACCGTAATATTTTGTCTCATTTTTTCTGCTAATCTACCAGCTTCATGTACATCATCAAAATCACCAAATCTAGCACATTTTCCATTTATTTGTAATTGCACTCTCCATTGTTCTTTGCTAGATATCCAACATACATTTCTATAACCTGATGTATTGTTTTTATTTTTGCCTTTTCTATCTGTAGAATTTAATTGATTACTTAAAACTTCAAGATTTTCTTTTTTATTATGTAATCCATTGTGGTCTTTATGATGAATAATATGGTTCGTATTCATAATTATATTATGTAATAATTTACTACTAACTCTACCATCTGATTTTACTATTCTGGTACTTGCATAATATGTTTCTGCTTTCTTGTCCCATTTTGACCAAAATCTTTTATTAAGTTTAATTAACAAATCCAAATCTTTAGTGTCAATGTAACATTCAAGTTTTTCTCCATTCTTCTTGTATAAATATATTATAGTTGTATAATCATCAATAATTTTATAATCATTAAATTCTTTATCTCTAGGAACATACGTACTTACATCATTTACTTTTTTAGATAAATATTCCTTATTCAAATTAAATTTATTTGAAATAACATCTAGTTGTTTGTTAGGGATTCTCCCTACATTAAACCATCTATAAATGGCTCTAGGTGATATATTTATTTCTTCTGCCAGTTTATAAACATTAATATTGTTGTTAATTACATATTCTTGAAATCCTATCATTTAATAAATAATTATTCTCCTTTCTCTTCCTCGTTTTCTAGTGAACACCATTCGTCACAAATATAATAGCAGTTTTTACACATAATTATATTACTCCTTTACAATAATTGTAATCTCTTCACATACTTCTGTGCTTCACTTTTCCATATAACACCTAAACTCACACACGTTAAACTTCCATTAGCAATTTCAGTCAATCCATTATCCCTTATAAAATAAAATCCTTGCTCAACCAATTTTTCTAAATTTTTTTGCTTACCTCTTAACACAATTTTCTTCTGATCATTCTTATACCATTCCATAAATTTAATATGTTCATTAGCGTTTTTACAATTATATAAATTTTCAAATGCTATAATTGTTGCTACATGTGCTACCTGAGCAGAAATTTTGCCTTTTGACATATTTAATTCTGAGTTAACTACATAGTATTGTACTAAAGAATCTTCCATAATGATTCTCTCCTTTTTTAAATTGTAACCAATCTAAACTTTGATCATAATTTAAAATACTCCTATTTTCTTCATATACCATTCAATTTCTTCTTCGTTCATCCAACAAAGACCACACTCATCACATTTATCAATTAAATCATACATATACTTAATATTATCTTCAATTAATTCATCCAATGTAATATTTTCACAACCAAATCTATTAATACATTGTTGTTCACCTAATTCTTTTATAATCAATTTAATTCTCCTGTCTTTCACATATAATTTTTTTATTTACACTCTAATAAGAATATCAAAGCATCTGCTACTGCATCTTCCCTAGTATTATGATAAAACTGACTAGATATATTTAAACTTCCTTGTAATTTAATAATCATATTATATTTTCCAAGACCACCAACTTTAATTAATGAATAGGTATAATTGTATTTCTCAATTTCATCCAATAATTGCTCTAAACTAGGCAACCATACTTCATCATCTCTATTTTTGATATTTTCTATTACATACTCAATTTCTTTATCATCTAATCTTAATCCATCTGTTGTGAATAAAATAGGTTTAGGCCAATATTCTGCTTTATGCCAATCGCCACGTTTAGGATTCCATTGTAATCCTAATTCTTTTAATCTTTTTGCTTTGTCAATAGAAATCATAATTTATTTATCTCCTTTACTTTTATCCTCATAATAACTTCTAACACAATCCCTCAATATCTCCCTAAACTCATCTAAACTAATATTTTGATTCATATAACTATCTCTTAAGAAATATTTATAACACATAATACTAAATCCTGTTGGTTTATATAAAAAATTTGGTTGAATTAATCTACAATCACTTTTATGTTCCTTATCTTTAATCCATTCTTCAAAACTAGCATCTAATCCACAAGTACAATGAACAGCACAACCTTCTCTTGGCAAATTATATTTCTTACATAATTTTTTATATATTTTATCTTCCATTTTACTATATTTTTTAAAATTCATATTCTGTGGAGGATAATCTATATTTCCAGAAACATCTATAGTCCATCCATGTTTTATTTTTTCTTTAGCTAATTCCATCTGATAACAATCATCTTTATGTACTTTATCTTCCCACCATTCACTAATTAATTCTTCCAACCCACATGTACATTCACTATCCCAATCGTAACTTTTTAATTTAAATGTATTATTCTCATACTCACATTTACCATCTATACATCCATAAGCATCTGCATTTATTTCATATATAAATTCATCGAAAAATACATTACTCCAAGAATCTCTATTAATAGGATAATTACCTCTTGAATGTCCGAATATTGCATTTCCTAATTCCATATGTATTACCTCCTAATTATATCTATTTCCTAAATCATCAAAAACACCTTTTAAATAATTATACTTCTCAACCAATTCCATATCCTTAATTTTATCAATATGTTTATTTGCAATTTTATTACCCTCAATAGCACAAGAGTATAAACAAGTTTCATATTTTGCTATTGCTTGAAGTAATTTTTCAATTGTCATATGTACTAAACTCCTTTTTATACATTATAAAAATATACTAATCCATCATCTAATCTTCTATAAGCATAAAAATATTGCTTTACAAAATCTAATTTATCTTTTTGAAGATATAATAAACAATGTCTATAATCTCTTGCTAATGCTTCTATTTGTTTTCTGAGTGTTTCTTCTCCATTATATAAATAACAATTCCATGTTAAACATAACACTGATATAGGTAAATCACTATAATTAACTTCAAAATATTTACCCTTATATTCAAATGGATATTCCCTAACGATATAATTATATTTATTATAATTCCAAAAATCTAAATAGTGGTCATTAACACCAACATAATTTATTTTATTGTTTAAGAACACTTCACTTTGATGTCCATAGGCACATCCTATATCAATTACTCTATTAATATTAAATTCTTTACAGTGTTTAGCAATAGATTCATAAGTTTTATAACCTTCACATTCAAAGAAATGATCTATACTATATATTTCCATATCATATTTTATAGTGTCTTTATTTTCTTTGTAATATTCTTTGCCTAGTTTTAATAATTGTTTTCTTCTTTTTAATAGTCTAGGATAATTCATAATACTCTCCTTCATATTATTTATCCCAATCTGGATTTCTTGGTACTCCAATTATAGCAGGATTACCAATTTGAATTTTACAAAAAGTATTAATTATAAAAGCAAATTTTTCTGTCCATATATATTTTGGTTTACCTTCATCATCTAATTCCATTGATATAAATTTATCGTCACACATTTCCTCAAATACTTCTTGAGTAAATAATGTTTCTTCATCCCATGTTAAATCTTTTATTGTAAAATCTACCCATTTACTAATGTACATTTTATTTTTCCTCCTTAAATTTTAAATATTAAAACTACCAAAACTATTTTCTTCAATATTTATTATTCCTTTTAATTTTCTAATCTTATCTTTATTTTCTTCAAAAGTAGTAACTGCAAGAATAGGTATAATCTCAGTAACAATTTCTACTGTACCATAGTCCAATAATTTTAATATTATATCATCATTTATTTCTTTAACACGTACCAAATAAGTTTTATTTTTATTGCTCATTAAAAATCCCTCCTTTAATTTTATAATTTAATATCTTCTATTATTTTCAATTAACTTATCAACATCTGCACCTTTTAATAATTTTCTTAATTCTTCAATATCATTTTCTGAAGGTATATTATTGTAATCAATTGGTATTTCACTTATTTTAATTTTATCATTTTTTATGAAAGGCAACAATATATTATAAACATCTTTTTTAGATTGTTTCCAATATTTATATCCTTTTGGTAAGTTGTTATTAATCTTTAATCACTCCTTAAAAATCATAATAAATGATTTGTTTTATACACTGTCAATTTTTAACAAATTTGTCTTCCATTAATTTAATTCCTATAAATAATAATACTTGAGTTATTACCATTAATATTAATCCAGGAATAAGTTTTATTATTGGAATTGCAAGCATTAAAACAACAAAAGGTAATGCTCCACCAATAGATAATAACATAAAACCTAATCTATATTTAGTTTTCTGTTTCATTATTATACCCTCTTTTTAAAACACTCATCAACTAACTTTTTAACTTCTTTCATATCTGTTTTCCCTTTTAATTCCTTAGATAAAACCTTCATTACTTCACCGATACTGTTTCCAACATTATTTATATTTTCAACAACTCTATTAATAATGCTTTTTACTTCATCAATACTTAATTTTTCTGGTAAATATGATTCAAGCAATTTAATAGCATCGTTCAATTCAACAATTTTTACATTATCTTTTACAAAAGATAATTCTTCTTTATACTTTTTAAGTGTCTTTTCAGTTACAGCAATAATAACATTCTGGTCAAGTTTATCTTCAGATATTCTCAATTCTTTTGCTTTAGTTATAATATCTGCTTTAAGGATGCGTAATACAGATAGTTTATTTGTATCTTTTGTTTTCATTGCTAACTTAATTTGTTCATTAATTTTATTGTACATTATAATTCTCCTTTTCAATTATTTATTTTATGTATGTTTTTATAGGGAGTAATAAAAATAACTACTCCCTATAAACAAAACTACTAACTATTCCAATTCATCAATCATTTTTTGAATGTCTTCACTTGATTTATTTAGCAAATCTTGATCTTCCTTATTCGCCAAAATTTCCATTAATTTCTGCTTCTTCTCCTTATTTTCTTTTGCTTTAATTCTCTTTGCTTCTTCTTCTTGTTTAAGATTGAAAATATGCTTAACAATTTCAATCTTAATATCAAGAATTTGATCTTCTGTTGATTTTACTTCAAGCAAAGATTCCTCTCTTGTTTGTTTTAATTGAGAATTTAGAGTTTTAAAAATTGAATCTAAGTCTTTCACTGAAAGGTCAAAAAGATCCTCCGTAGAAATTAACCCTTTAAAATTAAATCTGAATTTTTTACTGTTAGCTACCTCAAAAATATTTACATTTTGCATTGTCATAATAAAATCTCTCCTTTTTATTTTTATATTTTATTTAAA
>Ga0209728_1001823_pt1 | contig 11998 bp, 12 predicted proteins | sample RifGroD1_FD_183997 | JGI IMG/M metagenome (GOLD analysis project Ga0209728, IMG submission 183997) | Groundwater microbial communities from Rifle, Colorado, USA - Groundwater D1 (SPAdes) (version 2) | ecosystem: Environmental > Aquatic > Deep subsurface > Groundwater | place: Rifle, Colorado... | reverse complement strand
TATCGGTTTAGAATATAAATTTAATGCAAGAACATATTATACTATAAATGAAACTTTATTAGAAAGTGTAAATTGGTCAAATGATTTATATGTTACTACAACAAATAGACCAACTAATTTTGCATGGGATACACCAAAAATTTCAGGCGATCCTACAACTAATTTACTTGCGTCAGAATGGAATGCATTGTGTGCAAAAATCAACGAATTTAGACAATATAAAAGTTTATCTAATTATTCCTTTATTACAGTAAATAGTGGAGGAATTTTTTATGCCAGTTTGTTTAATGAAGTAAGAAATAATATATATGATATGAACGTAGTTAACTTACCATCAACAAAATTAGGTATATCAGATGTTGTAGATCCAAATGATGCAGATTATATATTAGCAAGTGATTTAAATGGATTAGTTAGTTGCCTAAATGCAATAGAATAATAGATTAGTATTATAATTATATGAAAGGAGTTATAATGATAAATTAATGGTAATTTACAGTCAAAAAATGACCGCATATCTTATTTTAAGAGGTTTTGTATTACAGGATATGAAACGTAATCATAACAACTCTGGTAAAAATGTATTTTATTTTAAAGATAGTAATGAGTTGAAAAAGCAATAGAACATTTTAATAATTATAAGGATTGTTTAATCAACTGCTTAAAAGAGTAGTTGTTTTTTATTTTATTTTTAACTGTTATTTTCTAATTTTAAATCAAATGGAGGTTGATAAACATATTAGTATTGCCACAAAAGGTTAAAATTATATGGAATACAAGAAATAAAAAATGGTATGAATCAAAAGGATATATTTTTACTAAAATGGGCGAAGAATTTGAAGTTAATTTTGAAGATTTATCAAAAGCAAGTACTGCTAAAATAAATTTAAAATGTGATTATTGTGGAAAAGATTATTATCCAATTTATAATAATTATATTAATCAAAAAAAAAGAAATAATATAAAAGATGATTGTTGTGAAGATTGTAAATATAATAAAATTCAGAATACTATAGAATCATTATATGGGACTAATACAGTTATGAAAGTTGATAGTATAAAAATTAAACAAAATAACACTATAAAGAAAAAATATGGTGTAGATAATATTTCACAAGCAGAAGAAATAAAAGAAAAGAAAAAAGAAACTTGTTTAAAGAATCATGGAGTTGAATATCCAATGCAATCAAAAGTTCTCATGCAAAAACGAGAAGAAAACAATATGCAAAAATATGGATATAAATATCCTAATTCAACAAAACAATTTCAAGAAAGGAGAGCATATACATTATACAAAAACGGGAATTGTCCTACTTCTACACAACAAACTGAAATATACAATACTCTTAAAGAAAATAAATATAGTGTAGATTTAAATCACCCTGTTGGCAATTTACATTTGGACGTTGCTATTTTTATTGACAATATAAAAATTGATTTAGAGTATGATTGTTGGCATTGGCATCAAGATTCACAAAAAGACAGACGTAGAGATGAATTCTTAAAATCTCAAGGATGGAAAATATTAAGAATTAAAAGTAGTCATAAATTACCTACATTAGAACAATTAAAAGAATCAATTAATAAATTAATTAGTTCTGATAGAACATTTACTCGTATTGTTTTAGATGATTGGGAAAAATAAGAAATAGATTGATGTTTCTTTTAATTTGCTAAAAGGAGGAGATTTTATTGTTTCAAGAATATCAAGAGTTTTTTGATGTATTATGGCATACAGATGATAGTGGGAATAAAATTTCAATTCAAAGACTAAATGAACAACATAAGATAGTGAATAATAAAATTATTTTAATGGAAATTCCTGACAGTTTTTATAAGGTTACTATTTCTAATAAATATGAGATTAATATTAATTCAGAGATATTAAGTCAAAATTATTTTAAGGTTTCATACCTGACCGGAGAAGTATATTTTCATTCTTCTCTTGAAGGACAAATAATTACAATTGCACAATATTTTGGTCGTGGGTTAATAAAAACAATGGCAAAACGTGTAGAATTGTCAAATGAAAATAATCTTTATAATGCATCTAATGTTGAGGATTTTGCTACAGATATAACAAATAGAGTTAACAATATAATTAATAATGCTGGGGATTCAAATATTGAAATTGTTGATGCTAGAGATAATTCATCGACAGAGACAGTATATACAACATTAAAAGATAGATTAGATAGTGAATATAATAATAATATAGAATCATTAGCATTAAAAGCTAATCAAATAGATTTAAATACAACCAATTCTATTGTAGTATTAAAAGCAGATAAAACATACGTAGATACTCAAATAACTAGCGTAGCAAGTGGATCTCCTAAAGGTGCTTATGCAACATTGACAGATTTACAAATAGCACTTCCTACTGGAAATACAAACATCTACTTAGTTACAGCAGACGGTAAATGGTATTACTGGTCAGGTGCAACGTGGACACCGGGTGGCGTATACCAAAGTACAGGTATAGCAGATAATTCTATTTCAGTAAGTAAAGTTGATTTTGTAGATGGAACCAATCTTTTTGATGGAACATTTAGCACGAATTGGTTTAGCGCAAGCACCTTACTTATTGCAGGTGAAGCAACAACTACATTTCGCTCTGTGATTATCCCTATTGAAGACGGACTACAATATACGATTACAATAGAAGGTGAACACAATCGATTTAGGGTAGGTGCGACTAATACGCTGGTTATTGGCGAAGCGGTGGGAGTAATGCCAATTAATCAAGATGGTGACGCAATATATCATAAGTATGTATATACAAATTCAGGTAACTATAATTATTTATTTGTCGTAGTTTCTAATGATAGTCAAGAGCCATCTGTAATAGTAACAACAAACGCAGATCTTGTGATAGGAAATATTGCTGTTGCAAAAAACGATGAAATACTCTTAATGGGTAGCAACATAAGAGGAACCACAAGTTCAGTAATTTTCAATACAAACGGCACTATTCAAAAAGTACAGTATAAAAATTCTAGTAATATTATATTACGGGAAGATGTTTATACTTATACTACCAGTTTAATTACAGAGGTAAGGACGTTACAAAACGGTAAGTCGATAACCCTTACACATGATTTAATAACATTTGAAACGGAGGTAATTTAATATGGAATTAGTGTTAATCACAAACACAAAAGAAAGTCCCGTACCTACTATACCAAGCAGTAGCTCCCAAAAAGAATTTTTTACAGTATCTTTATCTAATGTGTCCTCCAAAACTGATAATGAATTAGTTTTAACCTTGGCAAGTAAAAGTAGATCGATCCTCTTAGTCAACGAAGGTGTTGATAATGTTCGTGTTGGTCTTGGCAATTCGTCTTTAGGTGCATTTAAAGATAATGACAATGTTGCATTTACCTATACTGGAACTTTTACGAATGGAACAGCCTTCTATGGTAGCGTCGGGGCTAAGTCAAGCCTAGTTACCGACGATTACGCGGTTTTTAATCCGGGTGTTAGTAATGTAGCCTCTATTTCACTAGGCACAACTCTAGCTGGCGGTGGGGGCATAATGGGTCTCAAACTTAGCCTTGATGGTGTAACATGGAGTGATCCAAGCACAATCTTAGGAGTTAGACGTTCGGATGGAGCAGTTTCAACAGCAATGAATACTTTAGATTTGTATGGTACGCTTAAAGGCAAAATTATACGTTTTGATATGCCTTATCCAGCAACGTGGAGGTTAAAAGTAATCGTAACAGGTACTAAAAATGCATTATCATCGAGCAATAGAATCTATGTCGATGGTGGATGGCATACGACATCAGAAGTAACGGATCTTAAAGGTGGGGATGATATGACTTTGGATGTAGCGGTGGAAACTATTGCATTGTTTGTCGATGCAAACTCAGCAGTGGTTAGGGTTATGGTAACAGAATGATAAAATATAATAATAAAAGACATATTATTAATTTTATACGTGATATGAAAAGTAAAAAAGCAATAACATTAATTACATATGGAGATAGTTGGACTAATGGTTTACAACAGACAGATAATCCTTGGGGTTATCAATTAAGAGATAAATTACAATTATTAAATCCAAATTTAACATATGTTCATTCAGGAGTAGGTGGTTGGCAAGCTTCAGATGGCGTAACAAATTTACAAACAAAAGTATTAGATTATAATCCAGATTATGTTATTTTGAATTTTGGAATTAACGATTGGACGCAAAAAATATCTATTGCTACATACAAAGAAAATATGTTAAGTATTATTCAATCTCTTAAAAATGTAAATTGTACAATATTTATATGGACAACAGGGCCGATATCAACACTAGAAAATACGCTTGGTTATGCTTCTCCGGTTAATACAGCATCATATACTTATATTCTTGATGATTATTTTGTAGAATTAAAGAATCTTTGTATTCAAGAAAATTTAATGTTTATTGATGTACAAAAAGTATTTCTTAATATGCAAAGTGGTGGTGTTGATTTGTCAAAATGGTTATATAATGCTGCACATTTTACAACTCCAGGACATGAAATTATGTATAAAGTAATTATATCATCTCTTGGTATTACAATATAAATAGAATCTCATAATAAACCTCTTTGGTGCTCGTAGGCTCTCTTGGAGGTTTAATTGAGATTTTAAGATTAATTTTATTTAGATTGCTAGATTGTTAAGTTGTTAGATTATTGTAGTGTTGAATATGTATATGAAGTGAGAAGAAATACTCCCTTCTTCTCACTTATTTTTCCATCAATAATGTTGGTGATTATTGATTTCTAAATTATTATACAACAATATGGGAGGTAAGTCAATATGGAATATGAAAATAATTGTGATAGTTTTTGTAATGGAGTTGATAAGTTATCGGAAGGAGATGGTTGTAAAGTGGATGAGGAATTGATAAGAGGAAAGTTTGACGATATTCATGAAAAAATAATTAACCATGATGAAAGACTGTCGAAGATCGAAGTTGGTATGGTTCAACAACAAGAAGCAATGAAATATGTTATTAAAAATCAAGAAGAAATAAGCAATGATCTAAAATTGATGGATTCTAAATCTACAACTAATAATAATTTAATATTAGGTAGTCTTAATTCACTGATTATAAACAAGCAAAATAATGAAACTCAAATTATGACTACTAAGATTGATGGAAAAAGTAAATTGTATGTACAGATATGTTTATTGATAGGTTCAATAATTGCTACAGGTGGTACAGTTTATGTGGCAATGAAATAGATTTTTAATTTAATATAATTGTGAGGTATATCATATGAACGATGATATTCAATTATTCCCTTGCTACAGTTTAAATTTGCGTAATTATTTAACGTCTAAAGGATTAAAATATAAACTTGCAGCATTAAATCCAAATAGTCATAAAATGTTCTGGTTATATATTGATAATGAACAATTGAATAAATATTTAGTTGAGTGGAAAAGAACTAAACCAAAAATTTAGTTCTTTTTATTTTGTTTAATTTTGTAAAATTTTTTAAAGTGAAGGGAGAAAATTATATGTTATTATCAAAAACTGTAATAGTGAAATGGAATAAAAGATATAGAAAATATTATGTTGAAAAAGGTTATCCATTTACTAATTATGATGATGAATTTATTATAAATATTGAAGATTTACCAAATGGTAGCAATGTAAAAGTTGATGTAAAATGTGATTGTGATGATTGTAATAATCCATATTTAAAACCTATGAGATTTCAAAATTATAATAAATATATACATGATGATGGAAAATATTATTGTAAAAAATGCAGTATTAAATTATATGGTAAAGAAAATGAATTAAAATCTAAATTAAAAAATAGTATTTCTTTTTATGATTGGTGTTACAATAATTTGCCTAAAGAAGAAGCAGATAAAATAATGGAAAGATGGGATTATGAATTAAATATTAGAAATGGTAAAATATTAAATCCAAAAGATGTAACTTATCGTTCCCTTGGTTTAGATAATAAAGGTTATTGGTTTAAATGCCTGAAACATAAAGATCATGGAAGTGAATTAAAACATATTTTTAATTTTACTAAAAAACAAAAAGATTGTTTAGATTGTAAAAAATGTAATTCTATTGCAATTACACATCCTGAATATTGTATTTACCTCGTAAATAAGGAAGATGCGTATAAATATTCGTATGGTTCAAATAAAAAAATTTTAATGAAGTGCCCAAATTGTGGTTATGAAAAGAAAATGAATTTAAATACATTGATTAGTAAAAATTTTGGTTGTATACGTTGTAGTGATAATATTTCATTTCCTGAAAAATTTATGTTTAATTTATTAGAACAATTATTAAATAAAGAATTTAAATATCAATTATCTAAAAAAGATTTTAAATGGTGTAATAATTATAAATATGATTTCTATATTGATAAAATAAATTGTATTATAGAGACTCATGGATTACAACATTATAAAGAAGGATTTGAAAGAATTAATTCTTTGAGACATGTAAAAAATTTTAAAGAAACACAACAAAATGATAAAAGTAAAGAAATGTTAGCAAGAGACAATAATATTAAAAATTACATAATTATTGATTGTAGGTATAGTGAATTAGAATGGATTAAAAATAGTATTATAAATAGTGAATTACCTAAATTATTAAATTTTAAAGAAGAAAATATAGATTGGTTAAAGTGTCATGAATATGCTTGTAATAGTTTAGTAAAAGAAGTATGCAATATGTGGAATAATGGTATTAAAAGTACAAAAGAAATAGCTAAATTATTGAGAATAAGCATTGGAACAATAATAAAATATTTAAAACAAGGAGTTAAATTAGATTGGTGTGATTATGATCCTAATATTTCTTCATCTAGAGCAAAAACTAAAAAAATTATATGTTTAACTACAAATGAAATATTTGATAGTATTGTAGATTCATGTAAAAAATATAATACATATGATTCAAATATAATTAAATGTTGTCAGAATAAAGTAAAATCAGCAGGAAAATTAGAAGATGGAACAAAACTTCAATGGATGTATTATGATCAATATTTAAAAACTATTCAATAGAATATTAATAATAAAATTTTATTAAATCAAAGGAGAGTGATTATGCGTGGCAATTTTAGTTCTTGATAAAGGGCATGTTGGAGCAAATTCAGATCCAGGAGCAGTAGGATTTGGACTTCTTGAATCTGATTTAACAAATATTATTGTTGATAATATGGTAAATATTTTACAACAAAAATATATTGTAGATGTTAGAGTTACACCTAGAAGTTTAAATTTATCAGATCGTACAAATTTTTCTAATAATTATAAGGCAGATTATTTTTTAAGTGTTCATTGCAATGCAGCAAATGCAAATGCAAGAGGATTTGAATCACATATTTATACTTCGCCTTCTAGTAAATCTATTCAATATCAAAAAATAATTCATGATGATATTTATAAATATATTAAACCTTTTGGTTCTCCTGATAGGGGTTATAAACAATCTAATTTTGCTATGGTAAGACAAACTAATTGTCCTGCAATGCTCATAGAATGCCTTTTTATCGACCAACTAGATGATAATAATTTACTTAAAGATAATGAATTTTTATATGGGCTATCTAATGCAATTGTTAATGGGTTGGTGAAATCATTAAATTTGAAATTAAAGGAGAGTGATGAAGATATGACAATTAAAAACACAAAAGATAGTGTAAAAGTAAAAGTTAATGATCAAGAAGTTTATGTGGAGAATTATATAATTAATGACCATATTTATTTTCAGATTAAAGATATTTGCAATATGTTCGGCAAAAATTATGTTTGGAATGGTGAAAAAAGAGAAATTTCTATTAAGTAAATATATTTTTTGGAGATTTTATGTGAAGTATCAGAAAGAAATTAAGTAAAGTTAATAAATAATTAAATTAATAATATAAAAAATTAAATTTAAAAGGAGTGTTCTATTATGGAACAATTAAATCAATTTATTTCATTAGAAAATTTAAGAAATTCATTAACTGCATTAATAATTTTAATATGTTTTTTAACTCAATATTTTAAGGATGCTATTGATGAATTATGTAATAAATTATTAAAGAAAACCTTTCCTACTAAATGTTTTGTTTTTGTCTTATCTGAGATACTACTATTTACAATTGAATATTTATCTAAAACTAATTTTAATGGTGAAATGATATTTATTACTTCTATTAAAGCGTTATTTATTAGTGCTTTTGCTGTAATTTCTGTTGAAAAAATGATGAAGAAAAAATCAAAATTAAATAGAGATTTAACAAATAACGAAATTGTTGAGATAGTTAGCGAAGATTTATTGAGTAATGGTGGTGTAGTTAATAATTTAGTAAGTAGTAATGTAAAATAGAGTCCTCTACCTTTTACACACTGTCTCCTCTCGCTCCTTCCCCACTTTCATGTTGTGATTTAATTGGTAATTATTTGGAAAGATAGAGGAGGTAAATTTATAAGAATTAATAAGGAGAATTAAAAATGAGTAAAATTATGAATATAATAAATAAATGTTTTGAGAAAGGTGAAATAACGGTGAAATATGATGATAGTTTAATAATTCCTACAGGTGGAATAGGAGAAAATAATAGTAAAGTAAAAGATATAATAGATAAATTATTTAATACTAAACCAGATGAATATATTGTTAAATTATTTAATTATGAAGAAATGATTCCTGCTAAACCTATAGTTAGTAAATATTAATTAAAATTAAAAAACAAAATAACACTAGATAGTATGGATACCCAACTCTAGTGTTATTTTGCAGAAAGTTAATTGCGAAGAATTAATATTATGTTGAATATATTATAGTATAAATTGAGCAGGAAGTCAAATTGAAGGAGAAATTAATATAATTAAAAATAAGTTAAAGAAATTTTTAAATAAATTATTTAATATTAAATCTAATGAAGAAATAATTGATATATTCATACCGAATCTGTCTAAATTTTAAATTAGAAAGCAAATAACACTAGGTTTTGGATATAAATACTTTTCCTAGCGTTATTTGTGTCGGAGTTTTAAAATTAAGTTGCAGCTTAATATTTGTATTATATTATATGTAGTTTAATAAGTCAAGTTTAGTGATTGAAAATAAATAAAAACAAATAGCACTAGGAAAATATATATCTACATCCTAGTTACTATTTGCTAGGAGAAAACTCCAAATATTAGTTCTAAACAATAACTACATTTTTATTATAATACAAAATATTTAATAATACAATAGGTAATATTAGGTATTATATATTGTTACCTAATTGTTGTTTGGTTATGATTTTTAGGTTGATGTTAAATTCAAGTAGAAAATAGATAAAATTTTATACTCAATAAACCATTGTATTATAAGGATTTGTAGTTTGGATATATTTGTAATATTAATAAATGTGCGATATTTTATGGTTATTTGGAGAGTTGATTTTGATTAGGATAAAAGTGTGTTGAGGAAATTTGAGTGGTTAATTTGGGTGAAATATGGAGTTTATTGATGATAGTTTTTGGTTTATTAATTTATTAATATTAAAATAAATATTTCTATAGAAAATAAGGCATCTCTTTTAGAGGTGTCTTTTATTGTGTGGAAATATTTTACACAGTAAGCAGATAGGTAGACGTACTGACAAGGTGTTTTCCTTGACACTTTCTGCTTATAGATTTTTTATTAAGGATTGGTTAAGGAAAAGGGAAATTAAAAATAATATTAAAGGAGATGTTAAAATGATTAGTTATAAAGAATTTTTAGATAAGATGGATTTAGAAACAAAGAAAAATCATGTTATTGAGGCAGTAAAATTAACTATGGATGAATTAGCAAATTATAATGTGGTCATACCTTATGATGGAGAATATTATAAAGGATTAAAGCAATTACTTTACTATATTTTATTCTATCCAATAAGAGATAAGAAAGCAATTGTTAACTTTCCTACAGGATGTGGTAAAAGCACCGCTATGAATAATGGAATTTCTTATATGTTAAAGAATAAATTATTACAACCGTATGCAGGAACGATTATATTAAAATTAACAATAGAAGATTGTGAAGAAACAGTAAATACAATTAATAAAAAGGTTGGAATAGATTTAGCATATGCCTATCATAGTGGAATGGATATTGAAAACAATAGAAGAAAAAATTCTATCAGTAATGATGAATTAAAGGAATATCCAGTAATTGTATTAACTCATACTGGATATTTGCAGTTAATTGATAAAGATGATATTCAGAAATTATGTGAATGGTCTGATAAGAGAATCAATACAAAACATGGTAAATATAATACATATTATAGAGAAAGATTGATTATAGATGAAGCAATAAATAATGTTCAATTTATGACAATAAATATGAATACTATAATTACTATGGAAAATGCCATTATGAATTTTGGCAATGAAGATATTTATGATCAGTTTAATGGATTTATTACTAAGATTAAGAAAGAATTTCTTCGGTCATATGACATAAAGAAAAACAGTGTATTCTTCTGCACTTTTGAAAATGTTGAAGTGCCAGAAGGATTAGATGAGTTATTTTTCTCTTGTAAAGATAGACAAGCAAAAGAAGCATATATGGCAATAAGAACAATGTTAGCAACGGGTGGATATGTTAATATTGATAAAGATATCAAATATAAATCTATAATAACTTATAAGTATATAGATATAAATAATCCTTATTTTTATAAAATAACATTAGATGCTACATCTGGCATTAATTATTTATATGAAATTGATGATAAATCAGAAGTAAGAGATTTACCACAAATAAAATCATATAAGAATATGCATTTAAATATTTTTAATGGAGTTACAGGTTCATCTTCATCTATGAAAAAAGGATTAGAAGATGGTTTATTAGATGTAATTATTGAAGATATTAAAAGTAAAATAATAGGTGAAGAAAAAGTATTAATTGTAACTAATAGTGAAGAAAGAGATAAATTAATTAAAGAAGCATTGAAGGATTATGATAAATTAGAACAAATTGATATAACTCACTATGGAAGGACTGTAGGATCGAATAAGTGGAGTAAATTTGACAAAATATTTGTATTAGGTATTCAATTATTACCTGATGCAATATATCCATTAATGTATTTTACTAGTTCTGTAAGTGAAGATGAATTATCAGCAGAAAAATTTAATTCTTTAGATACTACACTTGTACCAGTTAAAGGTAATAGAAAATATAAGCAAAAAGAGTTTGAAAAAACTAAAGTGTCTGTAATTTCTGCATTAATTGTGCAGACATTAAATAGAATAAAATCTCGTGGATATGTTGAAGGAAATTGTCCTGAAACTTATGGTTATCTTATAAATCGTGATCGTGAGATTGATACTTTAATTGAAAAAGCAATGCCAGGTATTAAGATTGATTATAACTGGAATTTAGAATATGAATCAAAGAAAACTGGTAAACAAGTAGAAAATAAGAGAGAAACTGTAGATACTTTAATTGAATTTTATGAAAAAGTAAGATTAGATGATGATTATAGAAATGAATTAATTGGTAATGGTATTTTAACAGATAAAGGATTAAGCAAAGCAAAAATTAAGGAATTATTAGATATAAAAACTGATACATTTAATAAATCAATGAATAAACCATTAATGTTACAATATATTAAAGATAAAAATATTGATTTATTGTCTAATAATAGATACGTTAAATTATAAATATAAAAGTCGGACTACTCTATTTAGTTATACAGTGAATCCTACTTTTTCTATATATATGATTTTACATATTTGGCAATATGATAATTTTTCTTATCACTCACAATCATACTATTCCGCTTACGCGGTTTGTTGTCTGTATTAAATTATTTGCGTTTAAACGCAAATAATTATAATCCATCCAAATTGATTTTTATTATTGTTTTTATTTACTTCTAATAGGAGATTTTATAAAAATGTACTTTTTATTAAAAATTTAAATTAATATAATAAAGGTAGGTTATATAATGAACATAGAATCAGAATGCGATTTCTGCTCAAAATCAAC
>Ga0209728_1001820_pt1 | contig 12016 bp, 15 predicted proteins | sample RifGroD1_FD_183997 | JGI IMG/M metagenome (GOLD analysis project Ga0209728, IMG submission 183997) | Groundwater microbial communities from Rifle, Colorado, USA - Groundwater D1 (SPAdes) (version 2) | ecosystem: Environmental > Aquatic > Deep subsurface > Groundwater | place: Rifle, Colorado... | reverse complement strand
GCGGCAAGGACCTGGTCATCGTTACCGCAGACGGCCAGAAATACCGCGTAGCCAAGGATGCAAAAAAAGGCAAGGAGTAACCCATGGTTTTTGAACTGATCCAGACATCATGCCGTATCATGGCCGCTGTCGGTGAGTCTGACTCTGCTGATTACGGTTATACATGGAGGGTACAGGTCAATGAATACGGCCCCGGCAAGGATGGCCGGATCAACTGGACCCGCGAGCCCCTGGTTGCCGCTATTTCGAGTCTAATCGAGGGCGCCCGTGTTTTCGCACTGAATGAGAGCCAGCATCAAGCGGCCAACAAGCAATTTGGAAAATCAGTCAAGGAAATAATCGGCTGGCTGAAAAACGTTACCGACACCGGTACGGCCATTGAGGCGGATCTGTGCATCCTCAAAAGCGCTCAATGGTTGCGTGACGGATTGGTTGACAGTTTTGAACGGGGCAAACCGGACCTGTTTGGCCTTTCGTTTGACGCTGTTGGCCGGGCTATCAACAAAATGGTAGCTGGAAAAATGATGAAAGAACCTGTTGAAATCAAATCCGTGGAAGTCGATGTGGTTTACAACCCCACTAACAATGGGAAATTTTTACGATTGGCCGCAGCCGAAGAGGCAGGCCAGAAAGGGGACACAGATATGTTTGAAAAACTGTTGGCCGCCCTGCAGAGCAAGCGGCCCGAGTTGCACACCCAGATCCAGGCGGGAATCACCGCCGGAACCATGACCCAGGATCAGGCCCTGGAGCAGATTGCCGCCGCGACGGTGACAGCATCAGATGCCGCGCCGTTGGTCTCAGCACTTGTCGCTGCCATGAAAGAGTCGGCTGCTGGATTGCCGTCGTCACAGTCGCCGCAGTTGGAACAGATGCAGCTCATCGCCTGCAACATGACCCTCACCAGCACCCTGGCCGCCAGCAAACTGCCCGAACCGGTGCAGGACAAACTCCGCGCCAGCTTCAAGGATGTCGTGTTCAAGGATGAATCCCTCCAGGCCGCTATTAAAGCTGAGAAAGAGATGCTCGACAAACTGAGCGCCTCCGGAGCTGTCAGCGGCGCCGGTGATGTCCGGGTGGTTGTGGGGCGTGAAACTGGAGATAAACTCCAGGCCGCTATGGATCAGATGCTCAATGTCAATGTCTCAGACGATCTCCGTATCGTGCCGGCATTCAAATCGCTCCAGGCCGCATACATCGAAATGACCGGGGACTCCGACCTCACCTTTGCCCCTACCCGCAGGATGCAGGCATCTTTTGACAGCACCTCATTTCCCCAGGCTTTGGGGAATACTCTCCATCGCCGGATTGTCCAGGATTACCGGGCAACGTCGGATTATGGTCTGTCATTGATTGTCGGAGCCCAGAGCATCCGGAATGCCACTGATTTTCGCCCGCTTGAGTCGTTTATTGTAGGGTATTACGGTGATCTGCCTACGGTGGATACCGACATTGACGATTATCCGGATCTCGGTGTTGTCGGGGAAGACGCCATTGAATACGCTCTGATGGAGCATGGCGGCACAATCCGCATCACCAGAAAAATGATCCTGGGTAACGACCTGAACCTGATCAACCGCATTGTTTCCCGCATCGGTCGCGGCGCCAGGCGCGGAGAGGCCCGTAAGGCCTGGACTCCGTTGATCAGCAACGCAACCTACAAAGGCGATAACAAGGCAATTTTCCATGTGGATCATGGCAACCTGGGCACTACCGCATATGGTATGACATCTGCCCTCGCGGCCAAAACGGCAATGGCCCAGCAGACCGAGCCTGACAGCGGCGAGCGTTTCCCGAACCGGCCGGTTACGGTCTCGTTTCCAACAGAGCTGTTCGGCATAGTCACCAACGTCAACAGCTTTAACCCCCAGGCAGTAACTGTTGATAATGCCAACTCTATGTATGGATTTTTCAAGCCGGAAAAACTCTTCGAGAACCCCCTGATGACCGATGCCAGCGATTGGATCATGCTCGCCGATCCGAATGAGGCGGAGATCGTAGAGATGGCATATCTCAACGGCCAGCGCGAGCCGCAGATGTTTATCGCCAGTGACCCCAGTTCCGGCGGCCAGATGTTCCTGAACGGCAGCATCATGTATCGGGTATCCCATGATTATAATGCCGAGGTGGTTGATTACCGCCCGGCGTATAAGGCGGTAGTAGCGTAGACCTTAACCCCTCCCCCGCCTCCCCTTACCTAAGGGGAGGAGCCTCCAAGCCTCCCCCCTTAGATTAAGGGGGGATTGAGGGGGGTTAGCCTTTGACTTCAACGATTAAACGAAAGGAGCAAATATGAAAAACCTGTCTAGTCTTCTCTGTACCCTGTTCACTGTCCTCTGTCTCACGTTTCTCTGTTTAACTGTCCTCTGGCCACTGTCCACTGTTTCCGCCGCCACCTCCAACCCGTCCCCGGCCTCGCCCGGCTATACTCCCCTGGTGCTGCCCATTATGGGCACCTATTCCGGAGCCCGCACCGGCCTGGTCAAATTCACCGCCCCGGCGAAATACTCGATCGTCTCGGCCAGCGTCAACGCCCGAGGCGTCACCGGCACCGACCCCACTCTCAAGGTTTATTTGAAATCGGGACCGTTCACGAACTACTCCGGCACGGTCACGGCCGCCGGCACGGTCAAGACCCTGACCGCCGGTACTACCACCCTGATCGCCGATGAGGCCACCGTAGCGGTGGATCTGGTAACAGGAGGGACCTCGCCGCAATGGCGGGACTTGACGTTGTTTATCCTGTTGAAACGACTGTGACCTTGTATTGAAGCGATTGTGACCAGTAGGGGCGGGGTCTCCCCGCCCTTATCTTAAATCTTGAGACTCGAACGTTGAACCTTGAACCCTGAACGTTGAACAAAAAACAGGAGGCCCCCATGAAAACTGTACGCTGTACGCTATCCACTGTCCTCTGTCTTACTGTCCTCTGCTTCTTGTCCGGCTGCGGCGACACCCCGCCGAACATCAGCGACTCCTACAACGTGTCAAACACCACGAACACCAGCACCAACACCACCACGGACACCACCACCGACACAACCACAACCACAACAACCAACAGCAACAACCCGGTAAACATTACAGTCAGTGAAAAGCAGCGTACAGAGGACAGCGTACAGTAAAAGCCTTTCTGTCCTCTATCCACTGTTCGCTGTCTCTAAAAAAGGAGCCACCATGAAAACCCTGCCCGCCATCCTCTGTACGCTGTTCACTGTCCTCTGTCTCACCCTGTCCTCTGTCTATGCCGCCCAGGAAACCGGCGTTTTCGAGCTGCGCGCCTACAACGCCCAGGGCACGCTGATCTGGTCCGAGGATGCCCACAACGCCCTGGCTGACGAAGGGGAACAGGCCATGCTCGACATCTACCTGCGTGGCGCCACGCCGCCAGCCGGGTTCTACATCCGCCTCTACAACGACACCCCCGCAGAGACCGACACGCTATCAACGTTAACCGGCGAGCCAACCGGCAACGGATACGCCGCCATTGCCGTGGAGCGTTCCAATACCGGCTGGCCTACCCTGGCGCTGGACACCGGCGATTACATGGCCACCAGTAAGGAGGTGACCTTTACCGCCGCTGGCGGGTCTATCGGCCCGGTAACCTACGTTGCCCTGGCCACCACCAGCGATAACACCGGCAAGCTGATCAGCTACGCCGCGCTGTCCCAAAGCCGCACCCTGGCAGCCGGGGAGAGTCTGAAAATTACCTACAAAATCAAACAGCAGTAATCAGGGGTGTCCAATGGACTACCAAAAATTAAAACAGGAAATAGACTCCGGCCCGCTGGCCGCTGAATGCGTGGGAAAAACGGACACAGAAATTGCGGAACTGCTAAACGCCATGACCGGTCAAATGGTGCAGACCAGATTTATTACAGCGCGGACTATCCTGGCTGAATTGCCTGATGCTGCGAACATCCTGGATAAACTGGACGCGGTAGCGGCCAACATCCCCAGCGTGAAATGGGCCATGCGCTATCTGATCGGCGAAACCGGTATTGACATCGGGCATCCAGGCACCCGTCAACAGATTGAGGCGTTGCAGACTGCTGGGGTACTGACTGCGGATGAAGCAACTGGACTATTGAATATGGCGGTATTCCCGGCAAGCCGGACAGAAATTATCGGGCTCGGTGCGGTATCTGCCGGTGACGTATCGCGGGCACAGAGAGGACCATACTAATGGCTATTACACGAGTTGAGACAGATGTCCTATGGTCCAGCAGCGCCGGAAAAACGCTCAATGCGGCAACGGTCTTCGCATCCGATGCCTTCGCTTTCGATGCCACCTGCGTTGGCGCATCACTGGCTGTAAGTGCCGACAACCAGGGATCACCTGCCAGCGGAGACACCGTGACATTTTACCTGGCGTACACATCCGGCGATTTGCTGGGCGATACTGGCGATGATTACGACACCGATGAACACGCGATCATGATCGGAGTTGTGGACACCTACGCTACAAACACCCCCGGCGAAGACCCGGCCAGAAGAACGCTGATAGTACCGACGACAATCCCAAAGGGTGCCAAACTTCTTGCGGTGGCGCCCAATGCGGCCACTCGTAACATTATTATCCGCGCCCGCCTGACTGAGCGCCGGGCTGCATAATGTTTGTCTCTATCCCTATACCGTATACTGATAAACCGCCGTTGGGTACTCCGGCGGACGCGTTAAGCCTGGTTGCAGCGCAACTTTCGGAATTTTACGGGTTTAACGAGCTGGGCGGCGCACTATTTTGTGGCGTAAAAAAAAGCACAATCAGGACCCTCAACGCACTGCACACACGGTTTGGTGAATCTATAAAATTGCAGCAAACAAATGTAAACGGGGCTACCCCTCTAGGATATGGAGGCAGCCGGTTTATTCAGATTGGTTTGACTGAAACTCCCCCAGACACTATCACAATACCAGCGCTGAATGTTGGTATATCAGCGGCAGGCATCCGCGCTATATCCGAATACTACAACAACGCCTGGCCGAATCACGGAACTGTTTTGTCTGTTGGCAGTAACGGAATGGTCGTTACCAATTTTGATGGTAACGCGTTTTTGAATCGGTGTTTTTACACTGGGGACATAAAAGCTGGTGACAGCGTAGGCGTGGGAATCACTGGGCAGACAATATATCTGTATCTGAATGGGTTGATTGTCGCCTCAAATAATATCGGTGGTACAGATAATTGGTACGCCCCGTGTGCAAGTTTAGGCGCTAGTAGCGTGGTAAACACATACCCTTTCAGGGGTGCTGTTTCGTACATTGCAATTAAATCTGTTCGGCCAGACAACTGGTTGCCAATCTCGATACACGCTAATCCCTGGCAGATATACGAGCCTGAGATTGTTTGGGTGGAGGTAGGGGATGGTACAGCCACCACCTACACCGAAACCCTCACCGACCTAATCACCTCCGCCGCCAGCGCCCTCGATCGCCAGGACTACCTGGTAACTGCCGACATCCTGATCCAGTCCGGTGTGTCAGCAACCGATGTGCAAACCATGCTGGAAGCGGTCCTGTCCGTGGCTACCACCGCCACCAGCACCACCGACGCCCAGGCCTATGCCGATAACATCGCCGACACCATCACCGGCCAGGCCACCGCGACAGACCAGCAGACCTACAGCGACACCATCAACGAAACCATCATCAGCGCCACCAGCGCCACCGACAGCTTGGTCGAGGCAAATACCTTCTCCGAAACCCTGCTGATCACCGCCACGGCAATCACCCAGATCGGTGACGCTCAAACCTTTGTTGACGCCGTTACCGCAGTAGCCCAGACCGCCGCATCATTAGCTGAACTGCGCCTGCTGCTCGATAATGTAGAAATCCTCTGCCAAAGTCAGGTGTCGGTAACGGAGATCCAAACCTATCTGCACGATGTCCTAACCACAGCCCAGGCGCAGATCAGCCTGACTGAGATTCTGGTTGGCGTGTTTGTCGGCCGCTATCTTGCGCTGGAATACGCACGGGGGCGCAGTTTTGCCGAATCAGCCCCAGCCCGCAGTTTCGCCGAGCTGGCACAACCACGAGTTTTCATGGAATACGCAACACCCAGGGGGCAGGTATGATTGCAACAATTGATAAACCGGCATACAATGAGGAATACCGAACCTGCGAATTTCGCCGCCCCGATGGGACCGGTCCGCTGAACTCAACTGAAACAATCGCCTCGGTCGTCTCGGTCACCTGTGTGGAGCGCGATGCCGGCACGGATCGTACCGCAACCATGATTGCCAATGCCGCCATTTACAACAATACCCAGGTCAAATACCAGATCAAAGGCGGCACGGCAGGCGTAACCTACACCCGCATCATCCGGATCATTTCCAGCAACAACCAGAAGATTGAAGACCGCATGAATGTAAAGGTAACTTGACAAGCTTATTTTAAAAGAGTACAAGGCACAAAACAGCAAAAACACACCGCGAAGCCCCTTCCTCAGGGGCTTTTCTTTTTTGCCCGCAAAAAATACTTATCACGCCCCCCTCCTGTAACCTCCCATGCATGACCCTCTCCGATCACATACGCAGCAAAGTCAAGGACGACAGCGCCAAGCTTGATATCAGCGACTTTGATTACGCCGCTACCGAAGCGATCAACCGCTACAGCAAGGCCCGCCCGCTGGAGATTGTTGAAGATGTCCTGGGCAGCGGCACGTATGACTGTGATTTGCCAGAGGGCTGGATCGAAGGCTTCTCCAACATCCTCCAGGTCGAATACCCCGCCGACCGCGTCCCGGCCAACATCATCGACCGCCGCGATTACTCGGTTTACGCCTCGCCCACCGGCAAGGTGCTCCGCATCCTCATCGCCCAACCCGATACGGATGAAAACGTCCGCCAGACCTATACCATCCTGCATTCCGAGGACAGCGTGCCCGCCTGCGATCTGGAAGCGGTCGCCAACCTGGCCGCCTCCATCTGCCTGCGCCAGCTCGCCGCCGCCTTCGGCCAGACCAGTGACAGCACCATCCAGGCCGACACCGTCAATTACCGCTCCAAGGCGGATGAATTCCGCCGCCTGGCTGACTCGTTCGAAAAGCTGTACCTGACGCACCTGGGGATAAAAGACAACGACACCGTGGCCGCCGCATCAGTGGTAGCCCCGCCTCCGGACAGCACGCGGACCCGGTTGATTAGCGGCGCAAGGCGGTAAACCGTAACCCCTCCCCCGCCTCCCCTTAACCCAAGGGGAGGGGCCTAAAAGCTTCCCCCCTTAAGTTAAGGGGGGATTGAGGGGGGTTAAGGTTTGAGGACTTTATGAACTTCCACATCACCATCACCAAGTCCAAAAAGCTCAACCAGGCCCCGCAGGTCGTCCAGGCCAACCTGGACCAGGCCATCACCGAGGCCACCCTGTTTCTCGATGCCAAGGTCAAGGCCAATACCCCCCAGGGGGTCTACGGTGCCCAGGGGGGCCTGCTCGGCTCGATCCAGAATGAAGTAACCGGCCGGGGTACACCGATCGTCAAGGGGCGGATCATGACCGCCCACAAATATGCCGAGGTGATCGAAAAAGGGCGTAGGCCGGGGCAAAAAATGCCGCCGGGCGCAATCACAATGTCGGACCTTAAAAGCCGACGGGTTAATGCTCAGGGCGGGTTGGTCCAATGGATCATGTTGAAATTCGGTGTGGACATAAAAACAGCGATGAAATTGGAGTTTGTTGTCCGCCGGTCAATCGGCAAAAAGGGTTTCAAAGGCGCGCACATGTTCGAAAAGGCTCTCACCGACAACTGGCCCCAGGTTCAAAGCATCTTTGACCGTTGCGGCTTCAAGATCGCCAAGGAGTTGAGCGAATGACCGTCCGCTACAGCACCATCGCCGCCGATATCAAGACCAAGCTGGAAGGGATCTCCGGTACCGGGCTCATTCACGCCTACGAGCGTCAGACCGTTGCCCAGGGCAAATTTATCGACCTGTTCAAGGACAGCACCGGCAAGATCTGCGGCTGGGAGATCACCCGCCGGGCCGCGCCGGAAACCTACACCGGCCCGACCAACCGCCATCACCAGTTTCTCCTCCAGGGTTACCAGGGCCTCCAGGATGCCACCGCCAGCGCCAGTGCCTTTCAGGATCTCTGCGACGATATCTGCGACCTGTTCCGCGACGCCAACGCCCCCACCGGCGCGACCTGGCAGTACCGCAACGGTCTGGAGCCGGGCAAAACCCCGGTCCAGCTGGAACTGATCGATGACCGCATGTTCGGCAACGTACTCTGCCACCACGCTGTAATCAGTATCACCGTAACAGAACGAATCTTTTAAAAAGGAGACAAACCATGCAGATCACCACTAACGACGCGTCGAGGCTCAGGATAGTCGAGATCGTGGACGGCAAAGAGGTGGAAGTCACACCCGAGCCCAAAGCGACCAAGGCCCCTGCCGCGCCGCCGGCAAAGCAAAAGGAGGCAAAAGATGATCAAAACAAGGCGTAAAGTACTGGCCGGAAAGATTGAGGCCGTGGAGGGGACCGCTGAAACCCTGCTGGCCGCGGATGCCGGCATCATCGCGCTCGATGTCAAATGGACCCCGGATATCAAGATGATCCAGCGCAATGCGGCCCTGCCGTCATTGTCCAAGATCAAACAGATCCCCGGTCTGGCGCTGGCCCATGTCTCGTTCAAGACCGAGTTGATGGGTTGTGCCGAAGCCTTTGCGGCCGGAGTCCTGCCCCCTATCGATCCTTTCCTGCGCTGCTGCGGTTTTGCCGCCACCCTGGTGGTCACGCCCGGATCAGAGACCGTCACCTACAAGCCGGCCTCCACCGGTGTCCCCTCCATGACCATCGGCGTCTACACCGACGGCACCCTGAAAAAGCTGACCGGAGCACGCGGCGCGGTCAAATTCTCCACCGAGGTCGGCGGCCAGATCTTTGCCGAGTTCGACTTCATGGGCGCTTACAACGCGGTCACGGATGTGGCTATCCTCGCGCCAACCTTCCCGACCCTGATGCCGCCGTTGTCCACCACCGCGCTGTTTACCATCAACGACTACACCCCGGTATTGCGTAGTTTCAGCGTTGACATGGGCAACACCCTGGCCCCCAGGGAGGACATGAACGCTGTCAGCGGCTACAAGTCCTTCGGTATTACCGACCGCAACCCCACCGGCCAGTTTGATCCGGAAATGGTGCTGGTGGCCACCCACGATTGGTACGGGATCTGGAAAGCCGGCACTTCCGGCGCGCTCAACCTCGGCCCGATCGGCGCGACCCAGTACAACAAGGTCCAGATCACCGCACCCACCGTTGTCCCCACCAAGGTCAGCGAAAGCGATCGCGAAGGCCTGGAAATTGCCGACACCGCGTTCCAGTTGGCAATCGGCACCGGCGATGACGAAGTCGTGATTATTTTCTCGTAAGAGAACTCTCCCCCTCCCTTGACGGGAGGGGGCAGGGGGGTGGGTGAAGCTGCAAACATCTTGATGCTGCCACCACCCCCTACCTTTAACCCGCACCATCACAAAAAAAAGGAGCTACACATGTCAGAGCAACAAAGAGCTTTTTTCGACCTCTCCACCCTGGACACCGCCAAACTCGCCGACGAAGGCGTGGTCATGCACTTCCGCCACCCCGAAAGCAACGAGAAGCTGCCCCTCTGGGTCCGCCTCAAGGGTGCCGATTCCGAGGCCTACCAACGCGTTGCCGATGCCTCCCTGAACGAGGTATTCAAACAGATCGCCAAGGCGGGCAAGGTCAACCGCACCGCCGTTGATACCCGTGAGGAGCGGATCAACTCCGTCTGCGCCATGATCACCGAATGGGGCGGTTTCAGCAAAAACGGTGAAGGGCTGGAACTCACCGATGACAACAAGAAAGAGATCTTCGGCTGGCGCGGTTATGGCTGGGCGCTGGATCAGGCCAATACCTACATCCTGGATCGTGCCAATTTTTTGCCCAAATAAGCGCCTCGCTCTGCGAGTGCGCCGAGCAGCTCGGGCTGCATCGTCAAAACCACGGCGCGGAGTTGTGCCATCCCGCCGGCCGCCCGATCTGGAGCACGTTTCTGGGTCTGAACCGCACCAGGGGCAAACACACCATCATGATCGCCGGGATGACCGGCAGCCAGATCATCCACGAAGCAGCAGCGATCACCTGGCAGGAGCGGGCGGCCATGCTGCAGGCCACCGGCAGAACGCTCAGTATCTTTGAAAACCACTGTCTGGAGAGGATGGACGATATCTATCTGGTAGCCGCCAACAGCGGCAAGCAGCGCAACAGAACCGGCCAGTCCATCGGCGAATATTGCCATAACAAGGATCTGGAAAAATGCCGCAAGGAATTTGGTGAAGGATTGGCAAGGGTGTGCAGCACGTGTCCGTCGTAGCAAACCCCCCTCAATCCCCCTTTAGGCCCTGTTGGGTCCTTATCAGGGGGGAGGCCTCTTGCCCCTCCCCTGATAAGGGGAGGCTGGGAGGGGTTAAGGTTTAAGGAAACCACAATGGCCGAATACCTAATCAAAATGACCGTAGGTCTGGATGGCGTCCCCCAGGTAACCGGGGGGCTCCAACAGATCGACGCCACCGCCGATCGCATGGGCACCCGCACCCAGGCTGCCACCGGGCGCATGGCAGCGGGCATGGGGGATATCGAAAACGCCGCCGGGCGCATGGCCGGCAGCATGGACACTGCCACCGGCCGCATGGCCGGTTCGCTGGGGATGTTGCAAACTTCCATGATGGGCCTGGCCGCAGGGTTCAGCCTGGGGGCAGTTATCAGCCAGCTCCATTCCGCCGGCATGGCCATCGAACGGCTGAACAATTCCTTTGAGGCCGCCACCGGCAGCGTTGCCGGCGGCGCGGCCTCCATGCAGTTTGTCCGGGCCGAGGCGCAACGCCTGGGCCTTGATCTGTTATCCACCGCCGACAGCTATATGAAACTGGCCGCCGCTGCCAGGGGTACCGCCCTGGAAGGTAACAAAACCCAGCAGATATTCAGTTCCGTGGCCGGGGCGTCCCGTGCCCTGGGCCTCTCTGCCGAACAGACCAACGGTGCTCTGATGGCCATCTCCCAGATGATGAGCAAAGGCAGCGTCATGGCCGAGGAATTGCGCGGCCAATTAGGCGAACGCCTCCCCGGTGCCTTCCAGATCGCCGCGCGCGCCATGGGTGTCAGTACCGCCGAACTCGGCAAGATGCTGGAAGCCGGGGCGGTCATCTCCGATGAATTCCTGCCCAAATTCGCGGCAGAACTGCAAAAGACCTTCCCCCCTGGCGAAAAGGCAATGTCCGGTATGACCGCCGAAACCATGCGCCTGAAAACCGCCTGGTTTGACCTGAAAACCGAGGTGATGGAAAACGGCGGCGACAGCATGTTTACCGGGACAATCCGGGCCATGAAGACCCTCACGGAAGTTGCCACAAACTGGGTCAGAGCGAGTGATGGCATCATTGCTAAAATTGCGCCGCTGGTTTCCCCCTCCGGTGCCTTTGCAACCGCCTGGGGCTCCGGGGCGCTCAAGGATGCGAAAAAACCCGAGCCGATGAGCGAATTATCTGCCGCCATGATCAGCGGTGATTTGCGCTCCGAAGGTGTCACTGGCGGTGCCAGCTACCTATTGGGAGATCGTGACGAGATCATCGCCAAGGCGGTGGAGATTAGCTCCAAGGTGGTTGAAAAGGTAAAAACAGAAACAAAGAAAGGCCTTACCGCCCAGCAGCAGGAATATCAAAAACAAATCAAAACCTTTTTGAGCCAAGCCTGGGACAACGCCGTAATTGAGGCAACTGCCGAAGGGTTCAGCGTCGAGGCGCGCCAAAAACTGGCCTTGATGTGGGAAATCCCCATGAAGGCCAAGCCCACCGGTTTCACCAAAAACCCGGCCCTCTCCCTCGGTACCGGCCAGCTGCAATCCCTGGAACAACAGGAAGCTGCCACCAAAGCCCTGGACGCCGCCGAAGCGGAGCGCCTGAAAACCATCCGGGACCAAACCCGCGAATACGAGCGCCAGCAGGCCATTATTAAGTACATAGCCGACCTGGAAGCCACCAACGCCGCCACCGCCGCCTCCA
>Ga0209728_1001818_pt1 | contig 12034 bp, 28 predicted proteins | sample RifGroD1_FD_183997 | JGI IMG/M metagenome (GOLD analysis project Ga0209728, IMG submission 183997) | Groundwater microbial communities from Rifle, Colorado, USA - Groundwater D1 (SPAdes) (version 2) | ecosystem: Environmental > Aquatic > Deep subsurface > Groundwater | place: Rifle, Colorado... | reverse complement strand
AACAGGGATTAAAACCCCTGTTTTTCTTTTGTCTCCTTCTTGACAACGTAACAAAATAGTATTATAATTATATTCAGTTAAATACATATTTGAAGGGAGTCGTTAAAATGAGATGTGAAGCCGTAAATTGTCAGCATAATAAACTTGATAATTCTTTATGTGGTTATTGCCAAAAGAGTTCCCCTAAGTTAGAGACTATAAAAAACCCTGTAACATACAAAGAAGAATTGACTGGGAAATGTTTTGATTACCAAGAAAAAGCCGTAAGAATGGAAAATGTATTATCAATGATAACGAATAGCAATGAACAGTCGCATACTAGAAACCAATTTGGATTTAAAGATTGTCATGAAAAGTATAGGAATATAAAAGGTGTTAAGTATCAACAATGGACATATAGAAAAGAAGAATTCGAGGAGGAAAAGAGAAAAGCAAAAGAATTAGGTTTAAAATGCCGGATCATTCAAGGTGAATTATATAGAGAAGTTAGAGAAATAGGAGCCTAAAAACTCCTATTTTATTTTTGTCTAAGGTATTGCAATATTATTATATTTATATTATAATAGGTATTAAGCAGTACATACATAATCAAATTAAAAGGAGTTGTCAGAACAATGACAAGAGAAGAAATGTTAAACCACGTAAAAGAAACAGTAAAGGCTTTTTATGAAGCAGGTGGAACTATAGAAATTAATTCTAGTCTGCCATATGTAGCAATTAAACAATCTAACGGCGAAGAATATTTTTTCCAGGGTGAAGAAGCTGAGAACTTATTAAATGAAGTTCCAGAGGATATTAACGAGGAAGAATATATTATTTGGGTGTCTCAAGGTTGGTAAATTTATAATACAGTAAAGGAGTGCTGAAAATGATTAAATTGGGCAAAGGTACAAAAACCTATTATTTAATGGCAGAAGTTGTTAATATGGGTGATACAATAATTAATATTAAAATAACTGACAATGAAGGATGGGCAAAGTGTAATACAGTTATAGGAAAGGTTAAGGCCGAGAGCGAAGAAGAAGCAAGAGGATACTTTATAATTAGAGATATGACAAGATAACCGGGGAAACCTGGTTTTTATTTTTTGTAGGGCATTGACTTAATATTAAAAGTATAATATAATTATTTTAATATTATATAGGAGGTTTTGCTCAATGTTAAATATGAACAATAATAATTTTACTTTTGGATTCGGTGAAAAATGTATGTTTATTCAAAAAGATGGAAAACATATCGGTTTAACAATTGAAGAAATGAAAAGAGTTATTGCTGGACTTCTTGGAGATGAAGAAAGATTACAAGATTTAAGACTTGACAATATTTTTGATGAACAAACAAAGTTAAAGTTAAAAGGTGCTTGGGAAATGTTTGGATATAATTAAAAAATTAAAAAATAACAACCTATTAAACCCTTATTATATAAGGGTTTAATTTTTCCAATATTGTGATCAAAGGAAAATTTCATGATCTTTTAAATTAGTACAGAGTATCAAAATAATTATCTTGACTTGTGAACAGAAGTATATTATAATTATAAGCAAGCACATACATATAAATTAACGGGAGGTATCTTACTATGATAATGGAAGAATGGAGAATTTTTATAAAAGTAAGGGCAATTATGAAAAAAGTTGATCATCCTCTTATGGTGGAAGCATTTAATAAATTTTGGTTAGGTTTTATGGATTTAAAAATTAAACCTTCTACATTAAACAATTCCTTTACTGCTCAAGATTATCTTAGAAAAGTATTACCAGAAATTAAAGAACAAGCTGAATCATGCTTGTATTATGGTTATAAACCCAATAAAGGAACATCAAAACAACAAGAAGTAGTAAATAATAATAGTGGTCATATGATGGAAATTTTATCAGTGTTGAAGCAGTATTAAACAGGGTATTTATTACCTTGTTTTTTCTTTTATGTAAGATTGATAAAATAAAAAATAATCAATAAATCCATTAAAAACTTATGAATTGTTATTGACATACTAACGGCAATCTGATAAAATAAGAAGTGTCAAGAGGGAAGCAAACAGAAGTTAAAAATAAATTAATACATAATAAAGGAGTTTGATAAAATGAAAAATGAATTATGCGTAGTTGATACTAAAAACTTTTCTATTTACAATTTTGCGAATAACCAGGAACAAGCGAAAGAAACATTAACCAAAGCCATTGAAGTAAATAAGAAAGACATTGAAACATGGGAAGGTCATTGTAAAAATTATCCTGATACTGAGCAGTTTAAGACTTATTTAAACCAAGCACAAAATAAAAAATATGAGATTATGACATATGATGAATATTTGCAACTAGAAAGAAAACATTATATAAATGAACCATTGAAAGAAATAAATGAAGAAACCTTTGAAGATATGTTGAATGTGTTACCACCCATAAAATGGTGTACAATAGATAATGTGGAAATGTTTTGCATGTCCGAGATGTTAACGGGGTTTTATACATCTCAATATATGCACGACAACAAAACAAATAAATATTATCATAAAATTGTTGATGTTACAGATAAAACAACTTGGGGTTATAATTTTATAAATTAACAGGGAGGTATTTCTAAATGATAGAAATAGTGTCAAATGGAAGTAAGTGGTATGGACAACAACCAGACATAATTGAAACACTTTTAGAAGTTTTAAGTAAAAATACACTTGATCCAAAATTTGAGAAATACGGAAATTTTATTCAAAGGAATCCAAACTGGTTAAAGAAAGAAATAGCAGAAAAATACAAAGGATGTACTGTAATATTCGGAAATTTTTATTCACTAAGTCATGTATTTAATATTATAACGGATGAAGAAGAATTAATCCAACAATTAGAAAAAGCAATTAATAAGAACAAACAAAAACAAGAATACCAAGAATTAAGGAAGATTATATTACAATAACAGGGCTAGGGAGCAAAGGCCGAGAATTCCGGCGAGGCTGAAAAGCCTTTCCGCTTAACCTGTTAAACAGGAATTAAAAGGAGGTAATTTTAAATGAATAAAAATACATTAATATTTGATGGTGCAGGGAGTGAAATGTTTGAAGTTGGTAACTGCCGGATAAGAACCAGAATTCGTAATAATGAAGGAAGATTAATTTACTTAGAAATTAATGGTTTTCAAAATACTAATAGAACTCCCAATTATGCAAAAGGTTTAAATATTGTCGGACATGTTGATTCTTGTTTTTATGCTGATTCTACATGGGATGCCAGAAGTAATAATTCAAGTAAATTATCTCATGTCACTAAGAATCATTTTGAGTATAACAAAGAAAATATACTAAAACTTGTCAATGAAGAATTAAATTGTAATTTTAACAGTTTAGAAGTAGTTAACAAAGGTTTACACGTACACAGCATAAAAGAGCCTTTATGTGATTGTGCCAAGGAAGGTTATACACCATTTAAGGAAGTTAAAGTTAATATTAATGTTCTTGAAGGTGTACAGTCTCAACAATATTATGAAAGTAGTCATCTAGCACGTTACGCACTGCCTTATAGTTTTGTTAAGGAAATACCAAGTTTAAAAAGTTGGATAGAAGAAAGAACCAAGAAAGAACAAGAAGATTTTAAAAAGTATAATTATTATACTACTTTGATTTGGGATAAAGAAGGAAATATTTACTCAATGGAAATATCAGCAAGACAAAATTTTGTTTATATGAGTTTTGGGTTTGAGCAATTAGAAAGTGTAATAAAAGCCATAAAGGAGTATAATTAATATGTTCACTTGGTTTTTATGCCCACACTGTCAGAAACAGAAACTTTTTAAGCTCTTACCGGGAGCCGTAACCAAGAATATTATAGTTTACTGCAAGAAGTGTAAGAAGGAAATAACCATAACATGAAACTGAATAAACTTTAGAGCCTCTGAGCCATTAACACGTATTTTAACAATACTGTTAGTGGTTTTTTGTTTATCTGAGGTAATATAAAAACTACTCTTAAAATTGATTTTAAGACGCTCAACATTTAAAAGGTTAAAATACCATACATAATATATTAACCCTTCTTAAAATCAATCCTGACGCGAATTAGATACATATAGAATCATAAATACATATACAATAAAACATCAAGCAGAAAGGAATATTCGCACAATGGATTTACAGCAACAAAAAGAGTTTATACGGGTATATAAGCAATACCAGGACACCGATAGGAACATTATCAAAGCGAATTTAAAAAGGTATATGGATAAATCAGAACTAATGATCATGGAAATAGCTGAACAAACTGAGATCCCTCTTTCGACTATATATCAATTGAGAAAACATAGTAGCAGTTATAAACCGGAATTTATGACAGTTTTAATTATATGTGATTTACTGAAAATCCCTATAACAGCAATCATGCAACCGATCCAAGGTTTAAGCATACCAGAACCAAAGACTAAGTGGGATATGACAGCAAAGCAGAAATACATCTATGATTATAATAATTTACCAATAAAGGAAGTATGCAAAAAATACAATATAACTCAAAGAACAGCACAGGAATATAATAGAAGTTTTCAGACATATTTTTAAAATGTATGTATAAAAGTTATATGGTTCCATAACAGCAGAGCATAAACCAACTTTAAGGAGTGTATACAATGTTAAAAACTAAAATTGCCATAACTAAATGGATTAAATCGAATTTTAAGAATGAACATGATTTTTATAACTATTTGGAATATGATTACCTTAATTTATTTGTCGAAGAAGGTAAAAAGTTATTCCCACAATACCAAGAACAATATAACAAATTAAAGATACAGTGGGAACAATTGCATAGCAGTATTAAGGATTTACCAGAGATACAAATAGTAGAAAGATTTGGCAGAGAGACACATATAACAATGAGAACACCATTAAATTATATGAGTGGATTTTATTATTCTGATGCAGAGAGAAGAAGTAAATTATTTAAGAAAGTTGTATGACTTCATAACAGCACCCATATATTGATAGTTGATGTATATATCAATATATTCCATATAGTCTCATAAAAGTCACCATATATTCAAACTTAGTAAATATTAACATAAATGTATATGGCTGTATAACAGCAAGAGTATGACCAAGTTTGGGTAAATTAAAGTTTATAACAACTAAGGAATTAGTATTGACAAAACAATTGGCATATGTTATAGTAAGTACATGGAAATTAATTATTTTAATATTGTGTTGGGAGGTAATAATATGAAAAATAGATTCTTAGAATGGTTAAACATGGAGATTGAAAGAACCAACAATGAATTACAAGGGTATTGTAATAGTTTAAAGTCAGATGATGTAATACATGTAGTGATTAATAGTAATACAATTGAATTAATCAGAGCAGCAGAAGTAAAATTAAAAACACTAGAGATAGTTAAACAGATGTACCAAGCGAATCATAAATTAATTTAATATGTTTTGTATCTATCTTACAATAGCACTTTTTAAATAGACAGTAAGGTAGAATAGAGAACATAATAATTAAGGGAGGTATGAATTATGGAAAAAGGTTTAATTCTTACTCAAGAACAAATTAATATATTGCAAAATAATGATATTCAATTTTATTATTATGATGGAATTGATTTATTTTCTGAAGAATCTAATCAATTAAAAGATAATAGATTTGAAATAGAATTTGACAATACAGTAGAATATGAAAATGCATTATATGTATTAGGACTATCATAACCAAACATGGATTTCATAACGATCTTAGGCTTGAAAAACGTAGTAAATGGAAGCATAAGCGAGTATGAGGGAGGTAATACAATGGCAAAAGTAACAATTATAAAATGTGACAATTGTAATATGAAATATTTAGAAATTGAAGATGGTATATCTTTTATGGGTGAATATTGCTTGTATTGTGGAACTAAGACAATTAATGATAAAAAAGTATTACATAGAATAAAAATTGACGAAGCAAAACTAGATATAATGGGAGTAACTAGAGATTGAAATAAGAAATAAGTAAAACATAAATCATTATAGAAAGGAACGATACAATTTGATTAAAGAAATAAAATTTCTTGGTTTTACAAAAGATAATAAGTGTTCTTCTAAAACATTATTTGACCAGTATTCAAAAGAAAGAAGAATGCAAGCATTAATTAATGATGAACCTATACCAACAATCATTGAAAGTGGAACAGATAATTGTATTATTTCTTTTCATTATAACAATGGTAAATATGTTCCATTTAAATACTGGATTAATGATATTGCTGGTTATAAAGATGTTTATACTATAATGAATTATTTGCATAAGTATTATGGAGATTTTCTAAGTATGTAATTTCGTGAAAATTTTATCCAAATAAGAATTAGTTTATAACATTTTTAAGGAGGTCACAAACAATGCTAGACTTCAACACTATCACAGTAATAGATGAATCAATTAAAAAACAATTATCATTATTTTTCAGAAAGAAAGATTCAGAATTCTTCAAAGGACAATGGCAATTAGAAAAGACAGGTGACTATTCCTATAGAAGTACTGAATACATCGTTAATCTTGCAAATGGTAATAAACTATCAATTGTATTCCATAAAAGTACAACATATAAAATAGCACCTAAAAGTCGTTTAAGAGACACAAAGAAAACTAAATATCAAGTATGGGTTGAAATTAGTATAGTTAATGATCTCACAGTACATAGTAATATGGAATATATGTACAAGTCAGTTACAGGTGAGAGCAGAGAAAGTAAAGAAAAAATTGAAATACAGGAACGTAAAATTAAGGAATTTGCTAGTAGAGTTTTAGGGATTGAGAATATTAATTGGAATTATTAAATATTAGCTTGCAATTATTTTTGTATTGTGTTATAATAAATTAGTAGAAAATTAAAGGAGTGATTAATATATTCATAGTAGAATTACGTTCAGGTGGTAGTCTATTTTACAAATTTAATAATCATCTTGAAGCACAAGAATTTTTACATAAAAACTACATGAATAATGGTATACTATTTGAAATTGTTGAATTTAAATATCATAATGAAACTTATTATTATACAATTAATAATGACGGTGATACTCAGTCGATATTGCATGATGATTTTAGTTTTATTTGTAAATATGATAAGAGTATTATGACGGTACGTGAAGCACTTGAGGACTATTTAAATAATTGGGTAGTGCCGTATTAGATATAAAATGCTATGTTGAAATTTAATAATTAAGGAGGAGATTAAATAATGAAAAATTCAATATTTGTATTAAGATTAAGAGGTATGGATGCATACTTTAAAAATGTTATTGATGGAGTATATTATAATACCTGGAATATTGATATGACTATGAAATTTAAATGTAAAACAGAACTAAAAGGTCAAATTAAAATTGATGAAGATAAGTATGAGATAGTAGAAGTTAATAGTTAATATCAATTAATAATTCTGTATTATAAATCTAAAAATATGCTTCGGAATTATATCTGTAAAATACGAATAATTATCTTGACACGATTTATGTACTACGATATAATATATTTAGAAGCAAAGGAAACACAAAATAAAAGATTAAGGAGGAATTGATAATGTTTAAAGCAGGTAAATACTATGTTGGTGATTTATGTTATGTAGTAGATAAACATGAAGATTGGATGCAGTTATTAAACGATACAGATTATTTTCGTAATGACAATCAATCATACAAAGGTTATCCTATATTTGCTGCAAGTACAGCTCATGGCGATGGTACATTTCATGATCAATTTGGTAATGAATATGCCGTTGATGCTGGTATAATTGGTATTATGCCGTATGAAGCAATTGAAAAAGAGAATAAAGGTGGAAATATAATTGATTTTAAGGAAGATTTTGAAGTGGTAACTGCACATGGTATATTTTATATTGGAGATATTAAAATTGATACTTATGGTTGGGGTGAAGATGAGGATGATGAACAAGAAGATGAAGATGACTTTTGGAATGATGAGGATGATAATTAATGAATCTAGGTGAATATATTTCCTCAGTCATTGAGCAACAAGGTCGGACAAAAGTTTGGGTGTCTGAACAGATAGACATGAATTATAAAACATTTGTCGATAAACTTACCAGGGATACTATTAAGGGTGTTGAATTGTTAAGGATTGCAAAAGTATTAAATATTGATTTAGAAAAATTGAAAAAGGAAATTTGAGGAGGAATTAACAATGAAAAATATTAAAGTTTATAATATCGGTGAATTAATCAAAAAGGAATTACGTGGAAAAATGGTTCACATACTTAATAAAGTAGCAATAATAGAAGGTAATAAAGGTGTAACCATATTTGATGATGAGGCAGTAGGTTGGAAGAAAAATAGTATTGAAGAAGAAATAAAAATAGGATTGACAGATATACCAGAAGAAAATTCATATTATGTTATTCCTCAGTATATGGTCGATGCATCAATTAAAGAACTTCTTGAAGCAGACTATGAAGAAATGCCGATAACACAGTTTGTTAGTAGGTATAATTATAATAGTAGGTTGCAGAATAATTTTAAGACCATGTTGAGGACGATTGATGAGATTGGATTGAATAGTAAAGAATATTTTAATGGTAAATTAAAGGATGGTGTTATTTAATGTCAGATAATAATTTTAATCAATTATGTGTATGGCCTGGAACAATATTAGGTAATGGGACAATAGAAGATTTTACTAACTTCTTTAAAAATGAATTTGATGTCAGAATAAAATTTGCCGAAGAAGTTATTACTAACGGTAGCATAGAGAGAAATGAAGAAGGTGGAAGGAATGATTTATTATTCTACATCCACGATGATGATATTGCTAAATTTGCTGTTAAAAGACTTGGTGTAGGCATTAGATGGTGGGAAGATGTTGTTTCTTATAATGACGGTGCTTATTTGTACAGTCAGGGAATATTAGATAAATATCCTGTTAATTGGTAATAATTAAATTATAAAAGAGGAATTGTTAATGCAAAGATATAACAAACTTTACTATCTTTTAGATTGTGCTATAATTGGTAGAGAAGGATTTGAGCAACAAGCTAGAGAACTTGCCACTGAATTAAATATTAAAAATACTCCTTCTCTTAAGAATATGAAAAAAGTTGTTGGTAATATGCTTCAGACTATTGAACCAATTAGAGTTGACGGAAATGGTTTAATACATAAAGCACAGAGAACCTTTGACCGTAAATTCTATCGCTTGGAGCAAATTGCCAAGAAATTAGGTAAATCTGTGTATCAAGTGAAAGAGTTGATTGATTCCGGCAAACTTAACGCAGTTGATGTTTCTGATATAGAAACTGAAAATTGTAAATGTCGTATATTGGAAAGTGATTTAGAATTGTATATTAGAAATAATAAATAAGGAGAGTGTAAATAATGTTTTATCGTAAAAACGGAAAAACTTATTATATTAAAAATATTAACGGCGGTAACTATTGTTCTAATGCTCTTACAATAAATGAACTTAAAAAATGGCATAACTCTGGTGGTACTAAAGGATTTAAATGTGATATATTAGTAAGTATTAAAGAAATGCTTGAGTATAAAGTATTAACCGGAGCAGAAGAAATGAAAATGTTCCGTGATTTAGGAATTATTGGTTAAATTAAATGAGGATTAAAGGAGGATTAATAAATGAAAAACTTTCAAATTTGGGAATCTGATTTTAACCACAATTCAGAACGTGGTGGAATGTTAATTCCTACAAAGGAAATATCTCAAATGATTGATTTAAGTGGTATTACTTATTATGGTATTGAAGGTATTAGTATTGACATGATTGATGAATTAAATAAATTTCAAAAAGAATATGGTCGCATTAATAATAAAGATGACTTAGAATTCTTTTTGAAATCTAATAACATAGAATTCACAGAAATTATGCTCTTATCTAATATTGAGCAACCAAGAGAATTGGTTATCTATGATGCAACATATGATTATATATTCTCTGATTTAGATTATTGTGAAACAGAAAAATATTATCAATGGCATGATGGAAGTAATTTAAAAGACGAATGGGCAGGAGAAAATATTACTGTTACAGAAATTGTAGTAGAGGATAATAAATACCTTGACTTAGATGAGCAAGATGATAATGGCAACTGGTGTACTGGTGGTAATAAATTTTATCATGAAACAGTTTATAAGGTGATAGAATTAGATGGTGAAAAGGTAGATAATATGTTTTTGTTATGTGAATGGTCACAATGGCAAGGGGATCATGAGACAGGTAGAATATTGAGTAAGGACGAATTAGATGAACATTTAAAGAAAATTGGTTATAATGTTGATTGATTCAGTCTGCTATTATTCTGCTCATTTGATATGATATAAGTGAGTAGAGATGGTAAGATTTAATTAAAATTAAATTAATCTAAAGGAGATATAAAATGTTAAAATTATTTCTTATTGTATCTTTTGTTATTTTGTTGTCGTGCTTGGCTGTGTACTATCGACTAAAGAATAAATAATTTCAACACAAAAGAAAACTTTGGTGTCAATTTGAATAATACATTGCAATTATATTATGATTGTGTTATAATAAGTTAATTAAAATATCTTAGGAGGAATCACAATGAAATTAAAAACGAAAGAACAATTAGCGGAAGAAGGATTTATTCATATTTCAACTAATATAGTAAATGATTTAGAAGTGTGGGCAAAATTTACAGGTTATGAAGATTGTATTCAGTATATAAACTATAAAGATGGTGTTCGTATTGGAGAAATTCAAACAACTTCCTTTGGTAGATTGATTCTTTTTGAACAAATGTATCATAAAATGATGCAATATCCAAAAGTTAATCAAATGGGTGTGTTAGAAAATATATCTGAAAAATGGATGTAAGGTTAATTAATATTATCTGACGACGGTCTGCTGGTTACAGATCGAAACCTGGCGGCACATAACTTCAGATAATAGGAAACCAAAAGGAGGAATTATTAATGATGCCAATATATCAAACAAAAGAAGTTAAAATAAAAAAGGAATCTTTGAAGAATGATGTTAAGAAACTTAGAGATAGTGGAATCAAAGATGAAAATTTAATGGATAAACTTGAAAAAATGGGATGGATTTTTCCTGTGCTTAAAAGGTTATTTAGTTCTATAAGAGAATTATGTAATTTTATTGAAATTGATGGATTAGACTATAAAGGTGTTATTTGGAGGAATTAAATTTATGCTAATTAAAGGAGTTGTTAAAAATGAATATTAATATTGGAGATATATGTCTTGCAGATTTTACGAATGACAATGATCGTTTTACAGGTATTAGACCATGCCTCATAGTAAGCATAAAAAACAATGAATATAAGGTATTAAAATTGCATAGGAATAGAGAAATTATGCAAAATCAAGGTATTATAATTAAAAAAGGAATTGAGACTGGACTAGGAAATGATTCTGCATTAGTAAAATACTCAAGTAATATTAATTCAAAATTAATTATTAAAAAGGTTGGAAAATTTGATTTGGGTGTATATGTTAGTAAAACAATTAAATTCAATGATAAGTTAGGAAATATTCATAGTGGTGTTGTATTAAGGGTCATACCTCAGAAAAGAACATTTATAGTATCATATGAGCATAATGGTATGATTGGGTATGTATTTGTTCCTATTCATGTGGTTGTAGAAGTGGAAGAATAATATACTAAAACAGTAAAGGAGAGATTTACTATGAAAATGAATGTTAAATATTTACTTATAAAAGGATTCTCAAGGTTAGAGATAATTAAAAAATATAGAAAAGAATTAAATTTCAATGTAAGTATTCAAGAAATTAATAATATTATATTTGATTGTAAACCTATATTGAAAAAATTTGGTAGACTTATGGGTTGTGCAGGAGCAGAAGAAGGATGTCAAGGATACCCTAGATGTTTTGAAGTTAGAACGTGTCTTACTTGTAATATTTAAGTTGTGACGAATAATTTCTTTTGTGTTGAAATATAAATATAAAGGAGTTATTAAGTTTATGTATGGTCATCTTGATAAATTACATAAATATTTTTGTGAATCTAGCGACAATGATTTACAAACTATTATTTATGAATAT
>Ga0209728_1001817_pt1 | contig 12046 bp, 24 predicted proteins | sample RifGroD1_FD_183997 | JGI IMG/M metagenome (GOLD analysis project Ga0209728, IMG submission 183997) | Groundwater microbial communities from Rifle, Colorado, USA - Groundwater D1 (SPAdes) (version 2) | ecosystem: Environmental > Aquatic > Deep subsurface > Groundwater | place: Rifle, Colorado... | reverse complement strand
AGGGATGCGCTTCGAGCCGGTGGGCAGGACTTCGATGGCAATTTCTTTTTCTTCCACAATTTTTAAAACGTGTTTGCGATCAATGTATTCTTCTGTAACAAACGCAACGGTATCAAGCAGCTTGCACAGCGTTCCTATTTCCTCTGCTGTAAGGTCTTTTGTAAGAATCTTCGCGTCATAGGATAGGTTAATATAAAGTCTCATCACTTCCTCCTGTCTCGTAATTTAATGTCCTTCTTGTCCATCCTGTCGCTGCACTCGTCGCAAGCTATTAACCAGTTACAGCCGCAGTCACGATAACCTAGTAGTCTTTTGAGGTAGGCTAGCATTTCGTTTTACCTCGCTCTGATATTTCGGGAGATACTTTGAACGCTTTGCGACCGTTAACGTATTCCACGGCCACTGCTCCCTTCTCAACAAGATGCTTAATCGAAAGAGAGATAGTAGATTCTGTGGTGTCCAGTTCTTTGGCAAGGAACGCTTGAGATATTTGTGCAATATTGTCGTAGTCCATGATCCCTTGGAAATAAAGCAGGACTCGCAGCTCCATACTTGTGAACTTTGCTTTGGCAAGATTTTTAACTGCCTCTTGGTATGTCATAAAGAATGGCTCCGTTCGTTTTGTTTTTCGCGGCTTAGGTCCGTAAATCTCTCCGGTTGTGGCATCTACAACAACGATCTCTTTACGTACAGCCATTATTTACCCCGTAAGTATTATAAGTTTACTTACGATAGACTATACCGACCGTTAGTGTCAAGCATAATTTACTACAATAATTTATTTTGCGATATCCGATAGTTATGCGTGATGCTTCTATCTTTTCTTCTCAATACATAAAACTTTTTGTGATGTTTTATAAGAAAAAAGAAAAAGTGTGGTGCATCGCTAGATGCACATCCCCTCAGGGGGTAGGGGGTGGTTTACTATCGCTCCGCAAGGAACATCTCACTATCACGAATCGCCCCGTTAATCCTGTTCACGCTCCACGTCCTGATAGTGTCTGAATTAACAAGCCTGTTGTGGCAGAAGAAGTAGGAGTTCGCGTAGATGTAGGCTATCGCATCTATCAACTTGTCAATCTGCTGGCCCTTGCGGTACGTTCTCGACATTTTCAGCCTCCTTGAGTGCATTATAGAGACGGGTGAGTGCGGAAAAAGCTACCTGGGCGAGATGGTACACTCCACCGTCATCATGATTAATGGCTAACGGGTCGATCTGGCTTGCTTCGGCATGGCGCATCATGGCATCGTAAAGCCGTCTATCCCCGTCCTCAAACGGTTGCAGACAGTTAAAAGGGGGATACTTCATACCGGCGATGCAATACACGTCTGCCAGCGGTTTCAAGACTACTAGCGGCATCCGATACCACTGTTGCTTATCCTTGTCGAATTTCAAACCACTCATTCCGCCCGTTCCTCCCATATCTTTTCCTCAATCAGTTCAAGCGCCTTGTCACTGAGCAATTCGTAAATATCAGCGCCATTGACGAAGACCTGTTCAATCAAGGCAGACTCTTCCTCGTCAGGCTCGATCTTGAGGCCATCTTCAGTGCGACCTTTTGACGCTGGGGTGTAGTCATAGTGGACTTCCATTTCGATGCCGTGAATGGTGATGAGGGCTTCCATGTTTGGCTCCTTTTATAACTGTCGCTGCACCGGACGAGCCGGTGAGCTTTTTGTTAAATAGACTCTGCATCTCTGTCAATTACTCCCAAAGTCGCTGACGCGACAGCCCCCGCAATAGTCGGCTGTAACGAGCTGTATCTGATCGGGCCTTTACTGATCTGACACCCGTACCCCACGTTGCCGTCAGGGTAGCTCTCTAATATCGTTTTGTATCCGCGTTTGGATAGATCAGAAATCAATTCCACGGCGCAACGGTCAGATGTGGTGTATGGCGTGGGGTGCCCGCCAACAGAGTGCATGGGACACCCTCCCCAATAGGTTGTATATTGCGGTATGCCCTGTACTAGATTGTCGGAATCCAGTTCTGTCACACAAGAGCATACCCGCCCCAACCATACTGATATTTTTTCGTTTTTTTCGCGCTCTCCGTAATTTCCGTGTAGGTTGCAGTAGTTAGTTTCCATCATTCCCTCCGCCGATCTTGATCGTTATCCTACAAACCCATCGTTGAACTGTCTGCGTGATCCAGAATATTCACCAGCAGCCCCCCAGAGCGGAATGAATGGAACATTTTCGTCTGTAAGAGAGTTGAAAACATAAGGTGAGTGGAACACAGGGATGCCTAGGATTGTAGGTTCGTCCCACGTATACTCATCGCTTTCGCAAAACAGGAACGCATTAGGTTTATGTTGCATCATTCGGACTCCTGCCGCGACTTTTTCAATGTAATTCCTCATTGTAATCCCTCCAGTGACCTGGTTATGCCAACCATCTTGGAATCTCGAAGTAATGAAATAAGTCAGCATCGCTTTTAATCTCAAGTTCTCCGTCGCAGTTCACTCGGTAAATTTCAAATAACGAAGGTAGGTGTGGAGGAATGCAAACATTAGGATAGTAACGTAACTCTCTGCACTCAGCTTCGATGGTCAGTGCGCGACAGAAATCAAGCTGTCCGATCTGCAAAGCGTCACTGGTAAACGCCCCGACTAATGGCGTATAAGGCGGCTTAGTAGAGACTGCAACGAGTCTGACTTCTTCGATTTCAATTCCTACTGAAGCCGCTGCAATGCTGTACGCGCCTCCTTGAAGCCTATACCCATACTTCTCAATCGACCTCTGAAACGCGAATATGGAAGAATCAGCGGTGCTCTTGAGGTCGTTGATGTACGGCTCGTCCAGGTTGTCAAGCCGGCTCTTGATACGTATGCCGGTTTCGCGGTCGGTATAGATGATCGTGACTTCGTTCATCCCCGACTGAAACATCTTGCGCTTGATGACACAGGGATGCGTGTCGATAGCCTGACATGCGCCTTCGATGATTACCTTGTCGTCGGCGGAAAGGATCGTCTTGCCCTGGTTCTGTTGTGCAAAGAGGTCCCACCAATGAATTGAATTGACTGTTTCTATCGAGGGACGCGCTGCTTCACGCTGTTTATCAGTCGGCTTCTTTGGCGCATCGGCAGGGACAAATGCGAACCGGGCATTGAGGGCATCGCGGCCTTCGAGTTTGAGGGCGTGAATACCTAAGCCTAATGTGAGGCTTGGTTTATCTTCCACCGGAATTTGCGCCAACGCTGGATTGACGATCAGTTGACGGGCGTAGGAGGCGGAAAACCAAGGGAGTTTATGATAAACGTCCTCGGGTACGTTTTCAAAAATTCCATCTGGCAAGGCAAGCGCCTCTTCGAGACTATACATTTTCATTGTGCCTCAATTCCTCTGGCTTAACGTGAAGCGCCTTTGCTACCACTTTCAAAATATGATCGTTCATGGTCTTTACTTTGCCGGATTCAATGTATCGGATGTTGTTCTCCGTATATCCAGCAATGACAGCAACCTCAGTTACTGAAAGGCCAGCGATCTCTCTGGCTTTCTTCATTTTTTGTCCGTCAATTTTCATTTGGAACCTCCTTGGTTTGGGTGATAGTAGCAAAACAAAGATAGCGCGTCAATAATTTTTTTCAATTGAATTTATAATTTTTTTTCTTGCAATCCATTTTTTTCTGGATTATCTTGGCGACCATGTTCAACCAACAGGAAACGTCAATGGGAGGTGTCACATGCAACCAGCGGGGGGAAAGCCTCCGCAACAGGGGAAGGGCGGATAACACCTATCGCCATTTTTCCTCAAAATCTTACTTGACATTAATTATTTTTCTGCTACCTTGCGGCAAAATTGAATATGACTACGCTATGCCGAGCGTGATAGTCGAGAATGGCTTTCAGACCCTTGCGGGTTTGAGCCTGGAAATCCCCATTGAGTGCGGCATCACTCTTTGGGGATTTTTTTTTAGCCGATGAGCGGAACGAGGGCCACATGAGTAAACCTTTTTTTTACCGCATTGACTTGGTAGATTTATTCGACTTTGCAACCGATTCAGACGGATTAAAGATGTCGCTCCTAGAATTTGTTAAGGAACTGAAAAAGGGAGAATCGACCTACCCCGCAATACAAAAGATTATAGATCAAACGCACAACTATATGAAAATGCAAGAAGAAAGAGGTAGGCTAGGAGGCATAGCTAAAGCAAATAAAAAGATGCTTAAGCAGACTGAAGCAGACTTAAGCAGTACTAAAGGCTGCTTACCCCTACCTAATAGCAGTAACAGTAACAATAGCAGTAACAATAAAGAAGAAGATAAAACCTTTTCTGCATCGCTTGATGCAGGACAAGAAAATGAAGACTTTTATCTGACAGCGAAGAAACGGAAATTGACCGGGGAAAGATTGACAACCTTTAATCAGTTCATGGATACCTTTGGAGATAAAAGGGGCCGCGCTCAAGCTGCCGATGTTTGGATAGATCTTAAAATAACCCGCAAGGTTTTTGATGACATTATTCGAGGCGCGACAAGGTACGCGAACCAACGGGCAACGATACAAGCGCAAGGGCATACACCTAAGATGGCTCAGGGGTGGTTAAGCGGCAGACGATGGGAGGATGAACAGCCGGAAGCACAACGCAAATTGGAGGTGTGCCTGTGAGTAAAAGCTGGTCAGACTTTGGGATTGAAGTACGTCCGGGCGCATCGGGAAATTATGCTACCACTTGTCCTCAGTGTTCTCCGCATCGTAAAAACCATAAGGCAAAGTGTCTTTCGGTAAACATCGAAGAGGAAATTTGGAACTGCCACCATTGCTCATGGTCGGGTACTCTCAAGCAAGGCACTGACCGTAAATCGAATCCGTGGGAATGGACGCCGAAAGTCTACAAAAAGCCTTCGTACACGGTAAAGCCACCGAAAAATGAAATGCTGGATTGGTTCCAGAAAAGAGGCATCCCCCCTGAAGTGGTTGTCAGAAACAAGATCATTGTTGCAAAGGTCTGGATGCCACAGGTCGAGGCCGAAGTTGATGTGATGCAGTTCCCCTTTATCCGCAACGGTGAAGTCATCAACATCAAAAGCCGGGACGGGAAGAAGAATTTTCGACAAGAAAGCGGGGCTGAACGCATCTTTTACGGAATGGATGACGTGACTAACGGCGTTGCTATCGTAGTGGAAGGTGAAATAGATAAACTCTCATGCGAGACTGCCGGTTTCCCTTATGCCGTATCTGTGCCTGACGGTGCGCCTTCTCCGAAAGCAAAGGACTATACCAGCAAGTTTGAGTTCCTTGAAAACTGCGAAGAGTGGATCAACCGTGTCGAGAAATTCATCTTGGCTGTTGACAGTGACGAGCCGGGTAAAAAACTTGAAGAAGAATTGGCGCGGCGGCTTGGGCGGGAAAGATGTTACCGGGTGCAGTGGCCTTCAGACTGCAAGGATGCCAACGAAGTTTTGGTGAAGCATGGTCAGGCTGTTTTGGCGCAGTGCATCGAGATGGCGCGGCCTTATCCGGTTTCAGGGGTCTTTGGGGTAGCTGATTTTGCAGACAGGATCGATCAGCTTTACAACAACGGCGCTCCGAGTGGGGCTAAGGTAGGTTGGCCTTGTATGGACTCGTTGTATTCGGTGAGGCCGGGGCTATGGACCGTCATTACCGGGATACCGGGGCATGGCAAGTCGGAATTTATGGATGCGATTCTGGTGAATCTGGCGTTCAACTACGGGTGGACGTTTGCTATTTGTAGTCCTGAGAATCAACCGCTTGAACAGCATTTTGCGAAGATTGCCGAAAAGTACATTGGTAAACCTTTCGGCAAGGGACCGACTGAACGCATGACTCCTGAAGAAAAGGACGATGCGAAGCGGTGGATCGGGGAAAGGTTCACTTTCATCCTGCCGGACAGTGACGAGCTGACGGTGAACGGAGTCTTGGCAAAAGCAAAAACGACGATACTCAGACTTGGGATTAAGGGGTTGGTGATTGATCCTTGGAACGAACTTGACCATCAGCGACCGATGGGACTTTCAGAAACGGAGTACATTTCAAAATGCCTGACGGTCATCAGGAGATTTGCCAGGGAGCACAACATCCATGTGTGGTTGATTGCTCATCCTGCGAAACTGGCTAAAGACAAGGATGGGAAATACCCTGTACCAACTCCTTACGACATTTCAGGTTCCGCAAACTGGCGGAATAAAGCCGACAATGCGCTTACCGTCCATCGTGAAGTGCGGGAAGGCGTTAAGGAAGTGCATATTCACGTTCAGAAAATACGGTTCAAGAATGATGGCAAGCCTGGGTTGGCTGTGTTGCATTACGATTACGCGACCGGCAGATATAGAGATCCAGAAGACGAGACGCAGAACAAGCATTACAGCGAAGAGTCGGACCAACTAACGTATCCATTCGAGTAAAGGAGAAACATCATGTGGGCATTAAGCTATTGTAAGGAGCAGAAAGCGTTTCATATCGGCAGATTACAAAATGAAGCATCTATGAATATGTCACAAGTGCTTAGAGGTATAACGCCCCACTACTTCATCATTTTTGTCAGCGACGATAAGGAATTAGTCCACGCAAAGGCCGACGAATTAAGAGACATCCTATGCCGTTAATCGAAGAACTCGAACGCATCCGAGATGAAATTACCGACCTGGAATTTACCGCTGAACGCTCATTGCAGGTTGACAGGTTGAATCTTGTCATCGATTGGCTCAAAGAGAGGGAGCAATGACCACGTATAGCCTACTCAACGACACCATCCTAGTCTGCAATCCCGAAGAAGTGCGTCAGGTCTGGACCGATCAGCCGAACGAGCACAAGTATCGCGTCTGGACGGAGCAGGAAGTGAGACTTGCGACCTTGCTTGACGAAAAGGATCTCTTGGAAATCGTCAAACGGAAGAAATCACCAAAAGGGTTTGTGTTTAAGGGTCAGGTATAGGCGCGGGACGAACGAGGCTCAGGCAGGAATTGATTTTGAGGCAGGGTGAATGGTTGTGGTAGGGTTGGCAAAGTGAAACGTGTTATGGCTCAAATTTGGAAGGAATTGAAATCAAAGGGAGGGAGTGATGGATGATGCGGAGATTTGCCCTTTTAAAGACGCGAAGTATTGCACTCGTCCTCACGTACACGCCAACGTTCGCCATTGCCGATGGGCGGCAAGAGTGCGGCACAAGGCGCAGTGGGGCGGGTCGTTGGTGAGATGCTGGAAGGGAAAGAAGTGATATACAAACGCTGTGATAATCCGCCCTGCCACGAACTAGCACCGTACCCTGATCCGTACTGCTGCACGCGATGCAAGAAGAATCACCAAAGCCGGATATACCACAAGTTACACTTCGGCCCTACCAGACAGGAAAAGGTTGTCAGGAAGCAGCGCAAACGAGTAATGACGGACGAGGAACAGGAGCAGATTAACTTGACAGCAACACGGGCGATGGCGGCGAGGATGAAGCAGCCGCTTGATAAGATGGCAGCGCGGAGAATGGGCGCTCTTTGGTAAAACGTGACCGGTTAATTGGGGAGAGATATGAGTCAACAGGACTTGATTGAAATGTGCAACACGGCAATTACTGAAGGCCGTCGTCTGGAATTACGCCTCAAAAAAGATCCACCGGCTGATATGCCGAAAGGATTTTTGATCGAAGAGGATAAGGGGAAAGGGAGGTTGTACGAATTTAACCCCTGGAAGGTTAAGGCGTGGGCAATGGGGAAATGAAAAAAGAGACCGGGGAATTAACCTCGACCTCTTTTCTTTATTTGCCGTGGCAAGCTGTAATGCAACTCTCTGGTTCTCCGGACTTGCTTATCACTATCCCCTCATGTCTCTTTTCTTCTGGCGGTCTTACTAGCAGTGCGGCAAATATCGCTAGTGCTATCAAACTTCCGATCAGCGTCCTCTTCTCCCGTCTCTTCATGTCTTACCCTCCTTGTGATGTAATACACAGTCTCAACTAAAATATAGGCCATTCCTATCAGTAGTAGATGAGACTGAATCCAATTGATGATCTTCAAAATTCCTCCTTCAATCTCGCGGCACATATCGCGGCGGTGATGTCTTCTTTCATGTGGCCGGCAGCTATTAACGCTTTCTGTTGCCAGTTCTTGACCTTGATTTCGCAGGCGTAGACGATGCCCTGACGCCTTAGGTATCGCGTCCCGTCAAGCTCCATCCGGTAGACATGGCGCATGGTCGCGTTACCCATTCTTACGGTAACGACTTGATAAACGTGACCGGCGAATCGTAAAAGCGGTTTCGTTCCCGTCAGCCAAAGGTGCGGGACAGTAGTGACGGATTGCGGGTTAAGGCGGTCAAGTTCGATACAGGCAAAGTCTGGTTTTTTCCTTTTCATTTCTCTTCCTCGTTCAAACTCTCAATGATGACTTGCTCTGCTTCTTCGAGGGTGTAGCCACACGACCTGCAATGATTTGGGAAACCGTGCGTTTTGCACAACGGGCAGAAATGCCCTTTATTCTTCATGGCACACCTCAAGTTCTCCCGTTAATCGGGCAGTGACTATTTCTACTGTCGTTGCTGGCCGGCAGGCGGTACAGGCTTTAGGCGTTTGTAGCACAAGGCTGCAACCGGAATTACAGGTATGGACCTCGGCATGTGAACAGTCTTCGCAATCGTTTCTGTCTGCGCTTTCGCCTGGGCAAACCATGTACTGCATACTATCCTCCCAACGCTTCACGGCACGCCGATCTGAAGGGTTCGTTAAGACGCTCGATCTCAGCTTCAAGTTCTACGATTCTTTGCTCTGCTGCTCTCAGCGACGAATCCCAATCCTTAACTTCGTCCTTATGTTCGCTGATGGCATTGCAAAACGGACAATCGTTTATGTGGTTGTCGTGGCATATTTCAGCATGACCATCGCTGCATACGTGCATTACTTGCGCTCCTTTCGGACCTGCGACAAACAAACCTTGCAAACGATATTGGTGTCAGTCGGCGGGAATATCTGGTCTATGGGTTGCAACATGCCGGGGTTACACAAGGCTCTTAGTTTTGCAGGATCGGTGCTTTTAATCCAATGGTGGTATTTACTTCTGCCTGGGGTTATCATGCCCGTCGCAATAATCCTGGCTTTCTGGACGATCCGCTTTTTTGAATGGAAAAGTTCATGACAATTCCGGCATAAAACAACCAAGTCCGAAACAGGTTCCTTTCCTAAAACTCTTGGGTATTTACGATGATGGATATTGAGCGAGTTGTCAGAATTACAGACTTGGCAGCGGTAATCTGCTCTTGCAAGCGCGGCCTTTTTCAGTTCGTTCCATACAGGGGTTAAGAGATATTCTTGATAGTTCATCTATACCGTCCTTTGTAAAAGCGTGACCGGCGATTTGCTCAAACTCTGTCGCCGTCTTCATCAAAAAACCAATCTTCCCCCTCGAAATACTCCGTCAAATGTTCGTCGCTTGTCAGATAATCGTGCTCCTTCTCAAGCGTCCGGTAAATATCGCGCATCTCTCGTTTAAAAATATCCTCGGCCTCTTGTGCAAGCCTCTGGATTTCATCGTCGGCATGGTCAAGCAAGTTGACTGCCTTGAAAGCGTGATAGCGTAGATCATCCTGGTCGTAGTCGATGAGATAGCGCCAGTCCTCGTAATCGTACTCAAAGGAATAGCGGTCGTGACTGCGGCTTTCACATCTGAAGCTGAAATAAAAGCCGTCAATGTTTAACAGCTTGCGGATCGTGGCGAAATCTTCCGCCTTGTAATATGCCTCAAGGAATTTAGGCAAGTCTTCAATGTAACCGTCGAAACTTGCGCCGTCTCCTTGGCAACAGAAGCCACTGAACCACATATCATTAACGTGGATGCCCTTCTCTTCCATATCGGCCTTAAACTCTTCCTCGGTGAAGGTCCACCAATCACCATTATCAACTTCAAAATACCGTTGCTTGTCCAAAATCGCGGCTTTCACGTCTTCAGGCGCATCGGCAAAAGTCCAGGGGCCATAATCTTCTTCTTCGGCAAGGTTTGATTGCATAGGGTTCCTCCTTAAAAATCGTGACCGGCTAATTGGTGAATCTCATCGGTCAAGAGTACGGTACTGCTCGATGTAAACAGCATTTTCTGGAAAATATGCAAGGTCGCCGTTGTCGTGAATTTTCGGCTCAAACAATTCAATGATGGCGCTGTACTTGCTGTATTGTGTCCAGGTGTCGGCCTTGTTCTTTTCGGACTGGTAAAGGCCTTTTGCGCGGTCAAGATTGTTGATGATGACAAACTCTTTCCGGCGTACCTCTTCAAACTCCCCGCCTCTTTTGCGCTCGGTCACGATGCACCGGACCTTATAAATATGAATACCGGCAAGCCTTAAATGTGCGGCTGTGGCTGTCATGGTCGTTCCTTTCTGTTCCGGCCTTGGGACCGGCAACGGGGCATTAAAGCGCCGATACTCCGGCGCTTCCCTCTGCTAATGGCTGGGTTTCAACCTTACGCACTCTCCGAATGGGGGAGGGCTGGCTTGATATTTTCCGGTATTTACCCATAAAACTGGCATTTCAGGCTCGTTGCCGTAGTCTGAACATGCGAGATCAGTAAGATAAACAACGGCGCATGGCGTTTCTTCCGCGTTCTCTTCTATCCATTTCCAAACCGGGCTAAATCTCGTCCCGCCTCCGCCTTTTGCGTCAAGTCGGATCGGCCTCGTTTCTGCGGTGAACTCTTCGACGTGTTGAACCTTAGTGTCGCAGTAAATCACGGTGACGGTCGTCGGGTACTGGTTCAAAATGTCGTCAATCTCGCTGGCAAATTGTTGTAAATCGTCCTTGGTGATACTGCCGGAAGTGTCAACGGCGACGACAAGCGGCGGCATTTCCTGGTTGTAAAGGCTCGGTAAAATCAATCCTCGTGAAAAGTAACGCGGGTTTGGGCGCTTCCAGGTGTAATCATTTCGGGCGGTGCGGTCAATGAATTGTCTAAGCGCTTCTCTCCAATCGACTACAGGCTCTAAAAGCTCGTCAACGTACCTTGCAAGGCTCCCCGGCAATTTACCTGCCATTTTCGCGGCTTGCGCTGCCTGCTGAGTGGCAATTTTCCAGTCTTGCGCGTTCTGCGCCTTGTCGCTGTCGCTGGCTGGCTGGCTGTCTTTGCCGGGTAAATCTCTGACTTCGCCACATTTGCCGGGATCGCCTAAATTTGGCTCCTGCGGTCCTTTGCCTTGCTTCCCTGGTCCGTTGCCTGCTCCGTTTCCCTTTCCCGGTCCTGGGCCGTGCTGCGGCTCTGGTAACAGGTTATAAATCGCTTCCGCTTCCAGGTTGTGAAACGCGGGATTATCAAGATGATCTTTCGGTAACTGCATTCCTGCCGTTTTGATGAGATGATTTATACTTAGGTCGGCAGAAGTATTCCACCGTTGCGGGTCGCGTTCTCCCCGTCTGCACTGGTGAGCATTGGCAAGGTGCATTACTTCATGGCACAAAACGCCTTTAAGCTGGTCGATGGGGAGTGAGTCCACAAAGGCGGGACAATAGCCGATAGAGACTCCATCTGTCCACATGGTGCGCTGTTCGGGGTTTGGGATGTAGAGCATTTCATCCTCGATCAACTTAGTTTTCAAAGCAAGTGAGCCAAAAAACGGTTGATCGAGTATGAGAGCACTCCTTGCTTTTCTCATTTTCTGCTGTGCTGTCATAATTCCTCCTTTCTGTGTTGATTGCTTAATGATGCCCCTGAATAGATCAGGAGCACGATAAACAATCAAGCTGCGTTCATATAACCGCACATCTTAGACATGATCTCGGCGCAGTCGTTAGCTACGGTTTGCCGGGTCTTCTTGTCGGTTCTCAAGGTTTCCGGCTCGTATGCTGTGAGACGCGCGGAAACTTCCCTTGTCAGTCGGTCAAGCTCGGTGTCTCCTGCGATATTGAGACGGGGTAATAGGTCCACCAATTCAACGATATTGCCGACAAGAGAATCCCTGAAGATTGCATCGGGAGTGCTTAACCGTTCTGCCATTGCTGACACTGCGGTATGTAGGCGGCTCCATACGTCTTTCATGGCTGCGGCCTGGGCTTGCTGGCTTCTCGCGTCAAGTTCGGCCTTTATTCGGCTCACTTCGGCGTCTCCAAGATCAACA
>Ga0209728_1001816_pt1 | contig 12058 bp, 18 predicted proteins | sample RifGroD1_FD_183997 | JGI IMG/M metagenome (GOLD analysis project Ga0209728, IMG submission 183997) | Groundwater microbial communities from Rifle, Colorado, USA - Groundwater D1 (SPAdes) (version 2) | ecosystem: Environmental > Aquatic > Deep subsurface > Groundwater | place: Rifle, Colorado... | reverse complement strand
TGCTTATTTTGAAGCATTTTTCCCTAAAGATATGACACTTAAAGAAGTTAAATTATTTATAGATGATGTTGAATCTAAATTAAAAAAATTGGATTTAAATTTTATAAATACAAGTGACACCAAATATATTGAGGCACGTTTGGAAATAAAAGAGCAATATGATTATTTAATGGAACTTCATGTAGGAGATAGGGAATTTCTTTCGCAGTTACAACATATGAAATATGGAGTATTGATGAAATTTATTAATGAATTTTCTTACACAGAAGATTAATACAAACAATATTCTAATTTCTATTTAATTTGTTTAGTAAAGGAGAATAAAAGATGATAGTAGAAATAACTAGAAGTTATGGATATGATCCTGAAAGCGTTGCAGAAGGTGAGAGGTTATATAAGGAGGCATCGGCTAGAGTTATTATGAGAGAATTAGAGAGAAGAAGAAAAGAAAAGGAGATTAATAAAGGGAAGTAAAATTCCCTTTCCTTTTTCTTTCTATCTCTTACATAAATATAAAAATAAAATTTATATTTGACAATACAATCTGCTAGTGGTATGATGAGAGAGTAGAAAGCGAGGTGAGGAAATATATGATTGTATTAACAAATATCAATACATAAATTATTAAGTTCACAATCTCCATAAAGTAAAAAATAAAATAATGAAAGTAGGTTAATTTATAAATGTTTAATGTAAAAGAAATTAAAACTGGCAATGTCTTTGAGGTTTTTCAAGTGTTCGATTATACATATCTAAATAAAAATCAATTTGTATTTTTAATGTACGATTATAGTATCAATGAATGGGCAATGTCAGACAGTAAGTATTTTGAACCACTTACAGATATAAGCAAAGCCGTTGCAGAAGAAAAATCTGGTTTTGTAAAAGGATTATTTAGTGGATTTAAAGGATTATCCACTGAGATCGTCATGGAAAGATTAAGTGAGTCATGGGAATCTATACCACAAGACATTAAAGAAAATATTTGTTTGTCTCTTGGTAGTAAGGGGAATAGTGAAAAACTTATGGTTGTTTTGGATGAGTTTTCTAAACAAAACAAATTGCATATAGAAAAAGAAGAAGAGCGTAAACGACTAGAAGACTTGTTAAAATCTGAACAAGATGAGTATCGTAGGCAAGTTTCTATTTTGCAGGAGGAGTTTAATAATACTGAAAAATTAATTAATGAAAAGTTAAAAGGATTGTAAGATTAAACCCATAGCAGAGGGGGTTTTATACTCTGCTGATTAATTACAAAGGTTGTGATTATATGTTATATATAATTGGTTATTTTGATGGAAGTGTTAAAAATGATAAAGCTATAGGTGTTTGGACTTATAGTTTATATGAGAAATTAAATAAACAATCTCCAAGGACTAAAATAAAGACTGAAAGAGGTTGGGATTATTCTCTTTACGCAAATAGTATTCAAGCTGAATTTATTGGGTTAATTGGTTTATTAGATAAATTAAAGCAATATTTTAAAATTGGTTTTGTTGATTTTTTATTAATTAATGGAGATTGTGAGAGTATTATCAATCAAATTAAATACAAAAAATCAAATGATAATGAAATACTCAAAGACTATTTATTATTAGCAAAAGAATTAGTATCTATGTGTCAAATCTCTATTGATCTTCAATGGATTCCTAGAAGTAAGAATAAATCTGCGGATAAATTGTGCAAAATGGTATGGCAAGATTTGAAGAATAAAATGAGGAATACTAAAAATGTATTTGGAAGTAATCAACCAGAAAATATCTTAGAATTTATTTAGGTTTTTGTTAGTGAATTATTAGATTAATAAATAAAATTATTGGAGAGAACTTGCAAGTTTACATAGCGTAGCTAGGAGTTCTTGATTAGGAGGAGAAAGAATAATGAGAAAAGTATTTTTAGATGATTTGCCAAGGTATATGAAAGGTGCATATAAAGGAAAAATAAATTGGAAAGAGTGTGTCGGACATAAATTTAGATTCATTTACGATGATATTGAAAATGAATTAGAAATTATTAAATATGTTAGAAAAAATAACAAACCAACTGTAGATGTAAAATATAAAAATAATATTTTTAATATTAATACAGATAGTATTCTATATTGTTATTTAGGAGTCTTGTTGGGAGTAGTACATAAAGAATACATGTATGAAATTAATGATATTTTAGATCAGTTCAAAAATGGTAGAATAAAAATATTAGAAAAAATAAAAATAAAAAGAGGAAAATCGCATGGAAATAATATTCGATATTTAAAAGGATATAAATGCAAATGTTTAATATGTGGAAATGTCTTTGAAAAAATTGAAGATGAATTAAAAAATCATGGTTGTGCAGTTTGTTCAGGATTAAAAGTATTAAAAGGATACAATGATTTATGGACTACGCATCCTGAAACTGCCTCCCTTCTTAAAAATAAAGAAATTGGTTATATTGTAAGTTTTGGTAGTCATGAGGATCATATATTTATATGTCCTTATTGTAAACGTGAAAAAGTATACGCTATTAAACCAGTGGTAAAGCATGGAATAAGTTGTATTTGTTCAGATAATATACCTTATCCAGAAAAATTTATAGTTAACGTATTAAGTCAACTAGATATAAATTTTACTACTCAATTATCAAAAAGAATATTTCCTTGGTGTAAAAATTACAGATACGACAATTATATAAATGATATAAATTGTATAGTTGAGACTCATGGTAAACAACATTATGAAGAGAATAATCATTTCAAAATGTCTTTAAACGAAGTTCAAGAAAATGATAAAAATAAAGAAATATTAGCAATAAAAAATGGTGTTGAAAATTACATAATTATAGACTGTAGGGAGTCAGAATTAGAATGGATTAAAAATAGCATTATGAATTCTGAACCAAACTTACCTAAATTATTAAATTTTAAAGAAGAAGATATAAATTGGAGAGAATGCCATGAATATGCTTGTAGTAACTTAGTTAAAGAATCATGTAAATTATGGAATGATGGAGTTAACAATACTTCAAAAATAGCAGACAAATTAAAAATTAGTAAAAGCACAGTTATAAAGTATCTTAAACAAGGAGTAGAGTTGAAATTGTGCAATTATAATCCTAAAGAAGAGAGTATTAAAAGTGGTAAAAATAATGGTGGAAAAAATAAAAAGAAAATTATTTGTCTCACAACTGGTGAAGTTTTTAAGTCGCAAACTAAAGCATGTGAAAAATACAATATTTCAGTAGCTAATTTATCTTCCTGTTGTAGAAAAATACATAAATCTGCTGGGAGAAGCACTACTACAAAAGAATATCTCCTGTGGATGTTTTATGATGAATATTTAATTAAAAACCAACAGTTAGGATGGTTAGAGGAATATATAAATAGTCACACTTGCGGTAATGGTATTAAAGTAATATGTTTAACAACTGGTGAAATATTTAAATCTCAAACTGTGGCAGGGGAAAAATACAATATATCTCCAAGTGGTATATCTGGATGTTGTGATATTAATAGCATCAATAAATCTGCAGGAAAACATCCAGATACAGGAGAATATATGGTTTGGATGTATTATGAAGATTATATTCTGAAAAATGAAATGCAAATTGAAAGTATATTGGAAAGCGTTCAAAATAAAATAATATGTTTAACTACAGGAGAAGTTTTTAATACTCAGGTTGATGCATTTACGAAATATAATGTAAATAAATCTGGAATATGTAATTGTTGTAACAATAAAGCTAAGTATGCAGGTAAACACCCAATCACCAACGAACCTCTTGTCTGGCAATATTACTCAGAATACATAAAATCAAACCAACTCCCAACCGCAATATAGTAAATACATAAATAATTATAAAATATAAAGGAGAATCAAAATGGTAGCAATAAGAAGGGTATACATAGACATTGATTGGGCAAAGATGCAAACCTTACATAAGAAAATTGATAAAGATCATATTTGGTGTATTAAATCAAAATGGAATCCATTTAGAGAAGATTGGAGTCAAGGATTTGATAGTGATTGCGGAGGTCATTGTAGTAATAGGGAATATTGCTATGAGGCATTTAGAGACAAAAAATGTCATCTAGAAAATCATTTTAAACCAATAATTGTTGAGTTTGAGGATAAAATTAGAGGTCATGAGGAAGAAGTAATAAATTTGGTAATTAAGGAACATCAAGAATGAAATCAAACTATATCAATGAACTTGTCCAAGAAATTAAAAATGCTAAAACCGATATAGAAATTGTAAATATTTTAGAAAACTTATGTAAACCAATTATAGATATGAGAGAAACTATTAGAAATGACATTCTTCCTAATCATGAAGTTATAGACCCATACGATATTGATTTAAGTTACAATGGAATATCAATTTATAAAAGTTGGTATGATTTTGATGCGAAAGAAGTTGATGAAGAAAAGATTTATCATATAGGATATGAAGATTTCTTTGAAAGTATGTTTGATATTCCAGTAAAGAAGACTTAATAATTGGTATTAACACTTTTCATTCGAGTGTTTTGTATAAATTTAATTTAAGGAGGTGAAATATTTGGAAACTATAACAGAAGAAACACACGATTAGTAAATAAGATGAAAGAAGTGTGAATCAATGTTAATAACAGCAATTATAATAATTATCAGTATCTTTATATTGATGATTATACACAGCAAAATTGAAGAATATTATGAGAATATGTATCGTGCTTACGGAAGCATTAGAACACCTATCGTTAGCTTAGATGATGAAGAGTTTATTAAAATTGATAAGATTCGTAAACAAGTTAAAACTGATGCAATATCTCAAGAGGATGCTATTTGGTTAATACAGAAAGTTTACAAAGTGTATATGTTAGAAGATTATGATGATTGTGTAAGGTATCAACAATAGTTCCTTAAATTAAAGGAAAATTTATATATTTGAAAGGAGGCGAAGAATAATTATACAACCTATTCGAACTGAAAACATAAAACTACTGTGTCCTCGTTGCAAAAACGAAGTGAATGAATATCCACCGGAAAGTATCAAGCAAGCTGAATTTACTTGTTTAAAATGCAATAGCGTTGTCAGATTCAGAAATAATAAAGAGAAATATATTGCTTGGATAACAAATGAATTTTAGAAGGAATCTATTAAAGGAGGTGATAAATAATGGAAATAAAAAATATGACTCTAGAAGAACTAGAAGAAGCAAAAAAGATTGGTTACGTTGCAAAACTTCAAGGATATGATATTTATAAATCAGGCGATAAACTCTACAGCGAATTAAAATCAGTTTGGCCTACATTTTCAGAAAAAACTAGAGATAATTGGGCAATGATACTTGGTGGTTTGAATGGCAAGAGTGAAGTTATGGCTTTGATGAGCGAATGTCAAGAGGGATAAAATATAAAATAAAGTGAGGTAAAATATAATGAGTAAAATGGTAACTAGATTATATGTTTATGGTAAAAATAATGTATCTATTGAAAATTTTCCTACTGATAAATATCATACATTTGGTAATAGATATATTGAGTGCTATGATTATTTTGCTAAAAATAAAGAATATTTCAATCAAGGCAACAATTCAAATGTGCCAATTGAATATATGGAACATATGGGTTTTGTAATAGAAGATATTTTTAAGGATGAAAAATGTGAAGACTTTGCAGAATTATATTCTAATGCAATTAAATATTTGTTAGATCATTGTAAGCCAAAAGAAGAAGATATTGATGTAATTAAGTATTCTTGGGACAAAGGGATTCCTATTCAAAGTGCATATGAGTTTAAAGAATTGGAAAATAAAATATTAAGATTGGAGAAAAAGTTGGAAATGATGCAATCAAAATCTGAAATTAATAGGGAAAAAATGCAAGATATTGCAGAATACACTATTAGGGAAATTGAGAGAAGTTCAATAATTAGGTCTAGATGATAAGGTAAGAGTGCTACCAACACTCTCTGGGAAATAATTTATGTATTAGAGCAAAATAATTAAGGGTAACGACCTACGTTGAAAGGGGTAATAAAATGAAAAATATTAATAAAGTAATTTGTCAAGACTGTGGAATTGAATATGATAAAAATCAATATTATTTGTCACGTATTGAAGGCCAAGAAAGAATGGAAGTTTGTAAATATTGTTTTGAAAAAGAGTTTATCAGTAGTAAATCCATAGAGTATATTTTTAGAAAATATAATATTCCATTTATTACTGAATTATGGGAGCAAATTAATGATAAATATCAAGGAAGTAATGTATTACCGCAATATATGAAAGCGTTATGGTTGCCACAATTTATTAATTTAAGATGGAAAGATACTGATTGGAACAAGGAAGATAGTCAAGAAGCAGAAGTGAATTTCTATGATGGAATTGTTAAAAATCTTAAAAAAGAAGCAGTAAAATTGAATGACAAACTTGCAAAAATAAGAGAAAGTTTAAGTTCAATAAATAGTTCTCAATCTTATCAATCAAGAAGTAATGATATGAACTTGTACATATCAACATTGAAATCATTAAGAGAGACATTGGATTTGATCAGTAAATATGATTGGAAGTTAATGTATTCTGAGTATGAGATTTTGGTTAGTAATAAAGATTCTGATAGAGGTAATCTTGGAAATGAAGTGAAACAAGTTTCTGTATGGGAGCAAAATCATGATAATCAAATTAAGAATCATAAGATTTGGAATGTAGTTGAATCAAGAATTAGTAGTACAACCATTGACAATTTGATTAAATTGGATTTAGTTAAACTTGGAGTAAAAGAAATTAAATGTAGTGAAAGATTTTATAATGCCTTACATGACTATCCTAGTGCTAACTTTAGTAACAACCAACTTACTTATAGAAAAATTCTAGTGACTATGGATAAATCTATAAAAAATGAAAGTAATTTGATTTATCAAACTCGTAAGAAAACTTATTTTATTGATATAACAGATGATTCAATTAAAGAAGCTGATTTGCTAACTGAAAAATATCCAGAAATGTTTCGATATCGAAATAATCGTCTTTTTATTATTACGTAAAAGCAAACAAATACTCCTAACTGCTTTAATTAGCAGTTAGGAGTATTAATATAAGAATTAGAGAATAATTATTCTATTTCCACTTTTCATTTTCTTCGGCATCTTTTAATTTTTCTTCTTCAGTTTTAATTCTCATAAAGAACATAACATAACCACAATCATAGCATATTTGTGTAATAGTTGGTGAATTATATGCTATAAGCCCTGGAGACTCTGTATGGAAACAAAAAACCACACCAGAAGGTTTAACATTTTCACTTTTACATATTGGACAAGTTATTGGGATATTTGGATTCCTTTGAGAATTTATGCTTGTGTCTCCAGTTGTATACACATATTTAGACATTGATTTAATACCTCCTTAATTTGTGTGTATAGTATGTGTATATTTATAGATATTTATTATAGCATATTTAATTGTTTTGTTAAAATTGGATAAGATTGTTGATTTATTGTTTTTATATTATCCAATAAAAGTATGTTTTTATTTTGTTTGAAATAAGGGATTTTAAAGTGGTTTGTAGCAAGGGTTGTAGAGGTGGGAATTGTTGGATAATTTAGTTTTTGGAGGTAAAATATGAACAATTGTAATAATGATAGAGTATTTATTGTTAGTAAAGAAAAATCAAAACAGTTTTTAGAAGATAGTAAAAAGAATGTTATTAATCCTGAGTTTTTGGAGAAATGTTTGTATGCTTATAAGATGTTGAATAAGAAAAATACATAGGAGAGGAATATTATGTCTGGAGTAACACCTAAAAAGAAAGAAGAATTAAAACAGATGATGGGTAAATATTCAGGGAAGGTTTGTTTGAGTTTATTGAGTTTGATGGATAGGGATGTAGAGGATATTAGTTATATTAATTGGTCTGAGGATGTTTTGAGTGGTAAGAAGAGGGTTTTGATTTGTGGGTGTGAGGATTAGGATTGTTAGTTTATATTGATTTAGTTTATGAGAGTGCGATTTAGTGCTCTCTTTTTGTTTGTGGATTTGGAAATTGAAATTGAATATTGGTTGGGTTATAGGGATCGATACCTGTAATCTGTAAAACGAGACGCTTACTGCCTTTAACAGTGGAGCGTCTTATTCCATTTTGTAGCTGATTAAAGGAAGGCGGTAATAAATATGGATAAAAGAATGAAACGTAATGGTTGGAATTTAGAAACAATGAATAGCTTTTGTGTAACTAATGATGGATTTGAAGGATATAAAGTATTAGATACAAAATGGGTAGAAAAATCATATCAAACTCAATTATGGGCATTAATTAAATGTCCAAATGAAAATCATGAACCATATCTAGTATGTTGGAATAATTTTAAAAATGGTTGGTTATGCAAACAATGTTTTTATGAAAATAAAGAAAAAGCACAATGGACAAAAGAAATGGCATATGATTATTTTGATGAATGTGGATGTAAAATAATAAATATAAATGATTGGAAAAACGTTGATAAAACAGTTTGGTGCTATGATAAAATTGGATTTAAAGTAAAACCTTCTATTTCTAGTTTAAAGGCTGGATATAAACCATCGCCATTTGTTAAAAATAAATTTGCGTTAGAAAATATGAAATTATATTGTAAATTATTTAGACCAGATTATGATATACTTAGTGATACGTATACTATAATTAAAGCAGAATATCAATGGATATATAAAGGTGAGTTACCTGATGATGTAGACCCTATATTTAATCTTACTGCTGATGGGTTTATACATGGTGGTTGTGGGCATCCTTATCTATCAAGATCAAATGGTAATATAATATTTGAAAGAGAATTAATATTACATAATATAGAATATATAATGGAGAAAACTTTTCCTGATTGCAGAGATAAAGGATTATTAAAGTTTGATTTTTACCTTCCCAATATTGATGAAATTGTAGAAATAGATGGCGAACAGCATGAAAAAATTATTGACTTCTTTGGCGGAGAAGCAGGATATTTAGATAGAGTTAAAAAAGATAATATTAAAAATAAATATTGTGAAGAGAAGAAAATTAAGATGACTAGAATACCTTATAGAACTAATAAGACAATTGAATTTAAAGGGTTGGTAGATGTCGCAATAAACAACATTTTAAGAAGCATGAATGAATAAATAATATCAATAAGGTAACTACTTAACTGTAGTTACCTTATTTTTTACGATTTTCAATATTAACTCAATACCTTTGCTAATAACTGATCCTTCACAAAATCCTGTGTTTTACTTGTGTTGATTAATTTCCCTTCGTTTCTAGTGATATTCCTTATCCACAAATCATTATTCCTACTTAAAAAATTACTTGGCTCAGTTAGTTTTTTGAGTTTGTCTTTCCAACCAGCAACAAATTGTAATTCAACTGCAAGACCGAACAATGCGTGGATGAACATTACTTCGCCAATAAACGTATTGGCCTTTTCAATTTGTCTTGTTTCTGATGAGACATTGCCATATATTTTAGGAAATAACTCAATAATCTCATTAAAATAAGAACACAAGAAATTCCCTGCCTCTTCTACTTGACTAGGTGTTTCAGGAGACATCATAGAACATCCTTTTGATAATGTATTAAATGTCATTACACAATTGCTTGTTTTCTTCAAACTATTTGAAACTAATTCAATACGTCCACGAAGAAATGAATTATTCATAACCTTTTTGGCAATAGCGTTATTTAAATTATACGTGTCGTGAAAGGCAATCCTTGTCTTTGATACTGGGAGTCCAAGTGAATTTAAAGCCACAAAAACATTTTCTGATTCTTCAATCGTTGCATTAAGAATTGTTACTGAAAAATAATATTCATCAGGATTTTTTACTTCTAACATATCACGTTTGAATAATTTAAGCCACATAACACAGCTTTCGAGTCTATGAGCCCCGTCATTCACATATAAGGGGAATTGACCAGAAAGCGTATTAGAAATTTGGTCATAGTGTAATGGTGTTGGATTTTCTTTTGCATAATTTAGATATATTGTTCCACCATCAACTTTCGAATCTTCAAGAACAGCTTTTAGAAATTTTTTACTATGACCAATATTTACTAAAGGAATATTCCCTTTAGATTTTGTAGTTTTTTCGCCTCTTTGTGTACTTTCTTCATAATAAATTTGATTTGTGACGCTATACATTTCAGCCAATTGTAACGCAGATAATGATAGATTAAACTTATAAGGAACACCATCTCTCATGATAACCGATATATTATCAAACGACCATGATTTATCCTCACTTTCTCTCTTTAGATTTAGTTGTTTTTCTCTTTCCTTAAATTCCTTCTTTATTTTGTTTTGCTCACGTTTAATTTTTAACTCATCTTTTTTCCTTTGAGCATCATCACTACATTCTTCATTAAGCTCATTCTTCACCATCTTATCTTTATCACTTCCTACTCCATCTCCACTACTATCATCTTCACATCCATTCCCCTCCCCTTCATCTTTCATCTTAGTCAAATTACTCAAACTAGGCATATTCCTCATATTTAATTCCCTCATTTGTTGCTTTAATTTTTCATCATCTACTTCTGTATCCATTTCTTTAACCAATTCTATTTCATGTTGTTGAACCATATCCTCATCACCAACAATTTCATCCAGACTTTCAAATCCTGCAGCAGTTTCACTCATAGTATTTAAAACCTCTTCCTTTACCTGATTAACCACATTCATATCCATTTGATTAAACTTATCCTTATCCTTATTACTTTTCCTACCCATTTCAATATCTCCTTTCATATTTTCATCCACCAATTTATTCACTATATCAATAATCATAAAAATAACCTCTTTTCGTCGTATTTTTACTATACCATAAATATATTAAGTAAAGCAAATAAAATACATAGTTTTTATATAATTTATTAAAAAATTCTCAAAAAAGAAAGGAGTAAGCCAAAACTCACTCCATAAATTACACTTATTACAATGCAAATACCAACACTTTTGCAAACAACATCAATCCACCTAATAATATTGAGCCTCCAACTATTTGTGTTTTTGCATCATCCGATACATTATCAGGCTGAACTATAGGTGGAAATACTGGATCTTTTATCTCTTGTGTTTGACCTGCATCTGTTGTTAAATGAGTTTTTACCTTAGATATTAATTTTTCAAGATTGTCATTATCTTTAAAATGTTTTCCAATTTCCACTTCGATTTCATCAGTAACACCTTCTGATGTAACAGTTCTTCTATATTTAAAAATATCCTTATCATATTTTCCATTCATACCAGTATTTTTTATTTTATTTTGCACATATCTTCCAATTCTATCTAACCCACCTAAACTTGCTAATTGCATATTTGATGGAACTGCTACAATCATTTCTCCACTACTTAATTTTTTATTCCATTCTTGTAAAGTTCCATATCCTAAATTTGGATTAGATTCTAACCAAAACATACCATTATTTTGTGGCATTGGATAGAGATAATATAATTTATGATATGTTTTAGTTACATAATCTGTTGGAGTTGCCTTTGCTACAAATGGATTTATTAATGTAATTCCTACTAGTATCATAATTATTGATAATGCTAAACTTTTACGAATAGATGATTTTTTCAATATAATTAATCTCATATTGTTTCCTCCCAATTCTTATCACTAATAGATAACTCAATAATCAATTCTCTGTTACACTTACTACATACTGCTTCAATTTCAATTGTTTTGCCTATCACCTTATCTGAATTTCCTGCATAGATTACTTCTTTATCGAAAGTATCCGATTTAACAACTAAAATATCGTTTCCACATAAACATTCTAACGGTGATTTCATTTTAATCTACCTCCAATTTTTCTCTTAATTCTTCCAAGGTAACGAGCATTTCTTCTGCCTTTTATCGTGTGGATAGTCATTTGAACTTCTATCTCAGGAGGTAAAAGCGAAGGAAGAATATCTCTCATTTCATCAACTCCTTTGGATCAACAGTTTTACTATTAATCCTGATTTCAAAATGTAAATGATTCCCAGTTGAGTTGTTTCCTGATGATCCTATTTCCGCAATCTTTTCGCCACTAAAAACCATTTTTCCTTCCATTACAAC
>Ga0209728_1001815_pt1 | contig 12060 bp, 27 predicted proteins | sample RifGroD1_FD_183997 | JGI IMG/M metagenome (GOLD analysis project Ga0209728, IMG submission 183997) | Groundwater microbial communities from Rifle, Colorado, USA - Groundwater D1 (SPAdes) (version 2) | ecosystem: Environmental > Aquatic > Deep subsurface > Groundwater | place: Rifle, Colorado... | reverse complement strand
TGTGTATCCTCTGAAGAATATAAATTGAAGAACAATATTACCAAAGAAGATGATTATGAAGCTCACTCTGCTATTTTGTCTGTAATATCATTGGGATTGGGTTGAGGTGTTTCTATGAACTATCATATTAGTTGGCTAGAATGTGCCATTGTACGTCTTAGAGAGGATAATACTAAGGTTAGTGCTGTGAATGGTGATATGACTATTGAAGAATTTATCAGAGAATTTTGTGGTGAAGAGTTGGGTAAAGTTATTAAATTGGAATAGGAGGAATTTAAGTTATGAATTTGGAACAAGCAATATCTATAGCATCTCTAGCACATCAAGGACAGTTAGATAAAGGTGGAGAACCTTATATCTTACATCCTCTTAGAGTTATGATGAAACTTAAAGATAATAAACAAAGGATTGTTGCTGTACTTCATGATGTAATTGAGGATACTAAGGTGACGGATATAGATTTAATATTTCAAGGACTGGATATTGATTTGATTAATGTAATTTTGACTTTGACAAGGAATAAGAATGAAAGTTATGACGAATATATCAATCGAATAAGCAATGATGAATTTGCTATCCAAGTAAAACTAGCAGATTTAGAAGATAATATGGATATATCTAGGATCAAGAATCCGATAGGCAAAGATTATGAACGTGTAGTTAAATATGGTAAGGCAAGAGAAAAATTGATGAATGCTTTAATTGATATGGAATGATGAGGAATTAGATGATAAAGTTAGAATGGATTTGTGACGAGTGTAAAATTGCCCAAGTTTATAAAGGTGCTAATAATGATTTATTGGATGTTAGTGAAGTAATAGAATTAGAATGCAGGAATTGCTTTAGTCAATTTGAATTAGTTATGAATCGGAGATAGAATCAAATAGAAAGGAAAGATTTAAATTTGACAAGAATAGAATTGTGGAATAATACTCATAGAGTAAATATAAATAATATTGTAGAGAGGTTTTGTATTCAATGTGAAGAATGGAAAGAGGAAAATATAGATAATTTCTATATGATGAATAAATCTTATCCAGAAAAGGGTTATCAAAGCAAATGTAAAAAATGTATTATTAAAAATAATGATCGTAATCGTGCCTCAAAGTACGATTACTATTATCGTGATTATAATAAACAATTATATTTAAAAGACCCTGAAAAATTTAAAGAACATGATAAAATTAATGTTAGGAATAAACCAAAACAATATAAAGAAAAGAAAAAGAAATGGAGACAAGATCACCCTGAAAAGTGTAGATATTATTCTAAACTACATAGGATACACGATATCACAGAAGCAGAGTGGAGGTCTTGTTTGAAAGTGTTTGGAAACACTTGCGCTTATTGTGGATTACCTATTAAGGAACACCTTATAGTCAGAAATAATAAACTTATTGTCATGAACTTCCACAAGGAACATGTGGACGATAAAGGTTATAATGATTTAAGAAATGCAGTTCCAGCCTGTCAGCATTGTAATAGTGGTAAGCGTCAATACTCAATAGAGGAATGGTATTTTAAACAAAAGTTCTTTTCAATGGACAGATATATAAAAATAATTTGGTGGATTAATGAAGAGTATAAAGATTATATAGAAGACAAACCACCTTATAGGATTATTAGAAAACAAAATGAAGACAAGAAAAGTTTTCATTGGCAATTATGGGTTGTTGATGAATACAGGAATATGATAGAATATATACATATAGGAGCTAAGAGAAAAGATATACAAGAATGGATCGAAGTTAACAAAGAAGAATTAGAAGAGGAATTTAGATGGAAAATATAAAGCAATTTCCTATAAGTCAAAAGTTTCGATGGAATTGGAGGATAAATTTATGATAAAGAAAATTAATGAGGAATTTCTTAAAACAAGACTACAAAACATCTTAAAATCATCTCAGGAATTGGTTACTAAAAATATTTCTACTAGTGATTATGTAAAATCAAAGGAAGAAATAGAAATAACATACAAATTAATGTTAAATAACCTTCGAAAGTAGAGACTTATGGGAAAGGGTGAAATCAAATATGAACATGATTAAAATATCAGAATTAAAAAAGCATTTCCCTAATCCTATATGTTGGGATGGGATACCTGTTACAATGGAAGATATTTTAACAAAAATAAGTGATGTAAAAGAAATTACAGAACCTTTCCCTTACCAATGGGATATTGAAAGAATGATAAACCATCATAAATACACAAAAGAATGGCATATTGGAAGAATTAAATATTTCATAAACCATCCTGAAAATAGTGATCCACTAACATTAATGTTTGTAGAAGACTCAATTAAATTTTATGATGGTTGTCACAGATTTTTAGCACATGTATTAAAAAATGATGATGAATGTTTTTATAAATTACGTGAAGTAAACTAGAACGAAATAGATAATTTATTTGAAATAAAAGGAGAAATAAAATTGAAAAGAATACCTTATTCATTTTCTAAAAGAGGAAAACTTATTGACTATCCACGAACTAACAGTGTCGTATGGCGTTGTTATTCAGATCAGGTTGATATGAGACTTGTAATTATTACAAAGGTAACAGATGAAGGGAGTTATTATAATTGGATTTGGCAAGAAGTTTTCGAGGACGGTAGTTTAGGTCGCGAAGAAATGGGCGGAAGTCATTTTTATGAATATTATGGCGATTATCAAGTTGAAAGAATAGTCCAGTTACTTTAAAAAATGCATCTGAAACTAGAAAGGATCTGAAATATGAATTTAATTATTAGGAATATTGACGATGAAGTTATTCAAAAAATATTGGTATAAGCATGTCACATCAGATAATTTATTCTTCAGTAAATAGTGTAATTGTAAATGACGTAGAATATTGTATTATAAGAATAATATTTAACCATAAAAAAGATGAATTACACCTTCTTGTTGATATTGTGCGATAAAAGAGATTTTAGAAGGAGGAAACTATAATGAATTGTATTAGAAATAACTTATGTTATCAAAACACATTATTTTGTTGTTATTCCTGTGAAGTAATTAAGTGTGAAACTAAAAAATGATTGTAATGATGATGAATGTGAAAAACATCCGAATTATGGCATAAAAGACAATTGTAATGATATCGGAGATGGTAATGTGACAATTTCATTAAAAGAGTATAAAGAACTAAAGAATTTTAAGTTTATGTATGAAGGATTGATAAAATAATTATATATTAACCATTTGTTTTTGGCATGTAAAATACAAAAATAAAATTATTTGAGCTATTGTTTTGCTAATTTGAATATGATATACTATGGATAAGAAGTAATTGAGAGGTGGAGTATATTATGGAAAATGTAATTATGAGAGATTGTAGAATCATAACTGTTCCCGAAGAAAATAAATCATTTATCATTTTTATCGGAGTAGATATCAAATTCATAAACAATAATGCATACATGGTGTCTGGTAAAATTACTAGCATAGTACCAGAAGGATTTTACTTAGATAATGAAGAATTTTTTAGTTGGAGTCAAATAATAGATATCGAATCTGTGGATACTGGAAACGTATTAGATTTCTTAAAGTAGAAAGATTAATTGCCCCAAATTACCTGTGCTGAGATGCTAAAGGTAAACTAATCTTATATCTGACTAATATAAGACATTTGAAGTGTTATGGGCAACATCTGAGCATCCGCAGATGAAGACGCTCCTTCCCCAAGGAAATGAACTTAGGGATATTATTAAAAATTTGAGAGGTGGAATTATTGATGAAAGCGTATTTTACTGATTTCTCTAATGAAAGTAACTGGGTTGAGGGTAAGATTGGTAAGTATTCATTTAGTGCAAAATTGTTTAATGTAGGATCTGAATATGGAATTAATGATGGTAGAGTTAGTAAATTGTCTATCTATGATGACAAGGTTAGGCAAAAACAATCTAATTTCTTTGCATCTTGTTTAGTAAATTATGATAGAGGTTGGGATATTGAACCTAGAGAAGAACATATGGAAATTTTTAAATTAGTAATGGAATTATTAGAAAATAGTCCTGAAAGAGATTTAGATTAAAATTATCCCTCGAAAGACGGATTTCATCCTAATTTATGATTTGAAAATGGAATTATTATGGAGTAAATAAGAGCATGAAGGAGATGAATTTTATGAAAGATAAATTGTTAAACACCTTTTCAGCAGAAAGCAATGGAGAAATTATTAGAGTCAATATTTTACAGACTGATAAAGGAATTGTCTTTGATATTATCGGGCATTCGATGGATGTATTTATCAATGGAGAAGAATTTTATAGTAAATATGATAAAGAAGAATACAAATATATTCCTTCTCACTTGAGAAGTTTTGTAGAAGAAAATATCTGTTCTTATGGCGATGGATTAAGAAAAGAAGGGTCAGACGTTCAGTGTGATCTATTATTAGAAGGAAGAGAATACTTTTTAAAAATTGCAACCAAAAGAGCAAAGAAAAACAACCTTACATTAACTGATTGGCTTATTGATTATGAAATGATAGCAGATGATGGAAAAGAAATGGATATTGAAAAAGAAAAATTAAAATACGATGAATTTTTAAGTAATGTGAAAAGTTATGGATATCACATGCTATTAAGTCATGGTGGTAACGATTATGACAATTGGTTTGTTTTAAATGTTCCTATTAATGACTTCGATTTAGAAAGAATCAAAAAGTGTTTGAAATTATGGCAAGAGTATAACCAATATTTGATTAATAGTTATTTAGAAAATAGTAAATACTAATGTCTTCGAAACGTGAACTTAATGGGAAATAAAGGAGGAAAAATTTAATGAAATATGAAGATATTCCACAGTTCACTTCTTGGGGAAGTTATCAAGTAAATATGCCATTAAAGTATTTAAAACAAAGATTAGACGAATGGATTGAGGAAGGTTTGCAACTTAATCCTGATTTTCAAAGAGGATATGTTTGGACAGAAGATCAACAGGTTAGTTATATAGAATTTCTACTTAAAGGTGGTCAATCATCAAGAGTTATTTATTTTAATCATCCAGGATGGATGAAAAATTTTAAAGGAGACTTTGTTTGTGTCGATGGATTACAAAGATTGACGGCAGTAATGAGATTTTTAAGCAATGAGATAAAGGGTTTTGGGTATTATTATAAAGACTTCGAGGGTAAAATGCCAAGCGATCTTGATTTATTATTCAATGTTAATAATCTTAAAACTAAAAAAGAAGTTCTTCAATGGTATCTTGAGATGAATTCAGGTGGCACTGTCCATACTAAAGATGAGTTAAATAAGGTTAGAGGTATGTTGGAATCCGAGTAAATTATTCTTTTCTATGGGAAGGAGTTAAAATTATGTTTGATATTTATAAAAGAGATGATAATGGGAACGAAACTAAATTGAAGTTTATTAAAACAGAATTGACTAAAGAAGAGGCAATTAAAACTTGCAGAGAATTGAATATTGAGTATTTAGGAATTGCATATGCTCCATATTGTTATTTTGAAAAGTAGTCCCAGAAAAGTGTGGATTTAAGGGAGGAGGAAATATTATGATAGAACATGGGTTTTCTGTAAAAGAAATACAATACAATGGAGAATGGCACAGGGTACGTTGGTATGATCCTATTTATGGAGAATATAGAATTGAACTAAATGGTGAACAAAGAGACATAAGAAAATCTTGGGTGGAAGATTTACGATAGAAAAGTAATTCAATAGGAGGGAAAGTAAAAATGAGTTTACCGTATGCAATTGGATTTTATTTCTTTGATATGATAATTATAGCTGTGTTATATCAGTTAATTTATACCACAATTAATAAGACATTATCTAAAGATAAAAAGAATATTAATTTTAAGGTTTTTGTCGTAACATTTGGAATATTTTTAATTGCAGAGAACTTACGTAATATACTTTCCTTTATGGGCATTATGCTTGTATTTGTTGAATTATTAATACTTACTAAATTTAATAGTCGTAGCAAAAATTAATCAAATAGCATAAAAATCTAGTTTTCTGGGATGAGGAAGTTTAATGTATGGAAGAAAGATCAACGTGGAAAGAGGAAGTAGAAAAATTAAATCAATGTTATCAAAGACAAGACTCTGTTACGGATCAGATGGTTGATTTACACTATATTGCAAATAAATTAGGATTTTATGATGCGGCAGATTATATTAGAAGAGTTTTTATTAAATATTAAAACACTCAAAACGAGGAATTGAAGGAGAATTGTTATGAGAGAAATGAGTCAAAGGGAATATATTGGGTTGCTAATGAATAAAAGTGTAGAACTCCATAATAGAATTAATTCTGCTATTGAAGAGATTCTAAGAAAAGATGATGGGAAAGAGGTAACTGAAAAATTAGTTGAGAGTATTAAATATACTGCCGATGAAATTACAAGAATCATAAACAGATAAACTAAGAACTTAAAGGAAGGAGGGAATTAAAATGGTATATTGTCCTAAATGTGGAAAATCTATGGTATCATATGTAGAACATGATTGCGTAGTGAAAACTTGGGAATGTTTTAATTGTAATGATACAAATCCAATGGGTGAAAGTTGTAAATGTGGTATGGCATTAGAAGACGATGATCCAAATGAATTGTTATATGAGCTTGATGAAGTAATGAATAAAGTTGAAGTATTATCTTTAAAAGCTAAAAGCCTTATGAAGAAAATGAGGATACAAAATAACAGAAGATAATTCAATCCAACGAATCTTTGAATTTATTGTAATTGAGAGGATGATTTATAATGAAATATCCAAAATTTATAAAAATATTTGATATGGAAGATGACGGTGGAGATTGGTGTGCTAGATTAACTATGGGGTCATTTGACGAAGAGTGGTATGTCTCTGAAATAATTTCTTATGAAAATGGCTTTCTTGTTTATTCAGTTTATGAAAGTTATCGAGTTGTAGATTTAAAAGATTCTGGTTTAAAATTTTGCAAAATTACCGAACAAGAATATATCAAATTTATTAGTAATCTTACAAAAATACACCTAGAATTAGAAATTAAAGATTTGCAAGAGTATCTAAATAATTATACTATTGAAATTAATAAAAAATTGAAAAGTTAAATGCCGAAATATTATCGTTAGGAGAATGATATAGTTGATTAATTACTCATATTTTAACCATTATTTACATTAAACACAATTAATTAAATCTAATTTAAACAATAATAATCATAGTTAATATTAATTTAAACAACTATAAACAACAAATAAATTTTTAGGAGTGATTACATAATGGCAAAGGTTACAGACTTATCAAATTCATCACATATTTGTCCTGCTTGTGGCAGTAAAAATACTGGTAAAATTGCTGTGGATATGAATTATTGTAGGGAATGTTGTATTCAGTATGATACTAATACTTATCAGATTTATGAAATTGGTTTTGACGGTGAATTAGTATGTGTTTGTGAGAATGAATTTAGTAATTGTGGGTGAGATATGAAAATATTTAATGCGATAAAGAAAATGTTAAAAACAATTACAGTTTTATTATTTTTAAGTGGTGTAGTATTTTTATTCTCATATGGTAATTGTGATTTGTTATTTATATCGCTAATGTTGGCGATTTTGGGATGTACTATAGAGCTTAATCCGATAAACTTTTAATAAGATAACTATAAAAATGCTTGACTTAAAGCAATAAATAATATATACTAAGCACAAGGTAAATCAAAATACATAAATTAAACACCGAAAGGGCGTGAAACATAATGTGGGTAGAGGCTCATACATAAACTAAATTGACTCATCATTTTAACTAGTAAACTAAAAATAAAATAATAAGGAGAATGATAAAAAATGGAATTTAAAACTTTAATGCAGGAAAATTTCAAGAAATTATCAAAGGATTCTAGTAATTTATTTGAGGTTGCTTTAGACAAAGATGCATTATGGAATCTTTACTTAGATAGCTTCCCATCTGGAACTAATGAAATGTTTAGAGAAAGAAGGGAACATGATTGCAGTTGTTGTAGACATTTTGTAAAAAATATTGGTAACGCGGTTTTTCTTATAAATAATAAAATTACAACCATTTGGGATTTTGAAACAGGCGACACAACATTTCAACCAGTAATTAATGCTCTATCTAAGTTTGTTAAATCTCAACTTGTTTCAGATGTATTTGCCACAAAAGATAAAAAGATTGGAACAGATAAAAACTTTGAGAAATCAGCAGATGGTAAAATAACTGAATGGCAGCATTTCTACTTAGAATTACCAGATAAATTTGTTGATCGAAGTGGTAAGTCAGAAGGGGACATCAAAGGTGGGTTTAGGGATACAAGAAATGTATTCAAAAGATCATTAGATGAAATTACAGAAGAAAGTTTGCTTACTGTATTGGAACTTATTTCTCAAAACAGTTTATACAAAGGAGAAGAGTGGAAGCCCGTATTAAATGAGTTTCTTAAATACAAAAGAACATACGACAAACTAACTGCCGAGGAGAAAGAAGTTTATACTTGGGAACAATCCGTAAAAGTTGGTGGCTCTATTGGCAGAATTAAAAATCATTCAATTGGAACTTTGCTTATTAATATCAGTGAAGAAATGGATTTGGATTTAGCAGTTAGGAAATATGAAGCGATTGTAGCTCCTGAGTCATATAAGAGACCAAAAGCAATTTTTACCAAAAAGATGTTAGATGAAGCAAAGAAAACTTTGGAAAAACTTGATTATCTGGATTCATTAAACAGAAGATTTGCGAAGTTGGATGATATCACAATCAATAATATCTTATTCTCAAATAAGGATTCTGCAAAAAGAATTGGTGGTGCAGACATCTTTGATGAAATGTCTAGTGGTATTCCTATTAATATTAAAAAGTTTTCCAAGGTCGAAGAAGTTTCTATTGATAGTTTTATCAAAGATATTTTACCTACAGCAAAAGAAATTGAAGTGTTATTAGAAAACAAACATTCAAGTAATATGGTTTCGTTAATTGCACCTGAGAACAAAGACTCTAAGACTATGTTTAAATGGAGTAATAACTTTTCTTGGGCATACTCAGGCAATATTACAGATAGTTCTATGAAAGAAAATGTTAAATCGGCAGGAGGTAATGTAGAAGGAGTATTGAGATTTTCTATACAATGGAATGATAATGAGTATGATGGTAATGATCTAGACGCTCATTGTATCGAACCTAATGGAAATCTTATTTATTATGGAAGTTCAATTAATCCAAGAACTACTGGTCAATTGGACATTGATATCAGAAATCCAATCAAGGGTAAACCAGCAGTAGAAAATATAACTTGGACTAATAAAGGCAGAATGCAAGAAGGAGTTTATAAGTTTCTTGTTCATAACTTTTCTCATAGAGGTGGAAGGGGTGGTTTTAAAGCAGAAATTGAATTCGATGGTCAAATACATTCTTTTGAATATGCTAAAGAAGCGAGACAAGACGAAAAAGTTATAGTTGCGGAAGTCACTTTTGATAAGGATAAAGGATTCACTATTAAAGAAAAATTGCCATCTACTGCATCGTCAAAGGAAGTATGGGGATTAAAAACAAATCAATTTATTCCTGTTTCGGTTGTGGCTTATTCCCCTAATTATTGGGATGAACAACATGGGATTGGAAATAAACACTATATGTTTATGCTGAAAAATTGCTGTAATTCAGAGATGCCTAACGGAATGTTCAATGAATTTTTGAATCAAGAACTAAATGCTCACAGAAAAGTTATGGAAGCATTAGGGAGCAAAATGGCAGTAAAAGATACTAATGATCAACTTTCAGGAATTGCATTTTCATCGACAAAAAGGAATGAATTATTAGTTAAAGTCAAAGGTCAGACAGAACGAGTTATTAAAATTAAATTCTAAAAAAAATAAAGAGGAGAGTGTATTAATTATGACAAACACAACAAATATTTTTGAGGTAGCAGTTAAAGAGAAATTCCGTTTTCAGTTCAAAGGATTGATTGGCGTTGAGGATCTATGGGATTTGTCGCCTACGAATTTGGATTCAATCTTTAAAACTTTAAATTCCCAACTAAAACAAGTTAAAGAGGAAAGTCTTCTTGAAGTAAAAACACAGCAAGATCAAGATATTGATACAAAAATTCAAATTGTTAAATATATATTTGGGGTCAAGTTAGAAGCAGAAAATGCACGACTTAAAGCTAAAGAGAAAAAAGAAAAGAAACAAAAGTTAATGGAAATTCTATCAGAAAAGCAGGATGCTAATTGGAAAAATATGTCTGAGGATGAACTTAAAAAAATGCTTAGTGAATTGGAATAAGTTAAACATAATAGGTAAGGGGATAATTCTCCTTACCTATTTACAAAAGGAGTGTTAATACACATGAGAGAAGGAGAACCCTGTAGTCATAGAGGATGCTTAAATCACATCACACATCCTTGTGAGGTTTGTGGTAGGATTGGAGGTAGGTATATTTTAGATTTTGCTATTGAATCTCATAAGTATGGAGTTTATATTACATATAATGGTGATATACATAAAATAATGTTTGGTGGAAACTGTAGTCATTGTGGAGAATATTTTGAAGATGAAAATATTTCATTGTATTGTAGAAAATGCAGATACAAGCAAACGAATATTTTAAATGATAATTAAGGAGGGACAATTAATGAAAAGACTTGAAGAGATAATTAAAAGGTTAAATGGAGCGACAAAAGGAGAGTGGCATTATAATGATTCTTCTTGCGTATTAACAATGGGCCAGTTAAAGGATATGGAAATGGGCGAAGGAAAGTATAATATAGTCGCACCTTTTATTCAGTTTTCTATGAATAGAATACATGGAGATTTTAAGTTTATTGAAAACAGTAAAAACGATGTAGAATATCTTATTGACGAGGTTAAAAGACTGAGAAGATTAGACAGTCTTAATTTAAAACCTAAAGAGGATATAATTTCTTATATATGTAGGTGTGATGGAGAAATTCAAGTTTTAAGAATGAAGATGCACAATTTAGAAGACAACGATAAGTATCAAAGTCTATCTCGTCAAGAAAGCAAACTAGGTACTACTATAGATGCTTTACGTTGGGTGTTAGGACAACGATAAAATATTGTTTTTAATTGAAATTAGAGGAGGAAATAATAATGAGTAAAGACAATCTTGGAGATCGTATGAAGGGTTATGAAGGTATTGAAAGACGATATATGACCAAAAGAACACCGACATTAATCAGACTAGATGGTAAGGCATTTCACACTTTTACCAAGGGATTTCAAAGACCATTTGATATGATATTAATGAAAACTATGTGGGATACAGCACAGTATCTTTGCAAGAACGTAATGGGTTGTAAGATTGCTTATATTCAAAGTGATGAAATAACTTTATTGCTTACCGATTATGACACTCTTACAGCTCAGGCGTGGTTTGATAAAAATATTCAAAAGATGGTTTCTGTTTCTGCAAGCATGGCAACAATGGCTTTTAATAACGCATTTATGGATAATGTGAGTGAATGGGAAAGAAATCAAGAAGATATTACTGAAGGAGTAGCAAAACAATTTAGCATTTACCTCCAAAAAGCGTATACTGCTATGTTTGATAGTCGTGTCTATAATATTCCTAAAGAAGAAGTATGTAATGCTTTTATTTGGAGACAACAAGACGCTACCAGAAATGCTATTCAAATGGTTGGTCAAGCGAATTTTAGTCATAAACAATTGCAAAATAAAACATGTAATCAAATTCAAGAAATGTTGTTTCAAGAAAAGGAAATTAACTTTAGTGATTTGCCAACGTATCAAAAACGTGGAGCATGTATTATTAAAGAACTATATAATAAAGATGAAACTGTACGTAGTAGATGGGTAGTCGATAAGGATATTCCCATTTTCACACAAGATAGAGATTATGTTGAAAAATATTTGTAAAAGTGTCCTTCCTTGGTGGACACGTATGGTAAATATTAGCCAAAAGTCCACCATACACGGACATACTATAGGATAAAATGCAAATTTTAATTGAGTTTAGAAAGGATGATAAAAATGATCGGGTCAGAAGATTTATATTGGAATGAAAAATATAACTTAGAAGAAAGACAAACTCAAATATATTATCAAAATCTTAATTG
>Ga0209728_1001814_pt1 | contig 12072 bp, 16 predicted proteins | sample RifGroD1_FD_183997 | JGI IMG/M metagenome (GOLD analysis project Ga0209728, IMG submission 183997) | Groundwater microbial communities from Rifle, Colorado, USA - Groundwater D1 (SPAdes) (version 2) | ecosystem: Environmental > Aquatic > Deep subsurface > Groundwater | place: Rifle, Colorado... | reverse complement strand
TTGATTCAGAAAAATTTGGAGATGACCCATTAAGAGTACTAAGGGCGGCACAATTTGCTGGCAGGTTTGGCTTTGGATTAGATTTGGAGACAATTAAAATTTCGCGAGATACGGATATAACGGAATTGCCAAAGGAGCGTATAGGCGGAGAGTGGATGAAATTACTATTAAAATCAGATAGACCGAGCATTGGTCTCGAGGCGATGCGATGGCTGGGCGTGATTGATAAGCTGCATCCGGAATTAGGGGCGTTGATTAATGTTCCACAGAACCCGGAATATCATCCAGAAGGTGATGTCTGGACGCATATCAAGAAGGTAGCCGATCAAGCGGCATTCATTTGTTTTAGAGAAAATTTAAGCGAAGATGAAGGAAAATTGGTAATGCTGAGTGCCCTTTGTCATGATCTAGGGAAACCGGAAAAAACCACTATCGATGAAAGTGGGAAAATTATTTCTCATGGTCATGAGGATGCCGGTATTGAGCCGACTAAACGATTTCTTAAGAGTCTAAATATTCCCAATGATTTAATTGCGAAAGTCTGTATTGTTGTTCAATATCATATGCGACCCCTGCTTATGAACGAAGTGACCGAAAAAGGCGTGAAAAAACTTTCAGCTCAAATCGCGCCGATTAGTATAAGGTTGCTGACTCTATTTTCAGAGGCAGATTTAATGGGTCTTGATCAGCCCACTAAGGGTCCAGAAATACGAAAAATGGCGGATGCCTTGTCCATAGCTGAATCAAAGCCCGGGCCAATATTTAGCGGAAAAGACTTATTGGAATTGGGAGTCAGACCGGGCAAAGATGTGGGCGAGATGTTAAGAAAATTATATGAATGGCAGTTAAGCGGACATTTCATATCTTTTAAAGATGGCTTAAGATTCGCCCAATTAGCCAAATTCGTCGTCGAGTCTAGAAACTTAAATATTGATTCGGTAGCTTTATTAAACGGGGAAGTCATGACTAAAGATGAGATGATTGATTGTGTCGAAAGTCGGCTGACTGACGAAGGCATTCAAGATATGGGTACACTGGTTATGACTTTGATTTTATTGAGACGTGATTTGCCGAAAGTATTAGAAAAAAATAAAACCGCAATACTTACGGCCCATAAATACGGACCAGTTTGGTTCCCGCATCTTGATAAAGAATTTTATGAAACTTCTTGGAAGTCATTTTATGGAAAATTTGAGTCTGGCGGGAAAGACATTGCTAGACCACTAAAAGATAAATCGTATTTGGAACAATTAGAAATTGGTCTTGATTTAATTCAGACTCCCAAGCCAAGTTCTATAAAGCTTTACGAGAGAAGTTTTGAGATTAAGCCAGTTGATCATTCTGGATTCTTTGCTCTATACAACGCGGAGGAATATCCATTTGGAGCAGGAATGTTTGATGGTTATCATATTATGGTACAATTCAATCCCGATAAAAATAGAGTCTCGGTATCTATTTTGTATGAAAACACAGAAAAGGTGATCGAACTAGACAAAATGATCCGACAATTAATTCCAGAACTTGCTGGAGCCAAGAAGATTGGCTATCTTACGGCTGATGAAAAACCAGATGGCACTTCTTTTCAGTTTGAAGATGCAAGAGATATATATCATAGATTGGCAAGTCAGCTTAGAATCTAATGGATACAAAAAAATTACAAAGAATTACTAAACAGATTAAAAATGCCTACGCAGAGATGAATCGTAAAAAGGGCAAAGAAGTTTGGCATGCGAAAGATTATGCTGATGCATTTGTGGGAGATGTGGGCGATTTGATTAAGATACTAGTGAGTTATTCAAAAAAACCGACAAAGGATGGTTATAAAAAAATTAGCCACGAACTCGCAGATTGCCTATGGTCAATTCTTGCTATCTCAGATGAGCTAGATGTTGATATCGAAAAAGAGTTTCTTATAAATATGGAATATCTTAAGCAGAAATATTTCGAGAAAAGAATATTAAAGTAAAACTGGCCTCAGATGAGGCCAGTTTTACTACTAGCTTTGTTTGGCATATAGTTTAGGCAGTTCATTGAAAAGAGGCGCTTCATGGCTTTTCTAGACGATAAGGATACGCGTCCTATTGGTGATATATTCAGCGATGTCGCACTGCGGCGCAAATCAGCAATTGCGCTTTCCTTCGAGGGCAAATCCATGTCTTTCGGACATTTACTGAGAGATGTTAAGGTTCTAGCAAGATTTATCAGAGATAATACGAAAGATGGCGATAGAGTCGCAGTATTTCTGCCAAATTTGCCACAGTTTGTAATCGCATATTTAGCGACATTATTCGCCGGAAGAATATTTGTGCCAATTAGCCTGCTCTCAATTTTCGACTCATTAAGACAGAATGAAGATCCAAATACTATTGAGCCGACGGCCAAAATCATTCATCAGCTTATTGATTCACATCCGACTATTATTATTACTGTAGATTTTCTATATCCGCTTTTGTCTAAAATTAAATTCGATTGGTTACCAATGTTTATTACTACAAGTCCAGGGGATTATTTACCAATGCATGTTCTGCCAGTCTATCTGGCGATGGCTAGGTGGCAGAATAAACTAGTGGATATTCCACCTACATGTGAACGTTTTAAGGAGATTATCTCTCGGGGTATTGAAATGAGTGCCGTTCCCGTAGATCAGGATTCTGTCGCCGTTATCCAATATAGTGGTGGGACTACTGGAGATCAAAAGGGAGTTATGCTTACGCATCGGAATTTAGTTGCTAATCTCTGGCAGATCAGAGATCTAATCGATCCATGGGTCAAGGATGATAATGAGGTGACGCTGGGAGTCATACCATTCTTTCACATATATGGTTTGAGTGTTTGTATTAATCTTGCCCTACTGGGTTTACAATCAAAGCTTGTCATAATGCCCCAATTTCTACCCAAGAAGGTTGTTGAAAATATTGAAAATTACAAAGTGACCATATTTCCTGGCGTAAGTATAATGTTGGCACTAATTACCGAGCTTAATATAGATCTCAAAAGGAAATTGCGATCGCTTCGTCTTTGTGTTGTTGGCGCTGGACCGATTAGTCAATCGGTTGCCGATCGTTTTTTGGAGGTGTCCGATGTAAAAATATTGAGAGCTTATGGTCAGTCTGAAGCTTCTCCAGGTATATCCAGTTGTTTACCCAGCGATGTGCAACCAGGCCAAATTGAGTGGGCAATGATCGGAAGATTGTTGCCAGACATAGAGTGTAAGATAGTTGATGAGAGTGGTAATGAGGTATCTGATGGTCAGACTGGTAATATTTGGATTAGCGGACCAAATGTCATGCTTGGTTATTGGCACAATATGGAGGCTACCAATAAGGTTAGAAAAAATATTGATGGCGTTGTCTGGCTAGATACCGGCGATATGGGTATGATGATGCTAATTGATGGCATCCGAAAATTATTTTTTGTGGATCGCGAGTCAGACATGATTAAGAAAAATGGCGTAAAAGTATTTCCTTCGAATATCGAAAGATCAATCATGGCCTATGTTGGTGTTTCTGAAGTTTCGGTTTTTGGAGTACCCGATGATGCAACGGGCGAGGAAGTTATTGCGGTAGTTACTTTGTCGCCTGGGCAAAAATATGACCGCGCAGTTGCCGCTAGGATACTCGAACATTGTCGAAAGATTGCAGAAAATCGACTGCATGTTCCGAAAGAAGTCATCATCTTAGACAATGATGAATTCAATAAATTTAAAAATCCCATTGGAAAAGTAGATAAAAGAAGCCTAAGAGAGTTTATTAAAACAAAACTTACGAAGTAAAATAACTATTTTATATGCCGGCGCCTTGCGCCGGTTTTATATTCCCTTTTCTACAGATTTGTTTATACTTAGCCCAGTTATTTAAAAAGGAACGAGTATGTCTAAAATCTTTGTGGTCATTCTGATTCTATTATTTTTGCCTGGGCAATCTCTTGGTCAGCCTATCCAAGCCGTTGGTGACGATATTAGGGCAGTCTATCTTACTTCGGGGTATTTATTAAATAGTTCAAAAATTGAGTATCTGCTCAAGATAATCAAAGAAACTGAAATAAACGCCATAGTTATAGACGTTAAAGACAGTTATATTTATCTTAGGCCAGGGAATCTAGAAACTATAAAGAAATTCAAGAATGCTGGAGTTTATATTATCGCTAGGGTAGTCGTTATTCAGGATTCTGTTTTGGCTAACAATGACCCTGGTCTTGCGATAAAAAATAGGGCAGGTCAGCTTTGGCGTAGTGGGCGCTATAGCTGGAATAAATATTGGGTAGACCCAGCGGCTAATAAAGTTGTCGATCATAATTTTGAAATAGTCAAAAGGGCCATTGATGCCGGAGTTGATGAGATTAATTTTGATTATATAAGATTTCCATCTGACGGTAATATGTCAGATATTATATATCCTGAATGGGATGGGAAAACGCCAAAGCATGCGATAATGGCCGAATTTTTTAGAAATCTTACGCAAAGAATTAGGAAGTATAAACCCGAAATAAAATTATCAATCGATGTATTTGGATATGTCTATGCAAATGGCCAAGAATTAACCGTGGGACAGAGATTAGCTGACATGGGAGAATATTTTGATATCATATGTCCGATGGCATATCCTTCACATTTTAGATGTGGTGAATTTGGTCTCAGAGATCCCAATTATGAACCATATCTTGTCTATAATAATATTTTAAAGAATGGTTTAAGAGAACTTGCTAAGATTAAATCAAGGGCAATCACGAGACCGTGGATTCAGGATTTTAGTATTACTAACATATACCGTTGCGGTTATCCAGCCGCGAAATACGATGCAGAAAAAGTTAGGGCCCAAATTAGGGCTAGCCAGCAGAATGGGATAAATGGTTTTATGCTCTGGAATGCTAGGAGTCAATTTACGGTCGGCGCTCTCAATAAAAAATAAAAGCCCTTATGGGGCTTTTTTTATTGAGGCTAAATAGATTTCCAGGGCTTTAGTAATGGCTTTGGCATAGGCCTCTCTTCCATCGGCTGATTGCATTCTTAAGCGATCTTCTTGGCAGTTATAGTTGCCTAGTTCAATGAGAATTCTTGGCGACACTATTCCATAGTGCAGGACAAATAAATTATTCCAGTAATTAATTCCTTGAGCTGTCTTGCCGAGTATTTTAAAATGGATGCCGTCTGCCTTCAGGGTCTCGTTTAGTATTAGTACAAATGGGTGGGTCCTCATGTCTCGCCATGTGAATATTCTAGCTCCACAAACATAATTCGGAGCATGATCAAAGTGAATAGATATAAACACTATTGGGGTAGAAGGGAAGAATGCGTTAAAGATATTAGAAAAATATACTCGGTTAGTTAGGCTTATTCTATCGCGAGTATTAATTGCTCGATTGAATGTGAGATTGTAGTGTATGCCATTTCTAGCCGGTAAGAGGTCATTATTGTTAGGAGATTTATTATCGTCATCTATAACGGTGAAGGCAACTAGCCAATTCGTTTTTTCGGATAATTTCAATATTCTCAAGGCAACGTCATAATTGTACGGATCTTCCGGTACTTTTATATTTGATTTTGAGAATCCATTAGGTCCAAGTCCGCCCCTATCTTTACCGCCGTGTCCAGGATCAAGTATGATTATCGATTCTGGAGCTTGTGCCGTCAATATCGGTGGCGGTATATCTGCCAAAATAAGAAAAAAGAAAAGCCAGCCACTAGCTAACATGGGATGTCCTTTTAAAAAACTAGTTATATACTAAATGATTTTAAAATAAAGAAAAGCCGGCCAAGGGCCGGTAGGGTGGTATTCATAACATCTACTGAGGGGTTGTGGGTGTTGCACCACTGATAACAATCACATTTGGCGTATAGGGAGTCGGGGAAATAAGCTCATAATATACATCAAAGAATCCTAGATAATGGAATATAAGAATAAGGACGATGGCAAATATTGTTAACTTTTTATTTTTCCAAAGTTCGACAAAGAACCAGGTTATTGCTCGCCTTAACTTATTCATAGGTGCTCCCGAGAAGAACTACTTTGAATATCTTCTTTTTATTTGAAAAGATCAATAGTTACTGATAGGATATAAATAACAATAATTAATAAATATTATGGATAATATAGAACCGATACTTGCTTCTTACGAAAACAAAAAAGACCCAGTACCTAAATTCGAGATACCCAAGTTCTCAAAAGATGCCTGGCTGATTGCCATCGCAACTTTGATAGGTGCAATCTTGGTCTGTTTAACTATTTTATGGGTAAGTGCCGGTACGCCAGCATTATTTAAAGTTACCAAGAACGATGGACCGAAGACATCAGATGCTCCGCAAGCAATCAATTCGACAGTTTTAATGGATGACGATGCGATACTAGGCGATAAAAATGCACCGGTAACAATAGTTGAATTTAGTGATTTTCAATGTCCATTTTGTAGGACATTCTGGTCGGCAACCCTATCACAGATTAAGAAAGAATATATTGATACCGGAAAGGTTAAATTTATATATCGTGACTTCCCCCTACCGTTTCATCCGGCTGCTGAACCATCGGCAGAAGCTACAGAATGTGCGGCTGACCAGAATAAGTATTGGGAAATGAGCGATGTAATATTTGCCGAACAGGCTAAAAGGGGCGAGGGGACTATTCAGTATACGGTTACCGATATTAAAAAATGGGCGAGCCAAATAGGCTTAGATATGATTAAATTTAATTCTTGTATGGATTCTGGAAAATATAAGTCAGAAGTTGAGAAAGATGCCCAAGCTGGAGCCTCTTTTGGCGTCAGCGGTACGCCGACTACGTTTATCAATGGTCAAATGATGGTTGATGGTAACGGTAACTCTATTGGTGCGTCTCCTTTCTCTGTCTTTAAAAAGATTATTGATGAAGAGTTGGCAAAATAGGCGATGGATACAATGAAAGACAAGGCATTAGGGTTTCTTGATCAGAAGATAATAAATCCTAATATGAAAAAACACTCATTAGCCGTGGGTGCGATTATGGTTGGTTTGGCTAAACACTTTGGCGAGAATGAAGAAGAGTGGGAGGTGGCCGGGATTTTACACGATATTGATTATGAGGAGACAAATAAAGAATTAGATAAGCATACTATTATTGGTTCTAAATTTGTTGAAGACAATGGTTTCTCAAAAGAAATTGCTCATGCGATTTTAGTCCACAACGCCATGCATAATATTCCGCCAGAAACCAGATTTGATAAGGCTCTTTTTTGTGCCGATCCAATGTCGGGATTAGTTACTGCTACTGCATTGGTTTTACCGTCTAAAAAATTAGCCGACGTTAAGGCAGAGAGCGTTGTTAATAGATTCTACGAGAAAAACTTTGCCAAAGGTGCCAATCGTGAATGCATTAAAGTTTGTGAGCAAATAGGCCTGCCATTGGAAAAGTTCTCGATAATTGCTCTTGTGGCTATGCAATCCATTTTTGATCAATTGGGATTATAAAATCCGGGTTTAACCGGATTATCTGAAATCGTTGGCCTTTCTCAGGGCTAGATGGAGTTTAATCCTTAGGCTAGACAAAGATTTTACACCAAGAAGGGATTTGCGGGTATCTTCTATTAAGTCTGCTACTCTTTTTTGATAATTCTCGGCAAATTTTTCAATCATTCTCGTTGTATCTTCCTTTTTGTCGGACATAGCGACACTCCCTTCCAAAGAACATACAAAGATACTAGCATTTATAACTTTTTTATCAAGACGCAGGCCATTTGCTTTTTTATGGGAAAGTGTGTTATAATAGATATGTTGTAGGTTTTCTCGTCGGTCTCTCTAATTCATTTAGTGGGCACGCGGGAGGTCGTCCTACTGAATAAATATTTTTATCTACGGAAAGACAAGTGGCAGATTAAATCGCCACCTGCATATAACATAGGTAATTACATAAGTGGCTAAGAAATTATACGTAGGAAATCTCTCCTACAGCACCAACGATGATGCCTTGAGAACATTTTTCTCACAGGCTGGAGCCGTTGAATCAGCTTCTGTCCTCATGGACAAGATGACTGGTCGCTCGAGAGGTTTCGGATTCGTTGAAATGACTTCAGACGAAGATGCTGCAAAAGCTGTTGAAACACTCAACGGCCAAGAGCTCGACGGCAGAAAGTTAGTTGTCAACGAAGCTAGACCAATGACCGACAAACCTCCAAGAAGGAGTTTCGGTGGTGGTCGTAGCGATGATAGAGGTGGTTTTGGTGGCGGCAGCCGAGGCGGTTTCGGCGGTGGACACAGAGACTACTAATATCTCATAAAACAAAACCCCCCGTTTCGGGGGATTTTGTTTTATTTAAAAAATGATTATAATAGACTCAGCTCATTTTATTGAGGAGATTCACATGGCTGACATTATTGTCGTTGAGGGACCAATGAGATCCGGTAAATCTGAAGAGATTATTGCCGAAGCTAATAAATATCGAATTGCCGGAAAAAAAGTTCTGATAATTAAGCCGAAAATTGACATGAGGACGAGGGGAGTTATTGCATCAAGAAAGTGGGAAGTGGGAGGGCCCGTATTAACTAATGAGTTGATGGCTCACGAGATTATAAACGAAGAACACTTGAGGGATCTCATAAGGCGTTATAGACCCGAAATAATAGTCGCTGATGAATGCCAATTCTTCGATACTTGGTTCTATGATGTGATTTTCTATGCATCTAAACAGCTGAACATACCAGTCTGGCTTGCTGGATTGGGGCTTGATGCTTGGCAGAAACCATTCCGCATCATGCCCGATCTTTTGGCTTTAGCCGATATTGTCATAAAGAAAACGGCCGTTTGTTCGAAGTGTAGGCGTCTTGGAGCAAGATTTACTCAGAAATTGTATGGAAGCAGTGAGCAGATAGAAGTCGGAGATGCTCTCTATGAGCCAAGATGCGAGAAGTGTCATACAATGCCACCGGTTTAGACGTCTTAGCGACGTCTTTTTTAAATCTCGGGCCGAGAACGACCATAGTAGCTTCTTTGCTTGGTGAAGTCCCAAGTTTACGAGGGGCGAAGTGATCGGATACTTTATAAATATGTAATATTAGGTAGAATAACGATATGCAGTTACATAAACCCCCAAAGAGTGATAAAAAATATTATTGGACTAACCATGTCATGCGCAAGATGCTTTATTATGGCTTATCTCCCGATAGAGTTAAGAGGATAATAATAAATCCAAAAAGGCGTGAGAATGGCGTGGCCGAGAAAACCGTTGCCGTCATGCAACCAACTGGAACTAAAATTAAACCGACAGAAGTTTGGGCGATGTACCAGACAAAGCCAAGGTCAAGCCAGAAAATCATTATTACGGCTTGGCGTTATCCGGGTGTCAGTCCAGTTAGAGATCAAATTCCGATTCCGCGTGATATAATAGAGGAGCTACGAGCGGAGGGAGTTTTGAAGTAGAAATTAAGAATATGACTTCTGAGAGTACGGCCGTAAATGCCTTCTGGCATTTCGCCTCTTACTCGTGCCGTCGCGCTCCGTAAGCCTCTCAAAAATCACATTCTTAATTTCTAGTGTCCGGGGTTAATAGTAATCATGTGAAAATTGGATGTCATGTATCAATTGCGGGGGGAGTGCAGAATGCGCCAAAGAGAGCGGTGGATTTGGGCTGTGAAGTATTTCAACTCTTCACTCGTTCACCACAAGGCGGGCCGGCACCGGAGCTAACCAGAGAGTTAATAGCAGAATTTAAGAGTGAAATGAAAAAATGGAATCAGGAAAATTGTTATATCCATACGCCCTACTATATTAATTTTGCCTCGGTTAAAGAAAATGTCCAAAAGGCTTCGGTAAGAGTTGTTCGGGAAGAACTTGAGCGAGGCTCGCTGATTGGTGCAAAATATGTGATGACTCATTTGGGTAGTGCCAAGGATTATGATAATAAAGACGATGCATTGGATGTTGTGGCAAAATCGGTGAGTGAAATCATGAAAGATTATGAGGGCACTACAATATTTCTATTGGAAATATCGGCTGGAGCCGGAGATATAATTGGCAGTACCTTTGAAGAATTGGAATATATTTTAAGAAATAATAATAACTCAATCGGTATTTGCCTTGACTCGGCTCACATGTTTGCATCGGGTTATGACATTAAAACAGACGACGGTTTTAAGCAAACGATAGATCAAATTAAAGCGACCATAGGATTAGATCATATTAAATTGATTCATGTCAATGATTCGATGGTTGGTTTGGGCGAGAAGAAAGATCGTCACGAGCATATTGGTGAGGGCAAGATAGGCCAAGAAGGATTTGTTAATTTGATGAGTCAGTTTCTAAAAATAGACATGGTCTTAGAGACCGATCATGATAGGGTTAAAGAAGATATTAAGAGACTCAAAAAATTACGAGAGGAGTTGACTTAAAAACCAAGCCTAAGACTTTTAATCATACGGCTGTATTTTCTGCTGAAAATCAGCCTCTATCTCGAAAGCGATTCTAGTCGGGCTAAAGCACCGACTAAGAAACTTCGCTTAGACACCGTCGGGCTGTGATAGTCTCTTAAAAGTCTTATTCCTGACTACCCCTATTTCCATACACAAACTCTTCGAACAAGACGAAGCCCAGCCATATTGAAGAGGCTTACGGAGCCTGACGAGGCGAGTAAGAGGCGAAATGCCAGCAGGCATTTACGGCCGTACTCTTCAATATGGCTGGGCGGAGTATTCTGCATGGAAAATCGTTTGTGGTATAATAATTAAGTGGTCGAATTAACAATTTAAATAACAAAAAATAAATGAATTCATTAGCAAATTTTATGCAGGCAAGTAAAGGAGTTGGCTGGGATGCTGGTGTTGGTATGCCTTTCTGGCCAGTATTAGGTCTTGCTTTTTTAGTGATTGTTGCTTGGAGTATTTTTTGGAAAGGGATGGCTTTGTGGAAAGCTGCGCGTGAACAACACAAGGTTTGGTTTGTAGTGCTGTTGCTCGTTAATACGGTGGGAATTTTAGAGATACTATATCTCTACGTTTTCTCCAAGATGAAGAAGGTAGCTTAATATGTCGAGTATAAAACAGCCCCTACTCGGGGCTGTTTTAGTTATTGACAAAGTATCATAGAATGTAGTATAATAAGAGTACGGGATTAATCTAGTTCTTTCGAAACTCGGTTTGTGCCCAGTGGCGCATGGAGGTGAGTCGTGATTTCCAAGAAATCGTTGGTTCTGGCAGCGCTGGTTCTTGTGACCAGTCTCGCCAGTCTGGGGTGGTTTGTCTGGTACTTCGTGGCCAACTCTAATGCCACTGAAGGCGCTGCGAGTGCGGTGTTCAGCGGTCGACACTTGAACCCGGCCGACGACGTCACGTTCGGTCAGAACTTTGACCTCACGCCATTTCACGGGGAAGTGGTAGGGAGGCCAATTCCTCTCCAGACCGGCGTTGCCGGCGGCTACGCCTACGAGGGTGTTGTTGGTCTGAAGGTGTATCATGACCTTGAAAGAGGCGGCTGGATCATAGTTCAGGCAAAGGCCGCGAGTAACAAGCCAATCGAGGCTGGCGATGCTGTCTTTTGCACGGCATACGATTCTGTTGATCGTCACGGCAAAACCACGGACTGGTTCTGCCACCCGGATAAGTAGGCGTGCCGAAACGGCGCATAGGAGAGGGTCATGGCACATTCACTTGAGTTTCGAAATCCCACTAAAGAGGCCATCGAACTTCTGAAGGCAGAAGCTCGACTGCTTCTGCGGTGGGCTTGCGAGAGCGAAGACGGCGGATGGTCAACTCACCAAGTTGACCCGATGCGCCGTCGAGCGAGATTCTTATCCAGCAAAGCTGATGAGCTGGTTCGGCTGAATAGCGAGTAATCCTCGGTCTTAGCCCAAGATTGTCCCGCCATGAGAGAGCGCTTCGCTCACGTCTCGTGGCGGGGTGTTTTTTATTAAAGAATAGTTAAATAACGAAACCTGGCCCCATTGAAGAGGCTTACGGAGCCTGACGAGGCGAGTAAGAGGCGAAATGTCAGCAGGCATTTACGGCCGTACTCTTCAATGAGGCCAGGCGGAGTTAATTTTTGATAAAACTTTATTTTTGAATTCCAAAAATTTACCTCGAGCGATTGAGTTACGAATGTCTTCAAGTAGTTTATTGAA